>Ga0172381_10000591_pt1 | contig 43921 bp, 86 predicted proteins | sample Leawel6488metaG_FD_119754 | JGI IMG/M metagenome (GOLD analysis project Ga0172381, IMG submission 119754) | Leachate microbial communities from a municipal landfill in Southern Ontario, Canada - Leachate well 64-88 metaG | ecosystem: Engineered > Solid waste > Landfill > Unclassified | place... | reverse complement strand
TCCTGGAAGATTAAAACTTTCTGCTCTTGTAGCACATACAAATACATCTCCTTCATTATACATAATTGCTAATTCTTGAGGTGTCATATTTTGAACATTAACTTTAATACCTGCTCTATCTTTTGGTAGATTAAGTTTGTCTAATTCTATGAATAGGTTTTGTTGATTAATATAAGCAGGATTTAATTTTAAGATAAGTTCTACCTCTTCATCTTTCTTAAACTCTTCACTAAATGCTTTTAATACATAAGCTACTCCTCCTCTATCTTCATAACCACCACGCCAACCTTTACTACATATAAATGTAAATTTCTTATCTCTCTTTGTTTCTATTGACTTAAAGATATCAGTATTAACACCATGAGGAACTATTCTTATTTTACTCATTAATATATCTAAACCTTTTACTGTATTATATATAGCGTCATATGTATGTTGAGATGGTACAAAGATTAAATCAACTCTATCATCCATTAAATAAGGTATCCAAGATGATGGAATTTTATCTCCTTCCCATATACAATAACCTATAAAATGTTTACAATTGTCTCCTAAAGCTAATCTCCAATACGGAGGAGTCATGATTGCTATTGTTACATCTGACGCTCTTTCAGGACATTGTATCATCTTCAATTCATTATCATTTACTTGCCTTATCCAATCAGGAGTAAGAGGTGTATCTAGCTTTATATCAGGTTCTAACTTGAATAGAGCATTAATAAAACCTCTAGTATGATTACTATAACCATCCGTCCCTAAAATAGGTCCAATTACATTTATCCTCATTTTACAATCCTCATTAAACCAAGTATTCCTAAAACCCAAAGTACTATATAAACTATTATTTCTAAAGGATATATCCATAAGAAATTCCAAAAGCTAAACAATGGAACACCATGCCAAACCCATGCAACTAAATCTGCAATAAGTAATATTGTTGAAATTAACATTTTGTTACCCCCTTATGATATTTATCTAAAAAGTTACCATGTTTATCAAACTTTATCTTTAACCACTTCCTCCATGTATATTCATCTGATTGAACACAATCGTTATAATCAGGTCTTCTATTTCCACCACTAGGACAAGCCAAATGCCAACATATTGCTCCTGTATCAACTCCAATCTTATATCCCTCAAGTATTGCACCCATACTAAAGAAACCTTCTTCTCTAAAAGCAACAGTAGTTAGATTAATAGGATATCTTACTTTCTTATTTATTTCAGATTTGTAAAGACAATTTGTTCTAAATTGGTCAGTAGGTAATACTGCATCTTCATCATAACAATATCCACAATCATCATTATTCATAATTAACTTACCTTCATCATTCATTTCATGTCTATTAATTATTGGTTTAACAAACTTAATTTCTCTTATCATTTCGGGAACTCCAAAATGAGGAACTACTCCACTTGCCATATCATAACCATTGTTTTTAATTACATCTACTAATCTAAATATATAATCTTCATTTAGTATAACATCATCATCACATCGCATTGTATATTCATTTTCAAAATCATCTTCATCAATTAATTTATTTCTTGCAGCACAACATCCAAATGATTGATTATTTCTGATTAACTTAACCTTATGTCCTTCTAATTTTAATCTATTAAGAATGTATTGTATGAAGTAACTACTAGCAATAGGAGCACCACTTCCATCATCGAGAATAATAATATCAAAACTCTGGTAAGATTGATGTCTTAAACTCTCTAAAAGTAATGCTAATTCTGTATGTCTATCTTTCGATGAAATATGTAAGGTCACTCTATTTTCCATTATAATATTTTACTCCTTTATCTTTATAAATATTTATATACTCAGGATTTCTTTCATAAAAACTAATCATTCTCTTTATACCTTCTCTTATGTCTACTCTTGGTTTGTATCCTAACTTTTCTATTTCTGATGTATCAACACTTACATGTTGAGGTTGAGCTGTCTCTGGAGGTAAGAACTCAACAGTACTTTTAGAACCTATTTGTTTTATTATATAGTTTGCAATATCTAGTAATGGAACACTATTGTTTCCAGATATATTGTACTCTTTATTTGGTTCTCCATTTAATGCTAATACACATCCATCAACAAAATCATCTATATAAGTGAAATCAAGTGTCTTTGTTTTATCTCCATATAATCTTAATGGCTCATTCTTAAAAGCTGCAGTAAGCCAATTATTAATAAGTCTACTCGTTTCATCAAACATAGGACCAAACACAGTTGAAGGTCTTATAATAACATACTCTAATCCATAACAATGACCATATGCTTTTGTCAATTCTTCTACATAGACCTTACTTGCTGTATATGGATTTCTCTCAGGAGACAATACTCTTGATGATGACATAACCATAATCTTTGGTATCTGATTATCTTTACAAAATTCAAGAACAGAAAAGATACCATCTACATTATTCTTATGAGGAAGAATAGGTCTTGCAATTGCTTCATTTATTTTACATTGAGCTGCAGAGTGTATGAATAAATCTATCTTGGGAACATCATAATCTTTAAACATTAAATCTACAATATCAAATCCTTCTCTTCTATCTATCTGCATAACACATTCATTACCATCATTCATAAGTCTATCTCTTAATGATTGACCAATTAATCCTCTGTTACCCGTAATAGCAAATTTCATTGTTTACCTCTCTGACTTAATATAACTTTCATCTCATCTCTGACTTCTTTACCTAATTCTATAAACTTATTTTGACCAATATCTTTAAAAGTGTTACTTTGAGGATTAGACCTATGACAAGTTAAAAGGTCTGGTATAAGTTTTACAGGAATATCCCATAATAATACTGCTCTCATCATCCATTGATAATCATTATACACTGTTTCCCAATATCCTACTTTATCTTGAACCTCTTTTGGTATATACCAACTGCTTGTTACAAACCATGAATGAGTAGGACCAAATAGAGCTGCTCCTTTATCATTCTCAGGAAATATAGAAAAGTTTAATATTTCTTCTCTCTCATTAATACTAATTGAGTTATTATGAAGAATATGACCTGGATATTGTTTTGCATACTCAACTTGAACTTCTAATTTAGTAGGTAACCATAAATCATCTGAACCAATAATACAAATAGCATCACCTTTAACTGCTTGTAATCCTTTATTAAAAGTATCAGTACATCCTGTATGTATCTTCTTTATAAATATTATTCTCTTATCTCTCTTTGCATACTCCTCAATTACTTCTATTGCTCCATCAGTACTTCCATCATCTACAATTATAAATTCAAAGTCTTTATATGTTTGACATAAAACACTTTCAATAGATTTAGGTATAAACTCTTTTCTATTCCAAGTAGCCATAACAACACTTATCATATAAATCTCCTATGAACAGGTTTCTCTTGTAATATATCTAGTCCTTTGTTATATTCTGCATATTGACAAATCTTACATTCTCTTCCATCATAAGTCTTTTGTTCTTCTAATAATTTAGGATATTCTGTCCAATGACATAAAGCTGTCTTCTTTCCAAAATCATGTTCAGGAGTAATTGCAAAATGTATTCCACAACAAGGTTGTATATATCCATCAACATCTATTACAGGATGAAGTAAAGGAACTCTACAATCTTTTCTTCCTTGCTCATTATTAACTCTCTCATTCCATACGACTTTGCTATCATCTAATCCTTTTTGTTTAGTTAAAAATCTTACTTTAGGTAAATGATTATATTCAGGTTCTCTCATATTACTAACCGCTCTTATGTGAGTTATTGAGTAATCTTGACTAAACTTAATCATATCTTCCATACTTCTACTATCATCAGTACTACCTATAACATAACTTAATCCCCAATCAACTTCATCTCCTCTTTTACAATCTATTGCTAACTTCTCTAAATTAATTGGTCTTGATGTAGTTCCAGATACTCTAATCCATTGAAGTTTATTTAAAACATCATCTGTTATTGTATGAAGATTAATACCATTTGTTACTAAAGCAACATCTATTCCTTTATCATGTATATAGTTTATGATACCATTTATTTGGGGATGACAATCAGGTTCTCCCCCACCACTTAAACTAATTGCTCTAGTTCCTTCTTCTTGTAACATATTAATTATTCTTTTAGCTTCTTCATAAGCCATAACCTTTGTTTTATCTCTTTTATCACAGAAGCATTCTCTACAATCTGCATTACAAATATTTGTTGGTATCATTGTTACGTGATATGGAACTATTTTACCTTCTTGAATAATAGGATTATGAAATAGTTTTACTGGAAATGTTGATGCAGATGTGAAGTGATTTTTCATTTTTCTTTTTTGAATATAAACATTTGATGTAATCCTGCAACAGGAACATCCATCACTTTATATTCTACTAATTTAAATCCAACTTTATAAGCTAAGTTAATCATATTATCATAACCTTGTGTATTAACATGTTGAGGAAGATTCATAACTCTGATATTTTCTGTTGCTGGCATATCAATATATAATATACCTCCTATCTTTAACACTCTATTCATCTCATGTAAAGCTATAAATGGTGCTATTGAATGTTCAAATATTCCTGTACATAATATACCATCAAACTCTCCATAATAAAAACATAGATTATGCATATCTGTAATAATTGCTTCATCAAATTGGCTATTATCAATATCACAACCTATAACTTCAAAACCTTTTTGTTTTAAATAACCAGTCCAACAACCAGTACCACATCCAATGTCCAATATTCTTTTACATCCATCAAACATACCTTTATTTAATCCATAATCTACTAGAGTTGCTAACCATGCAAATCCAGATGTATCACAACCTTGAGTTGTTATTTTATAATACTTGTCGAAGTCAATCATGCCCATTTGAATTTATCTCCATGTTTATTTTTAAATAATTGTCTATTCTTTTTAGTAGCTTCTGCTCTTTCAATTTGTTTACTTGCTTCATAATCATGATAACCAAAACACTTTCTATTGACAAATATTCTATAACCTTCTGCTTTAACTCTTTCATTAAAATCTAAATCTTCAAAATTACAAGGATAGAAACTTTCATCAAATCCATTTATACTATCCCATATAGTTTTAGTTGTAAACATTTGAGCTATTGCACATTCACTTTCTTTATAATCTCCTTTAAGATATATTTGGTCTAAACACTTCTCATCTTTATTACCACTCACATTTGTACAACAACTTATTAATCCTATGTTATATGAATGTTCAAAACAGTCAATCATACTTTCTAACCAATGGTTCATCATATAATAATCTGAATTAAAGAAACAAATATAATGTCCTTTTGCAACTTCTGCACCTCTATTAAATCCGCCAGCTGTTCCTAGGTTCTTATCAAACATATATATTCTAACAAATATATTAGAATATGATTGTTGAATTACTTCTAAATATTTTTTAATATCATTATCAGGATTATTACCTATGATTATTATTTCGTAAGGAGTAACATCTGAGTGAGTATTTTTTATTAATGTTTCAAAACTCTGAATAAACTTTTCTGGTTCTTTATATGCTAACATTATTATTGATGTTAATTTATTTTGACTCATTTTTCATTACCTCCATATATGCTGTATCTATATGTTCAATTATAACTTTACTATCATCATCTTCCATCCAACTACCTTTTAACTCATCACCATCTTTTTCATAACCTATCTTCTCTCTTTTTTTATCTCTTAATCCTTTTGTCATATGTCCGTAATGTTCTATGATAATATTTATAGCTTGTTTTGTTCTAGGACAGTTATGAGGAATACTACAACCATGTTTATCTCTTATATCAAACTTAAAATGACTAACTACTTTATAACATTTATGAACCATTCTAGCAAGTTTTAAATCTCCAGAACTATCATTAATCTTTACAAAATGTTGGTTATCATTTCTCATTTCAATCATTGGAAATGCAATACTAAAATCTGTACTATCATTAAGATAATCTTTAAACATATGTATAGGAATATATCTAATGTATTCATCAATATCAAGATTTAATACCCAATCACAATTCTCTTCTCTAGCAATATCAAGTATCTTCTGATAATCTCTACTCATATTTCTTTCTAAACCTTTTTGCATAAGATAATACTTTACTTTAGGACAATTAGTTAATTCATCAAATACATCAAAATCTGCTCCATTATCTATAACATAAATTTCATCTGCTATCTTTTCAGCACATTCCAACCATTGTTTAATAAACTCTTTTCCTTCTTTCACTACAAGTCCTATTGCAATTTTTGTCATTTTAAATATTTACACTCCAAAATAGCTAATGTTATTTTTAACTCTTCCGTAGAAATCTCTTCTTGGTTTGTTCCAATTTTATCTGCAGGACATTTAGCGTAATACCAATTTTGTAATTTTGCTGTATCATGCATCATCTTTTTTGATTGAGTTAAAAGTATATCAAATTCTTTTATAAGTGTTTCTCTTGTTGCACCCATCTTATTTCTTAAATATCAATAGTTGCTCGGGATATAAAAAATTCTTTGGAACATCTACTGGTATTAACCCCCTTTTCATAAATAAACTTAACCACCATTCTCTACTCTCTTTAATCTTATGAGTAGAGTCATTATCACAATTTGGAGTTCCTTTATATGGCACACTCACTAATATATTTCTCTTCATAAGTTTAATAATATTATCTACCACTTTATCAATATCGTTATAAGATATATGTTCTAATATATCATAACAAATAATTAGGTCATACTTTTTAATATCTTCATAATTTACAATATCTCCTTGAGTAACATAACCTTTACATAAGGAATTTTCTACTGCCCATTTACTTAATTCAATTCCCTTTGCATCTATTTCAATTGCTCTCATTGCACCAACTCTTGGTCCTAAACCACAACCAACTTCTAGTACATCTCTAGGATTAAAGAATGCTTTCCAATTAGTAGCATCCATAAAGTGTTTTATTTCAAGTCCTCTATTTGCAAAATATATTTCATCTGGGTCTATTCCAAAACTATTTAGTATATATGAAGGAATTTTACTTGATGGAAATTTCCTAGTAGGATATAGACCAAACAAATGGCTATAATACCAACTTTTTAAGTATTCAGGAGTATGCATATTACTTTTTTTCATATGATTTTCATATCTTTTTTTAATCTCCCACATATTAGGAATATAAGCTAAATGAAATATTGTAGTATCTGCACACTTTCCATAAAGATTATTCTTAGCAATTAAGCATGGGTGTTCTACTTCAGGATATTTATCAACTTCACTTATCTTAAATAATCTATTGGGAACAAAGTGAACGTCTTGTGTTGCATCCACTTTTCCCAAGTCCCCAATAAAATGTTCCATCTGAACTGAGAACACACCACAATGTTCTTCATTATGAAGATGTGGTAGTTGTATGAATGATTTAATCTTTTCGATACCATCATCATTAAGCACTTCATCTGCATCAAGAACTAAGCACCAATCATCTGGATAAGTCTTCTTTAAAAAATCAAGATAAAAGTTTCTCTGTTTACCATTCATACTTTTATCTTCTTGGTCATATCTATTAAATAATATATTTTTTTCAATTACATATTTATCAACTATTTTAAAAGTTTCATCTTCACTTCCACCATCTAAATAAATAATATCATCTGCATTTTTCACACTTTTCAGACACATTCCAATAAACTTTTCGCAGTTCTGACCCATAATGCATACTACTAACTTTTCCATATTTCCTCTGCAAGATTTCTCATTCTTTCTATTTGAGATTCATCCATATATTTAGTTTTATGAAAAGCCTTTGGTGATGTTTTACCTGCTTCAAGATACTTTGTAAAATCTTTATTAGTAATTGTTATATCAAATTGCTCAGGATTATTCCATATTGGAGTTCCTGGAAACGGTGTCATAATATAAAAGTCTGCTGATACAAGACCTTCACCTTTTAATAATTTTGCAAACTCTATTGTCTTCATAGCATCTTCTTCACTCTCATTTGGAAGACCGAACATAAAGAAACCTTTTGATTTTATTCCATATTTTGTCAATAATTGAACTGCATGATAATTGTCAAGAGGTGTCATATTCTTTCCTACATCTTTTAATCTATCACTTACACCACTTTCTATACCCATACTTGCCCAACTACATCCCACATCGTATAATGCTTTTACAACCTCTTCATCTAAACTCTTTGCTCTTGTAGTTACTCTAAAATTGATATCTTCTTTTCCAATTACTTCACATAATTCTAATGTTCTCTTTTTATTAACTGTAAAAGCATCATCATAAAAATAAACATCATTAAATCCATAACTCTTTAAATCTCTTATTTCATCTCTTACAAAATGATTTGAATGATATCTCATTTGTCTATCTTGATTAGAACAAAAGACACACCTATTAATACACCCACGAGATGTAATACTTGTTGCAGTTGGTCTTCCATCTTGCTTCATAGTATACTTACTCATATCAACAAGATGTCTTGCAGGATGAATAACTCTACTTATATCAACAGGTTTTGCTTCTACAATACCTTCTGTAATATTATTATCTACAATATAAGTCATTGCCTCTTCACCTTCTCCCTTAACAACAATATCAAAGTATGGAGTAAGAGTTTCAGGCATTGCTGTTGCATGTATACCTCCTACAACAGTTGTACATTTATTTCTTAACAACTTTCCAATCTTTAATGCTTGAGGATACATTGGAGATGTATAACAACTTATACCAGCATACTCAGGAGGTTCTTGCATAATCTCATCAACAAATCTACTATAACTCATATGGTCTAAATCCATAACTTTAACTCTATGACCATTATGTCTTAGAGCAGAAGCAATATATAATAATCCTAAAGGAGTTCTATCTCCATTATTTCTAAGTATCTCTTTACTACTCGGATTAATTAACATAACATCTCTTCGTATCATATTCCACCTTCTGCTAATGCTTTTAATCTTAACTCTTCTCTTATTTCTATTAATTCTTTTGATTGTATACACATCTGTTCATATATATTAGTTAATAATTGCATTAATGGTGTCAAATTAGTTCTATTACTTTTTCAGTCATTTTTCATTAACCTCCTTTAAAAATGTATCCCATTGAGGAATTATTTTATCCCAACTATAAAGATTCTCTACTTTCTTTCTTCCATGTTCTCCAAATAACTTTCTAAGATTTTCTTCTTTATATAATATTTCCATTGCCTCAACTGCCTTATCAATATCCATAATTCCTCTTTCAACATTCCAACTTCCTGTTATCTCTGTTGATATAGGAACTGGTATTCCACATTGACCATCTTCTATAATTAATTCATGAGTAGTAGTATAATCAGTAACAACAGATGGTATTCCGCAAGCTGCTGCTTCTATTATCGGTACCCCAAATCCTTCTCCTGATGTTGATAAGAAAAATACATCCATAAGATTATACACTTCATTCATTCTTTTATAATCAAATCCTTTAAAGAAATTCATACCACTAAATACAACTCTATTACCTATACCTAATCTTTTAATCAATTCAATACTATCAAAACAAGCTGCTTGGTCTAATGGGTCAGAGTGACAAAATAAAATAGCATCAGGATGTTTTTGTGCAAATAAAGCAAAAGCCTTAAACATCCTGTCTGCCATTTTACGACCTTGATTTCTGTAAACACTGCCTATAACAAACTTCCCTTTTAATCCCCATCTAGCTTTTAACTCTTCTCTTTGAAGTTTTGTTAAAGGATAATAAACAGAAGTATCAACTGCATGTGGTATATATGAAGCATTTATATTATGAATATCTTTCACTTGCTTTTGACCAAACTTAGCCATAGCAATAGAGTAATTAAACTTCCTTAATATATCATCACATCTTAAAGGAAGTCCTCCTTCACCATCAGAAGGAAAATAAAAGATACTTTTAGCAGGAGCAAAATCTTGTTGCATAATCCAAGGATATAACATAAAGGTATCAAGAAGAACTACAAAAACATCTGGCTTCAACTCTCTAATCTTTGTCATAATAATATCTTTACAATAACCTTCTCTACCAGCTCCATGTATAGTAAACTTTAACTCTCTATCATCTTCAAACTTACTTCCAGGTTTTAATGTTTGACCTAAATAATTATGAGCAAGGAAATGACATTCATAACCTAACTCTGATAATCCATTCAATACATTAACAGATATAGTTGAGTAACCTGTACAAATAAAAGGACTATCACTTAACCAAAGTATCTTCATAATTGAACACCTCTTGTTATTAAAATTCCTAATCCGGATGTTTGAATACATACTTTACAATCAATAAATTTTACTGCAATATCTCTAGGTATAGTAATTCCGTAGACATCACCACATTCATTATTAGAAACAATCTTTCTTATCTTATGATATCTAGAAGGATTATCTTTTCTATTACCACCTTTTCTTTCATCTATCATTGTTATCACTTCTTTTTAATTATATAATATTATAATCTATATAATTTATAAATCTATTGGTTTTTCTTTCTTTTCTCTTTTATTAAATTTATTTGATATAGTCCAACATTTTAAACACAATTTACATTTTGGTCCATCAGGTACAAACTTCTCTCCACATTTATCACATGTTCTAGGCAACCTATTCATAGTAAATTTACTTCTCATATTCTCTCATATATATTTTTGATTTATTATTTTCTAACATATGTGATACAATATATATTTTACTATATATATGATTATCGAGGAGCCAATTACATTTCTCTTTCTCTTCTTTACTTAAATACTTTGCATATTTTACTTCAACACCAACAACATTATAACCACCATGTATTCCTGCACCAAATCTTCTATAGCAAATAAAATCTGGAAACCCTCCAGAGTTCATCATAAAAGATTTTGTAAAAGGATTAAATAATGGCTTACATTGATGTTGCTCTTTCTTCTCTAAATCAACTTGATTTGTATTCTTAACTACAATCCATCCTTGTTCTTCTAACCACTTCCTAGCTTTCCTTTCAAAATCTCTTCCTTTTGCTCTACTCTTTTCACCTGCCATTTTGTTGCTCCTTATCTATATAAAACTTATGATAATATTCACATTGTCTATGCTCACAAACATTTGGTTTTAATACTACACCTCTATGACCATTAAAATCACAATATGAAATAAACCTTCCATTATAATCTTGAAATGGTCTTATATCTATAACCTTACTATGTAATCCATCTCTTTTATGTCTCATTTCTTATATATAACCTCATCATATTGTTTACACATCTTCATACAATATCCATCTTTCATTAACTCTTTACACTTAGGGAACATCAAATCTCTTCTTGTATAAAGATATTGTAATTGTCTTTCTTCTCTGATACAATGTATAAATTTATCCTCAGTAAGAAAGTCTTTAAGTAATTGTAATGTCTCTTGTTGAGTATATCCTCTTTCTCTAAGATAAATTATTATTATATATCTTTCCTTCCAACTACAATTTCCTTTCTTTAATAATTTTAAGATACATGGAGGAAAATCACTTATGGGAATATCATTTGATGTATTAACTTCTTCATAATCTACTAAATCGCTCATCTCATCTTTCTTGTCAAAAGGTGATAAATCAAATAACTTAGTACCTATATTATTATCTTTTATGAAATTCTGTTTCTTTGCGTTCTCTTTTATTATCAAATCTCCTTTATCAAATTGGTCTTTGGATAGAGGTATACAAAATCTTTTACCCTTTACATTATATGTATTAGGTATTCTTGCAAGTTGAGCAGGATTACCTATAACTTGTTTATCAACATTTAATTTAAGTTTATCTATAAAATACATTTGACCTCCTCTAATTGCTTCTTTAATATACTCTAGTTTTTGTATTTTAGTAAACAAATAAAGATGATATCCTCTTCCACTCATAACAATACAATGCTTTAAATCCTGCTCAAGTAGTAGTGTATGAAGCCGCTTAACCTCTTCATAAGCATTACAAGACTTATCATCAAAATCAAAAAAGAGACAATCAACTAATGCTGAATTATAAATTGGTTTACTATCATCTTTAAACGACAGATTCTCAAACTTATATATACTATGATATATAGCTTTCTTTCTTCCATTATATCTATTTAAAAATGTAAGATACTCTCTAAGATTTTTAACTACTATTCTGGGAGGTCCTACTTCTCTTGGGAATGTTAGATTAATCATTTTGAATATTTTTTGAATATAGAATTTAATTGATTAATGTTAAATGGTATGTATAATTTTTCTATGTATTCCACATTACATATATCTACAATATAATTTTCTACTTCCCTATTTCTTGGTCCTTCGAGACTTTCTGACTCAGTCTTTAGTTCAATTATTTTCTTTAAAAATATATTTACATCTGTTGGTAAATAATCAATAACATCTTTATAATTTTTAGGTGGAGGTTCTTTATTCACATCTATATATATAACACATGCAATACATCTAAGAATATAAATATATTTTTTTAAATTTGCTTTATCTGAACACTGATTAATATATTTATTAAAATTTTGTCTAGCCATTGATATGTAATGTTTTTTGAGTTTATATTTATTACAATCAGAAATGAAAATATTTTTTAACATTACTCTTATTGGATGTTCTAAATAAACAATATCACTGCTTAACCATTCCCAACAAGATGGATTTGAATCTTGCATGAGTCTTAAAAACTTCTTTAAATCCCATAAACATATATCATATTCTTTCTCATATCTAATATATGTTTCACTAATTTGCTCTTCAACAGGATTGATAGTTAAATAATCTTGAACATAAACTCCTCTAATATAGTAATCAGAATCCTTACTTTCAAATCCCCATGCTCTACTTCCTGATTCAATTGCAAAAAGTATCTTAACGTTATTTTCTTTCTCAAGTCTTTTTAATAATTTTCTTTCAATCATTTTAAATCCTCCTCAGTTATATTAAAGAAATGTTTAATCCAACCTATTAATGCTATTGCTGTTTTTTGTCCTTCTAATGGTATTTTTTCTATAAATTGTTTTGATTGTATAGAATAATATTCCTGTTTATTTGTAGTTTGTTCTAATAGAGATAAATCTATTAAATTATCTTTAGCACATTCTTTTATCCATTTAATTGCTTCCTCTTTTAATTCATCTGTTGAATAAACTTTACCTTTATAACCATATGTCTTTTCACCAAAATTTTTTAATGTTTTTAATTTTATCATAATACTTCTCCATAATAATAAAATGGTTCACCTGCTTTTATATTTCTTTGCGCAACACCATCTATTACAGCAGGTTTATTATTTTTATCAAACCAAATACCTTTTCTTATACTTGGTTGTTTAGTTTTCATCTCTTTCACACTCCTCTTTAAACTGACAATATTTACAATTAGACTTTCTTTTATGATATATGTTATTATCCATAGCATACTTTATCTGCTCTCTTACCTTATTAACATCAACCCACATCTTATTTATTTCTTCTTGATTAACTTCTTCCATAATTAATTTGTTTGCATCTATGAAGTATATTCCCCAATAACCTACTTTATATTTACATTCAATTGTCTTTTCAAATAACTCTTTATACAAAGCTAATTCAAATCTATACCTCCAAAAACCATATGGATTATACTTGCCACTCTTCCAATCTATTATAATTAACTTTCCATCTTCATTCAAGAACATAGCATCAATAATACCTTTCAATCCAATTTTAGGATTAGATAAACTTAGTTCTTGATACATTGGTTTAAATAAACTTTCATCAATCTTTCCATCTTTCATACACTTTAATATTCTCTTCCCTTCAAAATCTACAAAGTTTTGTATTTGTGATAAATCTTTTTTAGGTTTGATTATTGGTTTACCATCTTTGATTTCAACATCAATATTTTTATAGAAATTCTCTACCTCTTTATGAATTTGAGTTCCCCGTTCTTGTTGAGGAGAACCTTTTGATACAACTAAATCTATGTAATGCTTCTTCCATTTATATGGACACTCTTGAAATAATTTCACTTGACTTTTACTTAATAATCTTTTCATATTACCATAACTCCCTTTGTCTCATTATCTCATCTAACTCTTTTATCCTATCTTTCTTATGTTTTGAGATTAATAAATCTTTATATTCCCAATTTAAACTTCTAAAAATAATACCTACCTTCATATCTACAATTCTTCTAATCATTTTATTATAATCAATATTATAACCATCCCACATATACTTATCACTCTTAAATGCTATAACATTATCATTACCTTTAACATAAAGATATTTTATTTTATCTCCTCTTTGGATTTGAGCATTATGTTTCTTATTTGCTAATCTTGCTGCTCTTGCATGTATCTGATTACCATATTCACTCAAATTTTTTGATATACCTACTGGAAGACCTAATTGTTCTGGAGTAAATTCTGTTCTAACCTTTACTTTAAAATCCTCAATATACTTTCTAATCTTCTCCTGTTCTTCTTCATAACATATCATTCTCAATACTTCTTTTAACATTGTTCTACCCACTTCAGCATTATCACTTCTCTTACTTTCAAATCCGGTTATACTTAACTCATCAACATCTTTTCCATCTTTCCAAATAATTCTACCTGCATACTTCTTCTTAACTCCCTTTCCATCTGCTTTTCTTTTAAATAAAACAGTCTTAAACACTTTTTCAAATTCTAATTTAAATATATTATCTTTTTTATCTATATTAAACTGAACAAAGTAATCTTTAAAATATTCATTAATCTCTTGATTTAACTTCTTCATACATATTATATCATTACTATCCATTGTTAAAAAACATGAATCTGTGTCGCCATAAATTACTCTTAATCCTTTCTCTTCAAACCATCTATGAACTTCTTTTACAATATTCTGAGCAGCAAATGTTATACTTTGAGCAACATCCTTATTGTATAATCTAAACATCTTAAATCCTAATACTCCATAAAAACTATTTGCAATTACTTTAAGAGTATATTGCTCCATCCATAATGTTTTATATTCTCTACTCTCTCTATCTAAATCTTTCATCTTCTTACTTACTTCTTTTCTTTTCTCTAAAAGAGGTTTTACTATTGATGGAATTATTCCTAATTCTTTTTTATAAAAATATTTATCATACATGTTAATACAATCATCTGTTTTATAAGGAAGTATAGTCTCGTATGAAGTATTAAATCCAATCATAATACTAGGATATAGAGATTTCATATCCATAACTGCTATATTCTGATGTAACTTTGGTTCACTCTCTTTTACAAATGCCCCCTCAAAACTCTCACTATCACCATACTTTACTGATGGTAAAACTATATTATTTCTCTTTGCCCATTTGAGACAAAGACAATCTGCTATCTTTGAATTCATAAATACATCTTCAAACTTACAATAACACATTCTTCTTACCTCATCAAAGAAGTCAACTATATTTAATTTCTCATCTAACATAACCATGATTTCAATATCTCTTTTATTATATGCTTTAAACTTTTCATAATCTTCTTCATACAAACTATCCAATTCTCCTTTATATTTTTCCTTGCCTCCTAACTTTTCATACTTACCTATATAATCAAGAGACCAACTTTCTCTTCCCTCACCACTAACCATTTTTCTATAAGCATACATTAAATCAAATAAAACTCTTCCTTGCATCTTACATGGACCTGTTTTAGGAATAAAACATTTACCTTGCCAATCAGGACAACTCCTTGCAAAACTATCTATATTCATTTTTAATTTTGCAGCTCTTGATATGATAAAAGGAAAATCAAATCCATCTCCATTCCATGCTATAATCATATCAGGATTAGTTAAATGTAAATATTGTATGAAGGAGTTAATCATATCTTTTTCTGTAGTATAATCTTTTAATGAGAACTGTTTATATTCTCTTATGAAGTTATCATAACATCCAATCATTAGAATGGGATTATTTGCGACTCTTGGAGATTCATAACCTGTACTTGTTCTCTTTATTTCAATATCAAGATACATCTTTCTAATTGGTGATTTTGGTATATTATCAATCTTATCAATAATATATCTATTGACATAAACTATATCTCCTTCATAATATTCTTCATACTCACTTCTTTTTAACTTAACATATTCAGGACTAGATACAATCATCTTTTTTAATTTCTTTCCTTCAATACTTGTATGTGTTCCATTTTCATCAGGAACATAAAAATATGGTTTAAAATTATTGATTATTTCTATATGAGCAAATTTACTTTCATCTCTTGTAAAAGATATAATTCTACTTTTATCATTTTCTATTGTTATCATATATCAAGAGATTTTTGTTTAGTTTCTTCTTTTTTTAGATATAATTTATATTTATTATATGTTATCTTAAATCCATTCTTATCACACTCATCACAAAAGTCAAGACATCTTTTTAAATCATCTGATAATGGATAAATCTTATTTACTGTTTCTGTATATCTATTGAGAGGAATAGAATCAAGAAAAACATTCATCTTTAGTAGATGCCAAAGATTATGACCAATAAAATTTCTACCAATTAAAGATGGATTATTTTTTGCTAAATCATTATAGTCTACATGAGAACATACTGGGCAAGTACAAAATTGTTTTGTATAAATAAAATCTGCTGATGGTATCTGTAATGATGAGTTTAGGTCTATAGGATTTATGAATTCATTTACTCTTGTACCTTGTAATATTGTTGATGAATCAAAAGTAGATATTTTGTTTCTGATTAATATTATCATACGATAAAAAGAACCCATACCTAAAAAATGAACATATATTCCCCTCTTGATAAATGTTTCATATGCATGTCTTGCTGCTATTGCAATATAAAGATTATCTCCACCTTTTGTTCCATAAACTATTCCTCCAGGAAAATATTCACTATAATTACCAGGATGAATACCTTTTTCTTTGAATAAACTCATATTAAATTCTAATTGTTCATATGATTTACCTTGAAGAATATAACATAGTTTCTTAAACTCTTTTGGATATTTTGCTTTAAGATATTCAGATTGTTTTAAAGCTGTTTCAAAATTCTCTCTTATTGTTACTTCTGCTTCTTTATTAGTCATATAAATAAAATTAGTAAGACTACCTTCATTCTTTTTTTGCTTAACAGTTGGTTTATCAAAACTAAATATTTTACTCGCACCCAATTCTATTTGTCTTAGTAAACTTCCTTCCCAATCTAAATTACATGTGCCACTGACTACTTGAAACCCACCACTATCAGTTAATAAAAAGAGTTCTTCATCACTATCTTGTTTTAACTTTTCAATTTGTTCTTTTGATGATGTAAGAAGATTAATTAAAACATTAGGATAAATAAATGGAGATGATTTTTTCCACCAATGTATTTCAGATGATATTACATATGAATTTGAATGAACTGGAATATATCTACTCTCAAGTTTTGGTATTTTGATTTGCATTTTGAATATGATTTTATCATTTCTTTGAATAAAATTTTTTATTTTTCCAAATATTCTCTTCTATTTTTGAACCATGACATATTATATAAGCTTCACATAACCTACCATAATCAGATATTTCTGCTATCCATTCGTGCCTCTTAGGATGGGCTATACACTCGTTTAGAACCCTTATAACATCATTTACATCCCAAATATGATATAATCTATCTCTATCCATGAATTCTGGAAAACTTCTAAAATTTGGATAACATAAATCACATCCACAAATACTTGCTTCAATCACAGTCCAACTTACATAATCTTGTAAAGATGTATTAAGTTGAATTCTACATTTACATAATAGACTATAATATTCACCTTTTGTTATTCCCTCTTTAATTATAAATCTTGGTTCTTCTTTTGCATATGCTCTTATCTTATCAACCATTCCAGGAACATTACTTCGTAACACTTTACCTGATGTAGTAACATAAAATTTCCAATCAGGATGAGACCTTAAAAATCTTTTAGCAATGTCTAACATAAATTGAGGTTGCTTTTCTTTATCTAATCTTGATGAATAAACTATGCCATTAACATAATTTTGAGCTTTACCATGTATCCTTTTTCTTACTTCTTTTATTCCAAATGGTAAGCTTACTACATGTATTGGAGATTTAAAACCTGCTTTTCTTAATTGTAGTTTATGAATAGATGAACCTACAAAGATACCTCCATATTGATGACCTTTATCATAACCTAATTCAATAAATCTCATCCAGTGACGCATATCATATGTAAAGTCATATTCATCTACTGATTGAGCATGACACATACTATAAACTTTAAGTTTGATTTTATATAAATCACATGCATAAAATATTGCTTCTAATCCTGGTGTCCAAAAATCTTGAATATATAAAACATCTCCATCTTTTACATTACTTGCTCTAATCTCTTTTAAGAAACTTGCTACTTGAGTAAGACTATATATTCCTCTTCCTGTTGCATCAAGAACTGCACCAACTTTTATTTCTGTATCAATACTATCACCTTCAATAACTTTAAATTTATCTTGTTTTGATTTAAGATGATTTATTGCATCAGGCATCCAATGTTTACATAATTGTTCTGTATATCTACTCTTTAAACTCTCTAATGGAAAATACCAAATTGTTTTCATTTTACTTCTACATCTCCTTTGTATGCATCCCATTTATTTGTTTGAGACATACATTCTAATGTTGATACAAAAACATGTCTATCATCTTCTATTTTTATGGCATCAGTATAACTTAAATTACTACTAATATATTTATTTTTAAAAGTTGCTACTATATAAATATTGATATTAGTTGATATATCTTTTGGGATATCTTTTAAATTCTTTTCATTTACTTCAATTGTGATTAAATAATCTTGAAGAGCAAAGTATAAAATTGTTTTATAGTTCTTTATTTTTGATTGATTACCTGCTCCAAAATAAAGATGATGAATATTATTTGCTAGAATAATTTTTTTTATTGTAGATTTTGACTGGTCTCCTCGTATGAATAGAGTTCTAATATTTTTATATTTTCCTTCTTTTTCAAAACCTATCCAAAATTTAGTATTCTTTTTCACATCCATTTTCTTTGTCCTCATCTATACTTATTTTTATTTTTCTATTAGGATATTTACTATTAATATCTATATACAACCGGTCTGCTATACATTCACAACTTTTATTGTTTAGATTAGTTGTTGCTATTACAAAATCAACAAATCTTTTAAATTGAAAGAATTCTATATCTCTATCTTTTAATACACTTACTTCAATCCAAACTTTAACACCAAATATATGTCTATGTCTATTTTTTAAAAAATCTACATCTTTAGGTGCATTAGGATATGAATGATATCCTTCAAATTGAGTTGTTATCCAGATATAAGATGTCATTTTATTTTTTACTTATGAGATTCATAAACTCCTCTCTTGTTTTATTATCATCTTTGAATGCTCCTCTTACTGCTGAAGTAGTAAAGTCTCCTTCATCTCCCTGAAGCTTTGCACAAAAATGATTTGCATTTATTACAACAGCTACTCCCAATGGAGATACATTGTCATTTATCCAATCTGCTATTTGAGATGTTAATCTTTCTTGAATTTGAAGATGAGCTGCAAAATATTTTACTATCTTATCAATTTTATTCATACCAAGTAATTTATCATCTGGAATAATACCCACCCAACACTTTCCTAAAAAGGGAACAGTATGATGTTCACAAGTAGATATAAAGTTAACTTCTCTTATCAACATTTCTTTACTATGACCACTATTTTTAAATATAGTAATTGGAATGACATCATCATCAACTTTAGTATTTCGTTCTGCCTCATCCATAACAACTAATTTCTTTCTATATCCATAAAACATATTATTATAAAGTCTTGCTACTCTTTGAGGGGTATATGTGATACCTTCTCTTGATACATCTTCACCTATTTCTTCTAAAATTATTTTCACTGCATCTTCTACTTTTTCTTTATTCATCTTGAGTATCTCCTTCTTCTCTTCCCGCTAACATAAATTCAAAACTTATATTTTTATCATTTCCATTAATCAATAATGGTTGGTCATTACCATATCCAATTATAACATCTTTAAAAATACTCTTAATATCTTTTATATTGTTTATATAAGATATATCATAGTATCCTATTTCATTCTGACATTCAATCTTTTCTACATCAATCATATTTACATCTCCATTAATCATATGAGCTTTAGTTGATATCATTATATTATCCTGCCCATACAATTTACATATACTACTAAATTCTAATAATTCTTCCATCTCTTTGAAAAATATATCTGATTTTATTTTCCATTTTGATGTTGATTTAACATCTGGTAATGGTCTATCATCTTCAACTCCTACATAATAATTGAGTACAAATTTTTCATTTGTATTATTGATAGTCATACCATCTATTCCTGTTGTGATTGAAATTTCTTTTTTTCCCATTTTCTTTAATATTTTATTTAATAAATCTATTTTTAATGTATATGTTATTTCATCTTTTACTTCATACTCCTCAAACAAATCTTTTAAAATATTAATAACAATTAAACAATGATTTGAGGGATGTACTACTCTGATAAAAATTTTGTCTTTTTTAAATGTTAAACTAACTTCATCATTTATATTTTCAACTACTTTGAAAATACTTTTAAGTATTTCAACATTTTCTTTTATTTTTATCATAGTAATTACTTCATTACTTTTTTTTCTTATCTTGATAAGCTATTACAGAATTGATATATGAAACTTTTATACCAGTTTCTTTCTCAATATCTTCATGAGATTTACCTTTTGCTAAAAGCTCTCTCACAATCTGTGCCTTTGATTTTACCTTATCAACTTTTTCTTTCTTTCCTTTTTTCTCTGCCATGTTTTTTACCTCCTTATAATCATTATATGAATGAGCTCCTCTTGGTATGTATGCACCACATTTACATAATAAATACTTCTTACCTTTATTCACTTCATTCTCTTCATTTATCTCTTTACCACAATAAGAACAAATAGTTGTCATAATGATTTCACTTCCCATGGAAATACAATCCATGTTTCTTCACCAACTTTAAATGCAACAAAATAATCTGGTTCAGTTTTTGTCCAAATAGTTGAATAAATACAAGCTACTCTTTTATGTTTAATATTTTCTAATGTTTCTCCTGTATCAGAAATATCATCTACTACCAAAGTTTCTTTAGTAGGTTTTGTTAATAAAGGAAGATTTAAATGATGAGATAAGTGAACAGCAATAGGTAATCCTCCCCTAGGAACTCCATAAACACCATCAAACTTCTCTTTTCCTTTTTTTATTTTATCTACTAAATCATTTATATATAATTCATAATCTTCATAACTTAAATATATTTTTTTCATATTATTTTATTCAATTCACCTCTTTATAAATATCCATATACTAGATTATATAGTTTAAAATATTATCTATACATACCATTATAATTTGTTTTTATTCTCCATCTTAACACTTGAATACCATTAGTAGATGTATGAAGAAGTTTTGCAAGAGTTCTATCATTAATTATATGTATTTTAATTAACCATCTTTCAAATTTGTTAAAATTTTTATTTCTTCTACTACCAAATTTACCTCTTTCATAATTAAATCTTCTCCATTTATTTCTTTCTTCTCTTACTTTTGATTGTTTATTTTTTGGCATCTTGATTTAATTTCCTCTTTTTCTTTACATGAGACATAACAACAATTAATGATATTATGATTAAAACTAATATACTCAAGATAGTTCCGATATGTTCCATTATTTTATTTCCTTTCTTAATTTACATAAATCCATCCACAATGCTACTATCATTCCCACTTCAAATCCAATAATAAAAATTAAAATGTTTGATATATCTATTTCCATTATTTCTTTTTCCTCTTTGCAGAAATTTTTTTGCGAACGAAACGTACCCCACGATAGTCGACGGCGTCCCAAGAATACCAGTAAGAATCGAAGTCAGACCTGTACCAGCCACAATAGAAGCCAGCGACATAGCCTTGCTTTTTGTTTTCTTTGTTATATTGTTGAATATAAAAATCATCATCACTTGAACTTCCATCCATTTTAAGCAGTTTACTTATTTCTGGATTTTTTAGTATTTTTTCACATTCTTCTTTAGTCAAAAGCATTGATTCAAATTCTTCTCCGTAAATCTCTTTTAACTCGTCAAATGATTTATTTTTATCATGCACTTCTATTTCAACTTCTTTGTCAATCTCTGGAACATAAATATAACTTGATTTTGAATTTAGATTAAGTAATTTCTTTTTTGCTTTTTTCTTTTTAGTCTTTCTCTTTTCTTTTAAATCTACCTCTAATCTCCAAATGTCATGTTCATAATCATATACACAATTCACTAAAATATCTTTCGGACTATTATTGGTTATTACTATAGTTGGAGACATAATATTATACTCCTCTCTTATTATCCCAAATAAGAGTGTGCATACGAGGAGTAAAATTATATCCTTTCTTTTTACAGTATTCAACCACTTCTTTCATCTTACTTAATTGCTCTTCTCTTGTCTTACCTTCAGCCATAATATAAACCTTATGAGGGTGTATATCACATTCTTCTATTATCTTCTCCCACCACTTATCTTTTTTAGATTCATAAACAAACTTAAAGTTAGTATCATCGCTTATAGCTAATCTCGATAATATATCTTTATCTATATATTGTTTTTTTGGTGAACAATTAATTTCGTCAAACTCAAAAGGTATATCATTATAAAAGTATGTTCCATTTGTTTCAATATAATACCAATAATTTAGTTCCTTATCACTATTCAACTCATACATAATATTTTTAATATCTTTATAATGCATAAGAGGTTCACCACCAGTAAAACAAATATCTTGACAATTATATCCTTTAATCTTTTTAATCACTTGTTTTAAACTCATTTCTTTTCCTTGTTCTGCATAAAGACTATCACAGAACTTACATGCTTTACCATCTTTGATAAGATTACATCCAGAAAATCTTACAAATATCATAGGTTTACCTACTTGAATTTCTCCCTGCACTGAATAAAATATTTCTGCTATTTTCATTTTAGTATGTTCCATTCTATTTTATCTGCAAAATGTGATAAATATTGTATAAGTCCATTATTACTTTTATCAAATTGCTCTTTATTCAAACTTACTAATGCTCTTCTTTTGTTTATAGATATTAATATTTCATCCATCTTAACAAAATCCTCCATAAAACAAAATCTTAACTGTGAGAGCAAGACAACACCATGCTAATGTTTCTATGAATACATCTAAAGCATTAATTTTATGGTCATTTAACATTGTTATTAAACAAAATATCATAATCTTTGTTCCTCCTCATAATAAGCTATACTATCTTCAAAACTCTCAACTATTCCAACTCTCTTTACATCGGGATACTGAGATTTAACTACTTCATAAAGTCTTCTTGCCATATTTTCAGCAGATGGATTTTCATAACCCATACTAAAAGTTCTAAGACCTTCTTGTCTAAATTGAGTTCCATATTTATCTTCTGCATGATGTATGTATGAATGGTCCCAGTTCTCCATAATCCATTCTCTTACATAAGCTTTGAGAACACCAAAGTCTTCAACCATTCCATTCTTATCTAGTTCTTTACTTTGAATTTCAACTATTGCTGTTCCACCTTCACCATGTATGTTATTACATTTACCTATATAAGGTTTCATAAGACGATGTCCATATCTAAACTTTATTTCAATTTTTAAAGTATATTTATCTTTACTTGTCATCTTCAGCTTCCTCCACTTCTTCTATTAAGTCAAACATGCATTTTTGCTCTGATATTTCTTCAAAGATTGCTTTACAACTATCTTCCCATTCTTTACCATTTGCTAATTTCTTTTTGAGCTTAATACATTTCTGAATCTTAGTATATAAATTTAGTGGATAGCTATCGCTATCTTTAAGTTTATCAAGATTTTTCTCTGATAATCTAAACTTAAATTTAAATGTTTCATAAACACTTAATTCTTTACTTTCATTTGATATTTTTACATCCATTTTGATTACCTCCTATTTGATTTATATTGCCGGTGTTCTGAACCACTCTACTAACCGCTATTAAGCGAGTATGGGATTCGAACCCATGTCTCCGGCTTGATTATGATATATGTGATATATATGAATATGGTGGACCCGTTCGGACTTGAACCGATTTCAACACCAAATATCAGATTTTTTCAAATTCAATATGTTATGTTTTCAAAGCGAACCGACAACACTTTATTACATCTTTTCATTATGTAACAAATGAGTATTTATACCATTTTTAGCTCTTGTCCTTACAACAAGTGGAATACCATTATCCAACAGGCTCATGAGCCTGCCAAGAATCGAACTTGGAATGCTTATATTAGGTAATTGTAGCTGGATTTGAACCAGCGACACCAAGATTATAGGTCTTGTGCTCTTGACCACTGAGCTATACAATTGAGATAGATATCGTCTATCAGGCGGTCGGTTAATATATTGAAAACAGCTGCACATGGCATTTGTTATTTTCTGGCTGCTCCGGGTCCATATTAGTACAATATAGATAATCTTTGTTATCTATACATTTGATTTCTTGACTATTTTGATTATATTTGAACAAAAATAAAATAAAAAAAATAAAAATTATAATTATTCTTTTTGTTCTTTGCTCATTTCTTTTAATGATGCAATACCATTCTCAATTTCTACAATAACAGCTTCTTTATCTTTGATTTTTCTAGCTTGAACTTCTTCATATCTCTTGAGTTCTTCTCTAGCAACTTTTACCTTATCAAGATTTGATTGTTTCCATGCTACAAATTTTGATTCATAAGTCTCTTTATCTTCTTTCATTGCTTCCTCAAGTTCTTTTTTCATCCTTTGAAAATCAGATGTTATCATTTGAAGGTTAACTGTTCTCTGTCTTTCTCTATCTTTATACTTAATTTTATAAGTTGCTTCTTCATTTCTAATTTGTTCTTCAATAGACATTATTTTCTTATCTTCTTCGAAGACATGATTATCTTTTTCTCTTTCAAGATTAGCTAACTTCTCTTTCTCATTAACCTTTCTGTTATTGAGTTCTTGCATTATTCCATATCTACTTTGTGATTCTACCATTTTACTTTTTATAAATACCTCCTTTCATCTTCTTCATAATCCCTAAAAAATATTAACATTACAATAAAAAAACATGCTCCAATAGTTCCTAAGATACAGATAGGAGTACCTAATAAAGATAAGATAAAATGATTTTTTATAATCCATGCATCTTGTGCTATCCAATCAGACCTAGAACTGACAATACTCTCTGATGTTTCTCCATTAATATATGTTCTAAGATTATCCATTTTCTCATTATAAACATCTTTCATACTTTCAAAATTAGCTTGTTCTTTTGATTTATCTACCCAATCTTGAACAGATTTGGTTCTTTCAATAATTGCATCTAAATGTTGATATTGGAACTTCATACTATTACTAGATTTCTTAAATATAATTGCTCCATAATCATTACCTGTTAATCCCTCATTAATCATCGCTTGCTTTGCTTGAGTTAATTGAGTTAACATACATTCAGGAGTAAGACAATCTCTTGCATTATCCATATAACTACCTACCTGTCTTTCATATTCATAACCAACATAATAGCTATACATGATAGTCATACTTAATATTAGAATACATACTACTAATCCTGTTATTGCATATCTTTTTTTCATTTTTTCTTCTCCTTTATTCTTTTGTCTTTTTGTAATTGTAAGTTTAATGATTTAATTAAGTTTGTTATTATATGAAGCTCTGCTAAAGAATATCTACTAAAAGAGTTTCCTTCTAACATCCATTCATTCATATAAATATACAATTCAAATGTAAGACATACACTTTCTCCATCATCGTTTGTGAGTTCTAATTTATATCTTCTTTTGTTTGCCATTCTATCTTTAATCCCTTCTATTTCAACTAAATCTAATTCAATTACTTTTGTGACTTTCATTTTTTCTCTCCTACTTTAAGTAAATCAATTTGCTCTTTCAAAGTATTAAAATCAAGATTATTATATACTTTGCCTACCATCTTTCCAACAGGTCTTGCCTTTTCAACTACTGATATAAAACTATTATTTCCAGTCTTATCTATCTTCTTGTCATTATGAAGAACAAAGTCTAATTGATAACCAGTATTCTTTTGCCACTTTGGTTTAGTTATATTTGTAGGTTGTCCTGCTCCTGCATATACTTCTGCTTCTCTTGCAGTGATTACAAGATTACAATTCTTCTTTACCAATTTCCATATAAGACCATTATACAATTTGTTAATTGTTCCCCAATCCCATTGCTGTTTTAATCTATCAATAGGAGTAAGATGAAATACTTTTACCTTTGCATACTCTTGACACCAATCCCAAATATCAGATGCACTGTCCACAACTATTGTTCCTACATCCTCTTGAGCTAAAATAAAATCAACAGCTTCTGTTATCTTTTCCCAACTACTCACACCATCTTCTTCTGCTACATCAAGAACCTTTATATCTTTTCCTTCAAAACTATGATAAAGAGGACTTGCACCCATCTCAGTATCAATTATGAAGATTGGTCCAGGACAAGTAAGAGCAAAATGAGTTTTGCCAGTTGAGAAATCTCCATAAATACCTAACTTTAGACCTCTCTTTTCATCAACATCTTTTAAATCTTTAAAGATAATATCAGACTTTTGGTCTTTGTTCTCTTTCAAATTTTCTTTTTGTTCATCCCACATTCCCATCTTAAATTATATAATATTTGATTTATATATCTTTATATTCTCTATCATATATATTAAAAAATAAAATAAAAAAATAAATAATTAATTTTTATTTCTTACTTCTCTTCTCTATTATCTTTGTAACTTTAGTTGCGTTCTCAATCTTAGCAACAGGTATCAATTTATATACTGTATTGGTATTAGTACCTGATGGTTTGATTTGAATTGCATCTTCATATGAACTAGACACTGTTACAAAGTTATTACATCCATTTTGTAAGACTAGGTGTAATTCTGTTGGTTTTACTTTTACCTTTTTTCCATCACTTGATTTAACTAATTCTAAATTACATTCATTATGTGAGTTACTTAGATGTCCCTTATCGAGTGTATAATAATCACCATCACTATGTACACCTATTATTGTAGCAATGTCCCCTTCATTAACACCACAATTATTACCACTAATTCTTCTTACAGTATCTCCTACTTTAAATTTATTTGTCATTTTTAATTAATATTACCTCCTTTCATTACACTTCTTTCTTCATAATTTTTAATGAAGCATGATATTCTTTTCATCTTTTAGTCCTCATAAATAATTCTTTCTCAGGTCTCACTCTCCTTTTACAATAACCTCTATGAGTATCTGCAAATATGGCTCCACAAGTACATTCTACATTTGGATTATAATAGTAATCTATTATTTCTTCTTGTTTTTGAATTTTTTTATTTACCATATTTTTGCTTAAAGTAAGTATAATTTACTAAAATCCAAAGTAACTTGCTATTTGATATGTTACAAGATTTTCTAACACTCTCATCAATATATCCTATTTTTTTAAATAGTTTTATTGCTGGTAGTGCTATTTCATAATCTTTTTGAGTTATATCTGGTATTTTCATATTTTTTTGATTTCCTTATCTCCTCTCTTAATTTATTGATTATGAAGAATAAAATAAAATAAAAATAATTAGTTTTTATTCTCCATCATACTTGTCAAAATCATTATCGTACTCTTCATCATCACTATCTTCATCACTTTCATCATCAGAGTCTTCATCTTCAATCATCATGACTGTATCTGTGTTTACCATTCTTCAGGTACCTCCTTTGTATCAGTTGTAACATTTTCTTCTGTTATTTCCTCTACAATAGGTGATATTTTGAACTCTGGTATTGCATAAACTCCATAGACATTTAAGCTAATATCTGTATCTTCATCGGTGAGATTACCTACAACATCTTTCTTCTTTCCTTGAGCTGTTCTACCAACAACAATAACTTTACTTTGTTCTGCAAAATCAAGTTTTATGTTCTTTGGTACCCAACATGTAACTCCAGGAGAATCAAGATTTGTTATATTCTCTTCACTATCGATAACCATAATTCTACTTCCCATTTTTGTAGGTTCAAGATTTAATATAGTTACATCTCCGATTGTTATTGCAAGTCTATTATTGTTATCTTTATTCTTTTTATGATTTGCATCTAATTCAGATAACTTGACTTCATAACCACTACAGAATTTATCAATTAACTCTTTTACAGGAGGTAATTGTATTGATAAGTCTTCTTTGAAGGTTGTAAATGAGCTTGCTCTAAGATTTAACACTGCTCCATCAATTCCTTTGTCTATTGCTCTAAACCTTATAGGGGTAAAGAGTGGTATGTTTGTTTTTGCAACATTACCATTCATAGTCATTATGAAGAATGATGGTGATGAACCTTTTTTACCTGCAATTCCGTATACATTTCTTAATAAACTTTCTTGTTCAAGAGGTTTACCAAATCCTGCATAAGGTTTTCCATCTGCCCATACTTGCTTTGTCTCTAATGGGTTACCATTTTCGTCTGTTATACCTTGAGCTATTGCATGTTGAGGATTTTCTTTATACATCTTGATTGCCTCTGCTCTCTTTCTTTTAATGACATCAATAACATCACTTGCTCCAATAATCATTCCTTCAAACGATACAGCAGGACTTCTTAATAGTCTTCTGTATGAAGTTGCTAATTTTTGGAGAGCTAATTTGTCTTTGTCTGATTGAGAAAGAGTTGGATGTAATTTATTTTCCTCTTCTTTGAACTCATTGTAATCTCTCATAATCTCTTCTTCTGATAGTGATAGCTTTTCTATCCACAGTTTTATCATATCTTTTAATTCAACCATTTTATTTTTGTGACCTCCTTTCATCTATTAATGAATCTATAATATCATCATAAGTAATTTTCCTTTTAAATTTTTGTTTAAGTTCTTTGCCTACAAGTTTTAATTTCTTTATTCTTGTATTCTCAAGTCTTATAGTAGAATAAGTAAAGTCTGATAATTTAGTTTGGATATCTTTTTTTACCATCTTTCTATTTATAGAAGAGCATTTATAAATATTAATATTATTGAATATATATATCTTAGTTTATAAACTTATTATAACAAATATATAGTAGTTTATATAAGTATTTATAAAGATTAATTCTATTGTTTTTTTATGAAAGACAAAACTGTATATTATTTATTTGGTATGTGCATTTTAATTTTACAACTAAGTTACTTGATAGCAATTTTAAACCTAGATTTGTTTTCATATTTTGTTATTATGTTTTTAACACTATTATATGGTTTATGTTTTATGAAAGTAATGGAGGCAGACTAATATGAAAATAAAATTATGGTGTAAATTATTCGGACATGATTTTAGAGGAATAAATGTAGATATAGACAAGGAAGGATATAGAGTAGTTACTAGAACTAGAAGTAATGTATGTAGAAACTGTGGACTAACTAAAGAAGAAGTGTTTAAGGTGGTAATATGAAAATAAGTTCTGTAAGTATGACTCTTGGAGCATTATTGATATTATATATGTTTTTTATAATAAATTGCATAAACGACCATTGGAGTTATGCAAATAAGTATGTGATTTATGTAGGGTTAGGTGTAATCTTGGTCTCGCTTGTATCTAGTATATTTGAAGATAGGTCTAGAGGAATAAAAAAATGACAGAAGAATATAATTTAAAAGATGAGAGAAAGAGACTTAGACAGAGTATCATAATAGAAGATTTAAGTAAATATCAAATTTTAAATATAGTTGAGAGGCAGGATAAAGAATTTATAGAAAATCTTCTCACTTTACCAAATTTTAAAATAACTAGAGATGATGAAAAAGAGACCACTATTCATGAACAAATAAAAAATTGGGCAGGAACAAATTGATATGATAAAAGTAATAATAGGAAGTAAGTGTAAATGTATGGAATGGGTCATCTCTAATTCATATAGAAAACATGTATTGTATTGTAATATTACCGATATAAAAAATATAAAAATTATGATTGATTTATGGACAGATAGTAAAGAGAATATGAAGAAGTATGGTAAAGTTATATTGTATATGGATTTATTTGATAGAGATTTTAAGAGACTCGAGTTTAAGTTTTATAAAGAATTGTTGGAAGACTCTTCTGTTAACTTCTTCATAATAACACCCAAGAGGATTATTCTTGATAAGAAATTATGTAAGGAGGTTGTGTTGTTATGAGAGAAAAAATAAAGTTAGTTCATACACATGATGATGCCATGAAAGCATTTGGTATTAATAGGGTAGAGATGATTAATAAGTTAGTAGATATGAAAATATTCAAATGTGGTAAAGCAATCTCTTTAAGTATGTACTCAGAAGCTGTTTGGAATAATGATAAATTCTCAGATGAAGAAGTTGCATTATTATTGATTACATATGTAGACCTTATGAAATTTTGTAGTAAGTTATCTTTATCTGATGTGATAGATGAATTAAAGGAGAGGAAATTATAAATCATAGTCTGTAAGAAATTGAGGCAGGCTGGACAACAGATAATACCTCCTGAGAAATCCTGCCTCATTTTTCATAATTCTTATATATGTTTTTATGAGAAAAGACATATTCTATTTTATAATAATATTTATAAATGAGATATAATAAATTAAATGATGGTGACTAAAAATTTAAAAAGAGTTGTCAAGCTTGGAGGAAGCCTTTCTATTGTTATTGATAATAAGATTGTTAAATCTAATGGTATTAGAGAGGGATATTATGTTCTTTATGATATAAAAAAAATTTATGATGAAAATATGAATGAAATAAAAGTTGGAGAAAAAGATGGTGAAGGAAAAAATAAAAAATAAGAGGATTGTTATTAATGCAAAAGATTTGCTTGAAAAAGAGATACCTCCTGTTGAGTATTGGGTTGAAGATATTATACCAAAGAAAGGATTAGTGTACTGTTTTGGAAGTCCTGGTAGTTTTAAAACTAATTTTTTAATGTGGATGGCTTTGAAAGGATGTAATGGTGAAGATGTATTTGAATTTAAGACTAAACCTTTTAGGACTCTGTGGTGGGATGAAGAGAATAGAGAGGTGGGTATGAGAGATAAGTTGAAGAAGTTATCTATTGGTATGGGTATCGAAGAAAATATTGAGAATATACAAATTGTTGTATCTGATGATTTTAATGTTTTGTTACCTGAATATATTGATGTGTTGGAGAAAGAGATTATTAAGTTTAAACCTGATATTGTAATTATTGATAGTATTGCAAAGATTTTTCCTCATGATGAAAGTGATTCTAAGTTTGTTAAGAGAATTTTTACTCAATTGAATCCATTGATAACTAGACATAATGTGACATTCATACTCATACATCATGCGAGAAAGCATACATCGTTTAATGGTGTTAAGCAGATGAGTAGAGATATGGAAGATATGAGTGGAAGTAGAGAATTTGCAGCTATGGCAGATAGTGTTTTGTTAGTTGAGAAGTTGGGAAGTGGTAAGTATATGTTAAAACAGGTAAAGAATAGGTATGCAGATGATGTATATAGTGAAGATTTTGAAGTAAGTGGAGATGAAGGAGAGATTGTTGTGTCTTATGGTGGAAAATCGAAAGATAAGTATCTTTTGAAGCAATTTGAGATTGAAGATGCTATTATGAATTGGGTAAATGTGGAAAAGTTAGATGTTTTTGAAAGAGGACAGTGTATTACTGCTATGGATAAGTTAGGATATAAGAAGAGTAATGTTGATAAAGCTCTTAAAAATATGCGTAATAATCGTTTAGAACATCAATATGGGATTTACTCACTTAAAAAGTAGATTATCTAATTAGGATATTTTTAACTTTGTATCAGAGGTTTAAAGAGGTCTTTTTGATTAGTTTTGAATCTTATATAAGACCTAAAATAGCCCAGTTTTTAAAGTTTTTAAGTTTATCTATTATAATATAAATTAAAAACTATTTTAAAAACTAGGTTTAGTTAAATAACAAGAGAATGATATAAACCCCCTGGAGAGGGGGGGTTATATAATCATTCATTTCTTAACTTTTTAAAATATCGATTTAAAAACTCTAAAAACTTAAAAACTAATTATTAATTAATAATCGCTGATGATATTGATTATATATTTTCTTATATAATAATAGGGTGTTTAAAATCCTATTATCATATATATTCTATTATATATATTCTTATATAAAAAGATATATAAAGGCTGAATATCTATGATATTTATGAAAGATAAAATAATAAGTCAAGATAAGGGAATAAAGGAAGAGAAGAGAGATAGTAAAGAAATAGAGAAAAACTCTTGTATTGACCGTTTAAACGGGTCTAGAGAGAGTTTAAAGGAGAATAGAAGATGATTAATTTGTTAGATATCTCAAAAGAAGACTTTATAGCTTATGAAGAAGTAAGGGTATCAGGGATTACAAATATGTGGGATGTTGATGTTGTGATGTTAGAGAGTGGGTTGGATAGAGATAAGATTATGTGTATTATGAAGAATTATAGTAAATTGATGGAAGTGTATCCTGGAGTAAGAAAATGATTAATTGGAATGTTAAGTATAAATGGAATAATGGATTAGAGATTATGAGAGTTATATTCATTTTTGAAAACAAGAATGAAGGGGGTTCCATAACCCCTTCTCTTCAAGATAAACTTTTAGAGGTTTTGAAATGACAACAAGATTTTATGCTTTAAAGAATCATCATATTTATTGTGAAATAGATGTTTATCCGTTTTCGGAGAGAGCGTTAGATAAATTATGTGAGAGAGAAGGTTTTGATGGATGGATTGTACTTGATGAAAAAGGATTTTGTGTAATTGGAGGATTTAGATTAATATGAATAGATGTTGTTTATGTGGAAGAAAGTTTATTGGTTATGGAAATAATGCTCAACCCGTAATGGCTGGAAGATGCTGTGATAAGTGTAATGAAGATGTGGTATTGCCTAAAAGATTGAAGGTATTGGAAGAGCAGAATAGAGTAAATGTTGAGAGGATATATAGATGATAGCAGAATACCAAAATGCTTTATTAATGATGGTAGTAATTCCTTTTGTATTAGTTTACATAGTTCTTATGGTTAAATTTTTAAATTGGTTAATGGAGAAAATATTATGATAGAAGAATTTAATTTAAAAACAAATATTGGGAAATTACCTAGTCAGGGAACTAAATCATCTGAACCAAAGAGTAAGATGAATTTAAGTCCTGATAAAGAATTTAGTTTAATTGAGAGATTAGAACAAGCTGTTGGAGATTGTGATAATGGATGTATGGGTCCTGTTATAGATATTTTAGACGATTTTATAAAAATGTTAGAAAAGAGGGTTATAGGTGCAAGGATGTATGCTGATATGGATGAACCAGAATTTTGGGCTTCATCAACAATATCTTCTGATGAAGCAGAGAAAAGAGCAAAGTATCTTGAGGAATTTTTAGAAGAAATATATAAATTTGCAGGAGATAGATTTAGATGACATCTGATTTAAATGCTGCTCAAGAAGATTTTGTACTTGAATTAGAGATGGAAGAATGGAGAAATAAAAGAGATGAGAGAAGAGTAGAAAATGGAGAAGCTCTTTGTGATTGCTGTGGTAGATGGTTTAAGGAAGAGGATATGGTTAAGGTTAAGACTACTGATGATTGGAGAGCTATCGGAGTAGAGAATGTATTTGTATGTTGGGAATGTAAAGAGAGTATGGAGGATATTGATTAAGATGAAATGGCTTTGTAAAATATTTGGTCATAAATGGAAAGGGTTTTGGTATGAAGTTAAGTGTCATAATTGTAATGGTGATGTGTTTTATTGTGTAAGATGTGGTGCTATTAAATGTGGATGTGGAGTAAAGATAAAATGAATAATGTAAAAATAATAGCAGTATGTGGGTTGGTTGTATTTGGATTGGTTATACTCTTATCACTCGTTGACTTAGCTCCTTCATACAATACTAATGTGGTATTAATTGAGCAGGGTAAGATTAATTTAAATTCATCTGTTGATTATGGAGAGATTAATGAGAGTAGGATTATTTATGATGAGATAATTGTGATTGCTCAAGATGTTGCAAGTTCTCATACATATAAGTTACATGATTATGATTGTACAAATTTCAGTATGGACCTTGTTGATAGATTGAAGGGAATTGGTGTAAAAGCTGAATGCACTGCAGGTAATAATTGGGATTTTAAAGATTATACAAATCATACATGGGTATCTGCATGGGTTAATGGGACTAGAATTGAGATTGAAGCGACAGGTGGATATATTATTAGTTATGAACAGTATAAGAGTTATGAAGTAAATTGGGAGAACTATTGTTGGTGAGAATATGATGCATAAAAAGTTTTTTCATAGATGTCCTGAATGTGGATTGAAGGGATGTTATAAGTTTGAGAGTATGGATATGTTAGGTAAGATGTATTATTTTGTGAGATGTAAATATTGTGATTTTATGGAAGGTGTTGATAAAGAGAGATTTGATGAATTGTTTATGAAAGGGGAGGAAGTGGAAGTATGATGAATGATACTATTGATTTGATTTTTGTAGTGGGGATATGTATATTCTTTTATTATTTAGGAAGATATATTGAGAGGAGGGACAAATAAGATGGTAAGAAGTATTGATATTTTGAGTAAGGCTGATATTCAGCAGATTGTTAGAGAAGAGGGAGATAAGATTAGAGAAGAGAATTATAAAACTCTTAATGAGTTGAGAGAGAGACAAAGGATATTAGATGATGAGATAAGAGTATTAAATAGTAAGATGAAACTGTAATGGGATGCTTATGTCAATATTGTAGGAAGCCTTTGAAAGGTATTACTCCATGTAGCTGTGGGGGGATTAGTAAGGATAGTGATATTTGGAATAAGACGAAGAGGAAGAAGATTAGAAGGAGAAAGGAGATTTATGGCATCTAATAATTTTGTTGGAAGAGCATTTAGGAGAAAAAGAAGGAGAGAATGATGGAGAATATGATGGAACAAAAAAAGATAAAAAAGCTAATTAAAAATAATATCCAAAATTGTTTTGATTGTCCTTACCTTGAACACGATGGACATTATGATAAATGTCAAGATAGTGGGCATGATTGTAAATTATCTGGAAAGAGAATAATTAATGATTGGAATTGGGATAATACTAATAATCCTAAGAGACTTAATAAAAAAATGAGAGGTATTCCAATTCCTGAGTGGTGTGAATTAGATGATGATAAAATTAAAAAACAACTATAAATAACCATGGTGAGAATAACTTATACTAAAGATGGAAAAGAAACAGTAATAGAATGTACCCCTCAAGAGTCAGTAGACTGGGCTAATAAGAGATGTAAGATTTGTGATAGGTTATTGAGTCATAAGACTATAAGTGGGTATTGTATAAGTCATGTTCAGAAGGGTAAACTTAATAGTGGTAAGATGTTACACCTTTTTTCAATCCCGAATAATGCAACACTCTTAAAACAAAGAGTTTGTCCTTCTGATAATAATATAAAAAGAGGTATGAAAGATGAGAGGTAAATATGAAAAGATTAAAATAATGATAAATAGACTGTCTTTAGTTCATACTTATAATGTTATAAAGTCAGACCCTTTAAAGACATGGGTTGTAAGAGATTTTCATAGTGGTGGTAGTAAATTTGCGAAAACACATTTACAGGTGTTAATTGAATTAGGATTAGTTAAAAAAGTTGATGTATATGTCGATAGAGGTGTTTATCATAGGCAAAGAGTGAGTGTGAAAGGATATAGGTTAATTAATTTGAAAGGAGGTGAGAGAGTATGAAGATAGAAATATTTAAAGAGAAGAAGAAATCTAAGGAACCTGAAAAAATTGTAAGATTAAGACTTGTTTATGATGGAGAACTAGTAAGATTACAAGCAGTTGATGAGAATGGAGATAAAGATGGATTTGGTAATTTGTTAGTATTTTATCCCAATGGACGTGTTAGAAAGTGTGGTTGTATAAGTAAAGATTTGGGATTTGATTTAGATGAAACTGGTCATTTAAAGTTTTTTCAATGAATAATGATTGTTTTTATTTTTGTTTTTTATTCTTCATAAATCATACATTGAGACATTATGAAAAAGTATTATGTTAGGATTGATGATAGGGAAAGAGGAGAGAATCTTGGATACTTTGAGAAATATGGATTGTTGCCTGTTAAATGTAGAATGAGTGTTGGAGATTATGTTTATGAAGATTTGGTTTTTGAGAGAAAGACTATGAATGATTTTGTAGGAAGTATTTGTGATGGGAGGTTGAAGGAACAGAGAGAGAAGATGAAAGTGTATGAGGAAAGAGTTGTGATTGTGGTAGGGAAATTTGATGAGGAGGTTCATCATATTCATAAACACTGTGTATTGGGTATGATGATTTCACTTCAGATGAGGGGGATTAAGGTTATTTGTTGTGATAATGAAGAGGAAGGTGTATGGTGTATGAGGAATTGTATTGAAAGATATGAAGAGGATACAAAGTATTTGCATATTTGTTGAGTTCTGTGGGATTTGGGGGATTTGTGAGATTATATAATTTATAAACATATATTTAAATATATTATTAATTATTAATTAATAATTAATAAGGAGATTAAAGATTTTAAAAATGGTGGTCAATACTAGGGTGAGAGCAGTCAGCTTGAAGATAGAACAAGATGAATGGCTGAGAAAGCAGAGAAGAGATTTTAATTTTAGTAAGTACTGTCAGGATAAATTGGATGATTATATGAAGATGATGGATGGAGTAAAGATTGAGGTGACTGGATAAAATGGTTATGAGAGATTTGACTGATGAAGAGAAGAAGTTCTGTGAGAAACAAGTTGTTAGATTGAATGAAGAGAAAAGTCAGTTGGAATGGCTTATAGAGTATAATCAACTTATGTTGAATAAGGGATTGAGAATGAATTATGAAGCGAAAGTGAGACAAGTGAAAGAGGAACAGAATGTGATTGATGGGGATTTGAAGATTACTTTGGAGAAGATTAGAGTGTTAAGAAAACAGATTAAAGAGGGTGTTGAGGTAAAGAATATGGAGGATGTTCCTGTTGGAATTAATTAAGATGAGAAAAATGTTTTGTTTGTATGAGTGTATGAAAAGGAGGTATATGTAATGGGAATTGAAAGAGTACCGACTGAAAGTGAAAAGAGAGAGTATAAAAGTGTAGGCAGTGCGACACCAAAAGAAGTGTTCTTAAAACAGATTGCTATTATTGAGGCTAAGTTTACGAAGGAGCATAAACCTTTTGATGGACAATGTGCTAGGCTAGATTTTCAGGATGAGATAAAGAGAGTGGAGAGAGAAGCTGAAAGAAAGTATGGATATGTTAGAGTGGAGGATTTACAGAATTTGAAATTTGAGAATCTTGAGAAGTATGGAGATATGGATAGATTTGAATTTGATAGAGATGATGAAGATATTGAATTTATGAATGTAAATGGAGTAAGGACACCTACTGTTGTTGGACATACTGTTGCTTGGAAATGTAAGGAAAGAGGACATGGAATAAGTGTGTTCATGCCAAATGCTGTTTATGCTGAGTATTTAGCTGGAAAGAAAGGAGGTAAGTAGTACTATATAGTTAAATATATATGTTTTATTATTATTGTTTTTAATATATATTTAATAGTTAGTATTGTGTAAGTATATGAGTGAAAAAGATTTGATTGATATTTCTAAGAGACCTGATTTTAAGGAGTTGACATCGAGAGGTGGAAGTGTCAGAAGTGATAAAAAAAAGAGAGCAAGACTAATTCAACATTCTGCTCAAGCAAAATGTAAGAATTGTAATTTAAAATGTGATTTTAGAGAAGCATGTTTGGTGAGAGACCCAGAATGTCTTTGTGTAGTTCCATTTATGAGAGCTGATGCTATTACTGATGGAAGTAAGGTGACTGAATGGAATGATGAGAAGATTAAGAATTATTTAAATAAGTTGATTGATATGTATGCTGAAATTATGATTAAGAACCCTCTTTATGAAGAGAAGGAAGATAGTAAGAAAGATGAAATGGTTAAAGTGAGAAGGTTGAATACTATGTATAATAGATTGATTGAGATGAAGCAAACATATAGTCCTGCAACTCAAAAGAGTGTTAATGTAAATATGAATATTGATTTATTTTCTAAGCAAATGGAAGAGTGGAAGAAATCAGTTCAGGATATGAAAGAGAAGGAACAAGTGATTGTTATTGATGAGAGGACTAAAGAGCAGAAAGAAAAAGATGAGGTGAAAGATATTGCGGGGTAGATTAGCTTGGTTAAATCACTCGCCTCATAAGCCAGAGAGCATTGGTTCAAATCCAATCCCCGCAATTTTAATTTTATGGTACATGGAAGAATAAGTCAAGGATATATAGATTATTTAAGAAGTGATGATTGGAAAGAGAGAAGAAAGATTTTGATTGAAGAAGCTGGTGGAATGTGTCAAGAGTGTGGAGCTACTAAGAATTTACAGGTTCATCATTTGAAGTATGATAATTTAGGATTTGAGGAGTTGGGTGTTGATGTTGAAGTTGATTGTAAGACTTGTCATAGAATAAAGGAGCTTGAAAAAGGAAATGATTTATTTGGAGAGTATAATCAGGAGATATGATGGAAAATAATGATGTTAATTGTGTATCACTTATGAATAATGGACCTTATGTTGAGCATGAAGTGATTGAGTTTTGTAAGTTTTGGATTAAGGATGGATTAGAGAGTATTGGTGTTAAGAAGCTTCATAATTATCAAAAAGTATTTTTAATTGAGTGTGCAGAGAAGAAGAGAATAGTTGCATTATGGTCAAGACAGATTGGAAAGTCTACATCTATCAGTATGTATTGTTTGTATATGGCTTTGACTGAGAATAATTTTAAGATTGTTATTATTGCTCCTACTCAAAGACAGAGTGGTGAATTGTATAATAAGGTTAGGAATATTGCTGAAGGAAGTTGTTTAGTGAGAGATAAGATTGTGACATCTACACAGACAGAGATGACATTTATTAATGGGAGTAGAATTGTGTCTGCTCCTGCTGGACCTATGGGTGATACTATAAGAGGTTTGACTGCTGATGTGATTATTATGGAAGAAGCTGGAGGTTTGAAGAATAGTATTGTTAATGAGGTTATTATGCCTATGATTGGTAGTAAACAAAGTTATGGACAGAGTATTAAGATTGGAACACCTAAAGGAAAGAATCATTTCTGGGAAAGTTGTTATGGTAAGGATACGAATTATAAGTTGTTACATTTTGATTGGAAGGTTGCTATTGAGGCAGGTCAGTATAAACAAGAGTTTATTGATGAGCAGAGAAACAATTTGACAGAGTTACAATTTGCTGCTGAGTATGAAGCTAAGTTTATTGAAGATAGTGATTGTTATTTTAAGACTGAGTTGATTGATAGTTGTATTGAGGATTATCCTATGGCAGATGTTGTTGAGAAGAGTACATATTATTTAGGAGTAGATTTTGCAAGGATGGGTGAAGATAGTTGTGTAATGATTGTTATTCAGAATAGGAGAGGTAAGTTGTTTGTTAAAGATATTATTGAGTTGAATAAGAAGAAATTGACTGAGGCAGTTGGTCATATTAAGATGTTAGATATGAAGTATAATTTTCAAAAGATTATGTTAGATAGTACTGGATTAGGTGCTGGTCCTGGAGATATGCTGAGTGAAGAGTTGGGAAGTTGGAAAGTTGATTGTGTTACATTTACAAATCAGTCAAAGCAGGATATGTATAGTAATTTGAAGAAGGTTATGGAACAGGGGAGATTAAAGTTTCCTATGAACAGGAAGATGTATTATGAATTAGTTGATTTGAGGTATGAAATAAGTAGTTCAGGAAACTTAAAGATACATCATCCTGAAAGAGGACATGATGATTATCCAGATGCTCTTGCTTTAGCAGTGTATAGCATGTATGAAGAGGATGTAGTTGCTGAATATGTACCTTTCATAAGATAATTTGAATTAAAGTGATATAAAATAGTTATATTATATAATTTATAAAAATATATTAATAAAGATTGAGTTGATATGATTATTATGAAAAAACTGGTGATTTATTATTGAATATGGGAATTTTGGATTACTTTAAGGAAGATAAGGGCACAATAGAGAAGAGTTATGAAGATGGTATAGAGTATAGTCCTAAGTTTTTTGTTAATGAACAAGAGGCTATTAGACAGCAAGTTGCATCATCAGGTAATTTTTTTAAAGGAGAAGTTGAGCAGGATGAGAAGAAGTTTCCTGTTATGTTAGGAGAAGAACATCCTTTTGATTTTGCTGTTCCAGAAGGAATATATAGGAAGTTTGGATTAGTTACTGGAGTTATAGATAAGTATGTAGATTTTGTTGTTGGTCCTGGATTTTATGTTACATGTAAGGATGAGAGAGGAAAACAAATCATTGAAAATTTTATGGTTGATGTTAATTTTGATACTTTACTTAGAGCATGGGTTAAAGAAGGATTAGTAAAGGGTAATGGATTTATGGAGATTGGTGGAAGTAAGGATGATATACCAAAAGGATTGAAAGTATTAAATGCTGATTATATGTATGTGAAGAGGGATATGTATGGTGTTGTTGAAGGTTATAATCAGTATACAGGAGCATTTAAGAGATTTGATAAGAAGAAGGTTGTACCTTTTGAACCATATCAAATTGCTCATATCGGATTTAATAAGATTGGAGATGATGCTTATGGATTAGGTGTTGTGTATCCTGCTCTTTGTTCTATTAATTATTTGTTACAAATGGAGAAAGATATGCATATGATTATGAATAGGAAAGCTAATTCTCCGTATCACATTAAGATGGGAGGTGTTGTCGGAGGTAAGTATTATAAGCCTAATCCAGCAGATGTAACAAGAATGGGTAAAGACCTTGAATGGTTGAATAATAAACATGAATGGACAACTGATGGATTAACTGATATTAAGGTTATTGATTTTGGGAATATAGGTGATAAGTTTGATTCTGTATTAAGGTATGATATGGATATGTTGATTTATACTTTTCAGGTACCTGCAGTATTATTGGGAATGGCTAATGTTGCTGAAGGATTAGCACAAGTTCAATTAGATGCATTCCAGAGAAGGATACAATCATTGCAAGCAGAAATTGAAAAGGTTATTGAACAAAATATATTTAGAAGAATATTATTAGCTAATGGGTTGGATGTTCATGTTGAATTTGAATGGGGTCAACCATCAGATACAGAGAAGAATGATAGATTAGTAAAGTTGACTGAGATTATGAAGTTACCTACTGCATCTCAATCATTCTTAAAGTTAGTTGAAAAAGATATGGTTCAGTTATTAGGATATGATGAAGATGAGTATGAAGTTATGAGTGGCGAAGAAGAGAGGAGAAGAGAAGAGGAAAGACAAATGCCTTTAGTTCCTGGTCAGAATGAGAGTAGACCTCAACCAGTGAGAAGAGAACATTATAATTGTGACTGTGATAAACATATTGAAGAGAGTTTGGATTCATATAATACAATGAGTGAGTGGCTCGGCTTCAATTATGAACAATATAAGAAATGGATATTGGAAGAAGTAAAGAAAGATGGATTTGATATGATTAAGGCAAGTAATGTTATAGAGCAGGATGCTGGATATCTTACAGACCAACAGGTATTGGATTTAAAGAAAGTATTGTATAAGGGATTTAAGGATGGTAAGAGTATGAAGGAGATGAGTAAGTTAGTTGATAGAAATGTTAAGCCAGGAAATCTGTATAAGTTAAATGAAAATGGTAAGTTAGTTATGAATGATGATGGAAGTAAAGTACTTATGAGAAGTTCTGATAAGAGAAGTATTGGTATTGTACGAAGTGAGGTTACAAGGTTAGCTAATCTTGGTGCTGAGAAGTATTATGCTGATAATGGAGTAACTAAAGTTAAATGGATTGCAAGTGTTGGAACAAGGACTTGTCCTGAGTGTGAGAGTTTAAATGGAAATGTGTATGAATTGTATGGTCATCCTCAAATACCACTTCATCCATATTGTAGATGTACATTAGGTGCAGTTACAGGGATAGTTTAATATGGCTCAAATTCAAGGTAGTGCTGGTTATGGAAGTGGAGCTAATACTGCTATTGTTAATGATATTGGACAATTACTTGTTGCTGGAAGTGGAACAGGAAATATATTTGTTATGGGAACTGAGAATTCATTTACTGGTTCTATTATTGCAAATGGTAGTTATGTAGGAACTCTTATAGATGTAAAAGATTATGCTACTATTTCTGCATTAATCAATTCTAGTAATACTGGTTCATTGTTTGTTGATTATTCTTTAGATGGTGTAACTGTTGATAGGTCGAGTTCTTTAATTGCAGTATCAGGACAAGGTATTTATCATGCTGTCACTCCAAGAGCAAGATATGCAAGGTTTAGATTTATGAATGGTGGTAATCTTCATAATCCTTTTAGTTTGCAAACTATGTATAGTTCGATGACAAGAGGACAATCTTGCTTGCCTGTTATTCAACCTGTTACTGATTATTTTACTTTACTTAGTACTAGAGCTATAATATCTGCTAAGAAGCCTGATGGGGTGTATACTAATATAGATGCTACTGCTGGAGGTAATTTGAAAGTATCTGTTGAAGATTGGGATAGTGCTGTTGGTAGTGTATGTGTATTGGGTGTTAATGGTAATCTAACTCAAGATAAGTCTTCAGGTGATTTATCTGTTATAACTCAAGAGCATCATGAAATACATGATGGAAATCATTTTAATGTAAGAGGATTTACTACTTTACCCACAAGTGGAAATACTATTTGTTTTGGTGTATTAACTCCTACTGGAAGTAAATGGACACATTTCTTATTTGATGTTGAAGGTACTACTCAAACAGAAGTAAGAATATGGGAAGGAGCAACATTAAGTGGAGGGACTGTTGTTATAGCTTTTAATAATAATAGAAATAGTACTAATGTATCTAATTTAACAATAAGAGCAAATCCTGTTATATCTGGATTATCTGCAACATCTGGATTATTACTTGCGTCTCATAGTAAAGGATTAGAGGGAACAACTCCGAGTAAAGCGTCACAAGTTGCTCAAACTGGTAGAGAAGATGAATGGATATTTAAAAGTGGTACTTCTTATTTGACTGAAATTAAATCTGTAGGAGCTGGTAATATTGTTGATTATGCAGCTACATGGTATGAATATACTGATTTGGTGAAACAATGGTAAAGAGAATATATAAGAATTTGTATTTTGATGAGAGAACTAGAAGATATTTCTTTAGTAGTGGTAATGATAAAAGAGAAGTTGTTAGTCAAGAATCATATCTTTTAATATATATATTAGAGAATATAATTGGAGGTAAGAAAGATGCCTTGTGGAAGTAAAGCAAAGAAAGGAAAGAAAAAATGAATAAAAGACCTAACTGTCAGAATCCAAATTGTACTAATGAGGCTATTGTGCTTTATGCAGGACATTGGGTATGTGGGGAGTGTGTTGTCAAGTTTAATAAAATTAATAATGATAACATCTTTAGTAAATTATGTGAGGCAACAAAATGACTATAAAGATTTGTCCTAATTGTAATATGAGATATAATATTGAAGAGAATGTAGGAGATTATGTTCATACATGTAATTCAGGTAATACTAATCTTGATAATGAAGATGTTATTGTTACTGGTGATTGGGAAGATTATACAGGAAGTAAGAGTGTAGGGAAGGCTACAGTTATGATGCAAGGAAGTGAAAATAAGTTATTTGGAACAAGAGCTGGAGTTGAGGGAGAACATATTGGAGAATTAGATAAGGAGGGTAAAGATATCAATGTTTACAGAGAAAGACAATATGAAGAGTATATAAGTATGGATTGA
>Ga0172381_10000590_pt1 | contig 43938 bp, 48 predicted proteins | sample Leawel6488metaG_FD_119754 | JGI IMG/M metagenome (GOLD analysis project Ga0172381, IMG submission 119754) | Leachate microbial communities from a municipal landfill in Southern Ontario, Canada - Leachate well 64-88 metaG | ecosystem: Engineered > Solid waste > Landfill > Unclassified | place... | reverse complement strand
TCGTACTCTTTGCCTGGGAAAATCCTTCCATTGTGGGCGATGTACCCTATGACATTTCCTGCAGCATCTTTTAACAAGGGGTTCCTGTATTCATGCGGAATCTCATCTGTACTTCGTCCGGTAGTTTCGAGGAAATTCTTTAGTGTATCCCGGTATTTACTAGAAGCATCTGCCAGCGAATCAACCTGATATTTTTTGTCACCGACTTCGATACTTAATTTACTGGAATCAATTTCTGTTTTTTTCTTGTCTGCTTCTGCGCTTCCTTTTTGCGGCGTTAATGCTTCATCAGCTCTAACATCCATCTCTTTTATGGGTTCTTCATTTTGAGTTTGTTCCTGGACCATTTCTGGTTTTGCGATAGCCGCTTCTTTGGCTGCCTGTTTCTTTAGCCGTACTGCTTTTGACTTATTATTTTTTGCTTCCAACTGGGCTATATCTTCCTTGTATTCTGCTCTGACATTATCAGGAACACTCAAGTTATTTTTTATCGCCTTGAGTACCATTTCTTTATGTGTATCAAAGAACATATTCAGTGTCTCAAGGTTAAAGTGAGAATTCCCAAACTCCTTCATGAACTCATCGAATTTCATGGTGGATTCTTCACCCATCTCCTCAAGATTGGCTTTTTGAATCCAGTTGTAGAGGTCTAGTTGTTTATCTAGGGGTAAGTCATTAGGCGTAGGATATTCTTTATTGAATTCCGAGATCGTCATTTGGAAGGTCTCTTTATTTATGGGGTGTAACGATTCCCGTTTCTCTGGATGTTCGGTCTTTTCTTTCTTGAAGGCGTCTTCGATGATTTTAGCCTTTTCCAGAATAGTAAGATTATCCGTAGGTTCCGATATGATTGGATCAGATACGTCTTCTTTAGTTACAGTGTTTGACATGGTATCGATTGCCTTTTCTACCAGGTTAAGCTCGGTAGTAGTAGGTTCTTTTACTTCGAGCGATTTTTCAACCGGCGCTACCTCCGCTTTTACCGCTTCGATTTCAGCCTTGGGGTTTATCTTCTGTTCGAGTTCAGGCTCTTTGGGAGTAAAACGGTATTCATCAGCCGGTTCAGGAATATCATCATCGGAGATATAGTTGTCTGATGGCGTATCGGACACCTGCTGCCCTTGGAGTTTCCGGGAAAGGCGGTCGAGTTCGTTTTCCATGCCTTTCAAACGCCCTTCATACTCAAAGGTTTGATTGGCTTGTTTTTCATAACCCTTGAGGCTTAACCGCTGCTGTTCTACTTCGCGTTTATTGGCTTCAAGTTCTGTAACAATCTTCTTGATGGTATTTTCCACGCGGGTCAGTATGCCGGTGGTTAATTCGTTATAAGGAATCGAGCCAGCGACGGCATATTCCATGCCTGTGTCCGGGTTTTTTAACCTTATGGAATAGCCTGCTGCCGCGCCAAGATTGGTGACGCTGATTTCGTATCCCTTGTATTTCGCGATAGTCGTCGCTTTCGAAGTATCAACCGGCGTGGATTGTACGGCCGCTTTTAGTGCTTCGGATGCATCCGGGCGCTCGTTAATGGTCTGCCCGTTAACGGTTAATGCAAACGCTGTTTCGGCCTTTGCTTTACCCGCATCCTTTTCCATTTTAGTAATTTGTTCCTCCAACTGCTTAATTGATGCCGGCAGTTTTTGGAGTTGTTCTTTTGCCCTGATTTGTGAATCCAGGTGAGAAGATCGTAACATTTGCAGCCTGGTGACAGAGTTCTTTAATGTGACCTGTTTCATCACATCAGGGTTACCAGAGGCGACGGCTTTTGCTTCCGATGCACTCATGGTAAACGAATCGCAGTCCTCTATGGCGCGTGGCGGATTCTCGCGGCGCATGATGGATTTGATAGCTTTAGATTTGGACTCAACCGCCTGCCACCGGTAACCATCGAAACTCCCTTCCGTAACATAGGTGAGTATCTCAACGCCTTTACCCGGGTCCAGGACATTTCCCTTGTCATCAAGTTTGGGACCGTAAACCTTGTTGCCTTGCCGGATGCCCCGACCTTCCCTTTGTTCGATGTCACGCGGCCGCCATGGAGCGTCAACATGATGTAAGGCGGCAACACGATCCTGAACATTAACGCCGGTACCGAGCTTGGATGTCGAGCCGATCACCACGCGGATATCGCCAGACCGGACTTTGGACTGCAGCACCTTTTTTTGTTCATCGGTTTTAGCGTCATGAATAAAGGCAATCTCGCCTTTGGGTATGCCGGAGCTGATCAATGAATCTTTGATAGTGGCGTAAACGTTTTCGAGCAGCTTCTTTTCTTCGGCTGTCTCTTCCTCTTCGTCTATCTGTCCATCAATGGAGACGACTTCTTTGTTATCGTCAATAGGCTCTTTAGCTTTCGGAGTCCCTAAATCAAGGAATACGAGCTGCGTACCTTTATCAGGCATCGTCTTTTCGTACCGCTTGGATATTTCCCTGGCCAGCGTAGCAATTTTGCCATTGGGATTGCCCGGAGCATTCGGGTTAATCATGCGCATGTCGAGGGCGGCTTTATTGGCATCGTTACACAGTTTCAGCATGTTATCGTCGCGAGGATCAACATGCTTCAGGTTGTCGGCTCGTTTCACCAGGACTTTCATATACTCTTTAAGAGCATTATCCTGGGGGATGGCGATGATAGTCCGTCGTGGTTTACCTTTGTCATCAACGATTCTGGGCCGTAACTTGGCAATGCCCGGAACTTCATCGGCCACGCGGATATCGGCGACATCTTGCCAGAGTTGGCTTAACTCCGGGGCATTCTGGAACCTGGCGAATCTCTGTGTCATTTTGTATTGCCCAGTGGGTGTTTGTTCCAGAGATTCGGTTGTTTCCCCAAATGTTTTTGCCCAGGCGTCAAAGTGCTGAATCTTCTTAGCTTCCAGCATCGGTTCCTGGAGATATCGCATCATGGTATACATTTCCGCGATGGTATTGGCGACCGGCGTGCCGGTTGCAAAGACAACGCCATGCCCTTTACCCTGTTCCTGAAGATATCGTGTTTTGCTGTACATATCCCAGGCGCGGTCGGAATGGGTATTGGGAAGGCCTTTCAATCTTCCCATGTTGGTGGCAAACTGAAGGTTTTTAAAATTGTCAGCTTCATCCACAAAGACCTGGTCCACACCAAGGTCTTCAAAGTAAATGGTTTTGTCTCCGATGGCGTGTGACTTCTCCTGTAGCTCTGCCAGCCGGACGCGCATGGTCTTAATGGCCTGCTGAATTTGTTTTTGGGTTTTCTCTTTGGCTGCATCTTTACGCCGCCGACTCCATCGATATCCGCTGTCATCCTCGTCCTCGTAAACGTCCATGGCGTTCAGCGCGGCTTCATAAGAAGCTATCTCGCCTTCAAGAAATCTGGCTTCGGTTTCCGGCTTTAGCGGTATGCGGCGGAACTGGTCATAGGTAAGTATTACCGCATCCCAATCATTAGTGGCTACACGTGAAATAAACTCTGCCCTTTTTGCCGTGCTGAAGTCATCATCGACTGGTGCAAGGACATTGGCATAGGGGTAGATATCGGCAAATTGTTCCAGGAATTGAGAATGAGTAGGTTTCGGGACCACATACACATTTTTCCTCGATAAACCGAGCCGTCGTTTTTCCATGCCGGCAGCGACCATGACGGCCGTCTTACCAAAGCCTACTTCATGGGCAAGTAGGGCAGTCCCATCCTGCACAACACGCCATACGGCATCTTTTTGATGGGGATGGATTTGCTTCGTCCATTTTTCCGCCATGCCGGGGAAAACAAGGTGTTTCCCGTCATACTGCCGTGACCTCCGGCAGTTATAAGTTTCGTTATAATCTTTGAGCAGCCTGGCTGCCCGTTCACCATCTTCCCAAACCCATTCGCGGAAACGCCGCTCGATTGCTTCAGCTTTTTCCTGGGCGGCTATTGTTTCCGGCCCGTTCCTTACCGAGACTTCCTTGCCGTCTTCGGTAACTTTGTCTTTAACTTCGATCAGCTTACCATTGAGGATAAGCTCGACGAGCTTGTTGGCGGGCATCCTGGCAGTACCCCACTCTGAAGACATCTTGTTTTCGTTGCCGTCAACCTTGTCGGCGGTTATCCACTGTCCGGTTTGGGAAACATAAGCGAAGTATTTGTTACGGTCGCGCCACGTAGAAGCGCCGGTAATTTCCCTTACAAAATCATTCACATCACTAGCCGGTATCCAGGGAGCGCCGAGGCTAATATTTATTTCACTTGGTTTAAGGTCTGCAGGCTGGGCTTTTTTCAATGCCTCAACATTTTTCTTAAATCTGGGGTTGGCGTCGGCAGCAAGCTCTGCAGCTCTTAGTTTCTCCCTAACTTCACCGGAAAGATACTGGCTGGCCGGTTCCCAGTCGCCGGTGGGATTCTTGTAAATCTCCCCTTTGTCGGCCAGCTCGCGGATAACGGCGTCCGGGGATTTACCCAGGAGCTGCCCCATGCGGTCAAAGTCCAGACGTCCGGTTTCGTTGTAAGCAACGGCCATGGCATCGGAAACATCTTTGATAATCTGGAAACCAAGACCTTTTACCGTGCGGCCGCTGAAGATACCCATCTTGAGCTTGGCCTGCTGTTCCAGGTTGAGAGACTTTGCTTTGATTAACGCCTGCCATGAGGCTTTATCTTCTTTTTTAGCCGGCAGCCCTTTTTCCAGCGCCATAATAAAGGGGCCATCCGGATCGCCTTTCATTAAGTCGGCGTTTGCTTTGTTACGCAGAGCCCCATATTTGCCGGTAAATTCCTGGTACTCTCGATTCAATTCTTTTTGCGCTTCGGCTATTTCACTGTCCGTTCCTTCGCGCAATTGGACTTCAAGGGTTTTACGAGCTGCATCCCTGACCTTCAGTATTTGTGTTACACGTTCTGCTTCATTGGCGTTATAATCCGCCTTTTCCAGCATACCGTTACGCTTAATTCTCACCGTACCGTCTTTATCGATAACACGGCTATTCTCTTTAACGTTAACTGCGGAATCAGCGGATATCGAACGAGGAGGCAGGGGCGGCAGTTCGTTCAAAACGCCCTGCGGCAGGCGGCTTGTGGCCTGATTCAAACTGTCTATAAGGTTTACGCCTGGTTTGGCCTCTACGGTATATTCATCATAATGGCGCATCCGGCCTTTGGCGGAATGGTCGCCTAGTACCATTTCAGGGTGTAACAAATAGTACTTGTTGATATTCTTCTTAACCTTGTTGTTCTCACCATCCAGCTCTATTTCAGCAGTTTCCGTCCAGGTCTTATCACCAGGCGGCTCGCCGGGATTGCGTTTTCGCATATAAATGATATCAGTGCAAACATCAGTATCTGAAAACGCTTTAGTCGGCAGCCTGATAGCGCCGATAAAGTCCGCTTCCCCGGCCATGATTTCTCGTTGCGGCTGACTTGAAGGGGCATCCAGTGTGCCATGGGAGGTAATAAAGGCCAGCACGCCGCCCGGGCGGAGCTTTTCAAGTGTCTTAGCAAAGAAGTAATTATGGATTTGGTTTTTTAGTACAGAGCGTTGTTTTTTAAACGAGGGGTCAAATACAGGATAGTTGCCGAAAGGCACGTTAGAAAGAGCGATATCGAAACTGTCTTTCGGTAGCGGGGCATTTTCAAATCCGGTGATATATACTTCGCTTTGAGGATAAGCCTCTTTTAAAATGCTGCCGGTGAGTTTATCCAGTTCCACAGCGGTGCGTTGTGATCTGGCGGCCAGTTCCGTGGGCTGATATCCTAGAAAACGCCCGGATCCGGCTGATGGTTCCAGCACGTGGGGTGATTTGAGTTTTCCTACGCCTAACCTTTCAAGTCCGGACCACATGGCTTTCACGATTTCCGGTTCGGTATAAAAAGCGTTAAGGCGCGAGCCTTCGATCGCCTTATATTCTTCTTCAGTGGTGATTGTCTTGAGTTCTTCGCCGCGCCGTTTCCAGGCTTCATTTTCACGGCCGTAATAATGCTCGAAGGCCGGGTTGAATTGGGAATCGCCGAAACCTGAATACTTGGCTAAAACGGCTTGTTCATCGGGGGTTGCATGACGGCCGTCGGTTTTTATTTTCTTGATGGTTTTGATGGCCGAAAGATTGGCATCGAAACGAGCAGCGGCGCCCATGTTAGCGCCGATATCTTCTTTGTTACGGAGAATAATGTCATGGGGCTGTGAAGTTTCAACCGCCCCTGGGGTTACAGAGCCTAGTCCGTCTCGCTCTCCAGAATCTCTTGTCTGATCGCCCTGTTCCACGCCTCTTCCGCCGTGTTCCCTTGCCCGATCAGGCTTTCGGCTGTTTGCCGGCACAACTGGATTACCGTGCTGATGTAGCTCTCCAGGCTGTTGTCTTTTTTCATCTGCTTGAGAGATTGGAGTTTGTTCTCTTTGAGGTAGTTGAGGATTTTCTCTCTCAAGGTCTCGTCGCTCGGCGGATACTCCGGAGGATTCACGATCTGCTGATTTTGAATTCCTTTGACTATTGCCATTGTCGTCTCCTTCCGAACTTTCACTTGTCATAATACCATCATTTTCCAGATTGTCAATACTTCTTTTATTGATTTCCGCATTATCTTTGTCCATGAAAACCTCCTTGTTCCTGACTTAATGCTTCGATCTTCTATGTCCAATGGGCTTCCGGCTCAATACCGTACGTCCTCCCATGTTGGTGTGATAAATCTGGCCTTGTTTTTGACTTTTAGATACCGGCTCGAACGATATCTTGCCGCTGCCTGGAGAGCGTCCGGCGTTTTTTATCGAATATTTTTGGAAACCGATACGCCCCTGAATAAGCGGGGGCACTTTACCGCCGCTAAGTTTCTGGATAGTTTTCTGTGCGCTGACGATGTCCGGGGCAACGATCATCCCTGGAGGAGTTTCCCCAACGAAAGACTTAACGTCATTTTCTGTCCAGGGGGGTTTTTGAGCCCATGTCACTGGTGTTAACTCATAAATCTTCTGAATCTTAACGTGGTCTTTCATGGCTTCTTTAACCGCAATCTCGGTTGATGGTTTCGGTAGTTGATCTGTAGGAGTATTTTTTTTAAAGTAGGCGATATCTTCTTTGGCGGCCTTGGCTACTTCAGGTTTATTAGTCGCCAGGGAAATAGCAGTAAGACCATCGATGATCTCTTTGTTATTACCCTTCCAGGAAGCATTGATGTTGGCTCGCCGCTGGTCCGCATCCATGAAATGACGCCATCCAGTATCGGCTACACCGCGCGGAATCTGCTTTGTTACAGTGACTGGATGCTTTAAGGCGTTGGGGTGCTTTGTTACATAGAACAGGTTATCATCGATGATTAGGGACTTGCTTCCGTGGGCAAGTGCGCCCATACGGAAAGCTACCGAACTTTTTATCTCTTCCGGTGTCCAGGGATTGTCATCTTCTTTTTTGTCACCATCTCTGGTCTTTTCTCCTCCATTATCGGTTGGAGGAGATACCGGAATATGAGGTGGAATAGGAACTGGCGTTGGCACTGGAACTGGCGTAGGCAACGGGGTAGGTGCAGTAATAGGGGCGGGCGTTGGCACCGGGGCTGGAGTAGGGACAGGGGCAGGAGCTGGCACTGGTTTCGGTGTAGGTGCTCGGGATGGCGCGGGCGCAGGAGACGGAGAAGGTGCAGCTTTGGGCGACTTATTAGGATTGGCATTAGGAGATTTACCAGGTAACTTCCCAGGACTTGCCCCTGGTGTTTGGGAGGGTGATTTGCCTGGTGTCCCATCCGGTGAGGCTACGGGCTTGCTTGATACATCTTCGAGCTGCGTTTTTTCGCTGGCATCAAAAGGCTTCTGTAATTCAACCTGTTTTCCACTATCGGATATACCACTACCAGCTCTTTCCGGGAGTTCCTGTCCGTGTTTCTTTAACTCGGTTTTAAGCGCCGTGCTGGCCTTAGAAGGTGACTCCGTAATAATCGGAGCGCGACCGGTAATACCATATCCAAACCCCTCCGTGGACCCCTCGTCCTTTTCATGTTCCTCGGCTATGGCATATTCAAAAGCGTAAGGGTAGACGGCCAGTACTGCCTCATAACCGTATGCTTTGATTGCCTCCAGAACGCCCTTTTTGGTAGCCATTTCACGGACCCGATAGGCGAGGTTTTCCGCACGGTCACTATCGTTTTTACCCCGGAGAGCAATGTGCTGTCCGTTAACGTCTGTGAAATAGGAGTTTTCACCATCTTGTGTAACCCTACCTTTGATGGTATCGGCGACTTCCAGCCCAGCGTCTTCGTTCTCTATAAATGGAAGCGCATATCCAGATTTTTTGCCTTGTAACTCGATAAAGGTACTTCCCGGGCTTGCTAGAGCTTCGGCGCTTAACGATGGATATGTTATGGTATTGAATAGTTCTTCGGATGATATAAGACCACCCTGTTTACCCGCTATTCTTAAACCACTAATGGCACTAACGCCTTCACCAGCCACGCGGGCGGTAATAATGTTGCGTAAAGCTTTCGTGATTTCAGCTTTCATCTTGATATCGGTGATGAAACGCTTCCCTTTGGAAGTCTCTAAAATCCACTCACCACTCTTACGATCAGAAAATATCTTACCTTTATTTTCGGCAATTGTTTCCGCAATCTCTTTGGCCGCTTCCGGCGGAGGTCCGGTCAGTTCGTGCCAAGTATCCGTAACTAAGACCAGCTTTGATTCCACTGGAGAGGCCAGCCAGCCACGGGCGGCCAGCTTTCTCATTTCTGGTGTAGAATCAGGACTCATGCCGGTAAATTGCATAAAATATTTATCGTAAGAATCTTTACGTGAAAAAGGTATTGTCTTGCCGGTGCGCAGACTGTCTTGATATTTTTTTGCGAGGGATGCACTACGCCCTGTGCTGGCTTTAGGATACATTTCACGCAGAACGGGAGACATTTTCTCTCCTTTGTTCAAAAGGGCAGCCTGGCGTATCATGTCCGGGTTAAATTTGCCGCTGGTCTTTTCAGACAGGAACACGGCAATGTTTTCTTTGGAATTGTTGAATACGCCGGTAGCGTCCTGCCAGTACTTAAGTTCTTCCGGGCTAACTTTATCCAGCGCTTTATAGATGTAGTATTCGTTGGGAGTAAGTTTTCTTGTTTTTAGCGTAAATTTATCCGATACCCCTTCATTTAGGATTTTATGAAGTTGCTCTTGAGCTTTATCTAAGCTCTTTATTTTTCCGTCCCTGATGTTGAAATATCGGAAAGCCATTTCGTCAAATTCTTTTCCATATCCAATGCTATTAGGACGAGATCCTGATAACCATTGCCTTAAGGTTGTATCTTTTGGAATATGTCTTTGTTTCATCTCTTCGCGGTATGCTATCGTTTTCGCATCATCGGCTAGTGATATTGACTCTTTTATCTTGTTTTTTTCCAATGTAGTTAAGGGATGGTATTTTTTTAATGTGAATTCAGGCAGTTTTTTTTCCGCTTTGGCAATATTGTAAGCCTGGTTAGTTTTGGAACGTAACGGTCTGTCCCTACCAGTAAAAACCTTTTGTATACGCAAATTCTCTTTTTTGCTCAAGATGGGTATTTTTTTATCGGAAGTGGGGTGTAACTTTTCAATCTGCTGTCCCAATTCCCTCTTCATAGATGCAGTATCACCAGCGGTTATCTTGATCATCTCTGAATTTTTGAACTTATAAACGGGTTTAACCATGTCCAAGTGTAACGAGGCCGCGCCGGTGGTAAGTTTTGCCGGTTTAACTTCAATCACGTCACCATCAATATGCAGGAAGATATTTTCACCGTTTTTAAAGGCCTTCTTTAGCTGGCTGCTGATGTTCTCCGCCATAGCCCGGCTCATGTTCTTTTCCACCTGGATAATTCTGCCGGTAGAAGTTTTGATGAAGACCTTGGTTTCCGGTTTAATGCCGGCTATTTTTTCTTTGAGTAAAACCCCATCCAGTTTAGTGGCTTTGGAAGCATCTGACGGGTTAACTAATAGATCAATGCCGACGATGTTATTAACTGCGCCTATAGTCCCCCCACGGATGCCGGCCGCTACAGTCCTTCCGATCCCTGCTCCAGCGTCACGGGCTAATGTTACAGCGGTTCTGGCACCCACTCCAACAGCTTTCAGGATAAAAAGCGAACTAACAACATCGAGGGTTAATGATAAAGCTTTACCGGATCCGCTCATATCCTTCCAGTGTTCGATTGTATAGTAGAACGGGATTAGCTGTTCCCCCGCCATGCGCAGCGAACCAGTGAGAGTAGCCTTTTCTCCTTCTTCTTCGTTCCAGGGAGTCATTCCCTGCCAGATGCGACCCATTCCGGTCTGATTGGCGTTGTAGATGCCGCTTTTGATGTATTTTTCCTCAATTCCAATATCTCTCAATATCGCGGCGCGTTTTTCTATTGTTTCGCCGGTATATTGAGAGGTTACTTTGGCTGTTTCTTCCTCTAGCATCCGGTTAAACTCGATTTGGGTTACTGTGCGGTTTTCTTTCTCGAGACGTTGTGTTACACGATCATAGGCTACGTTAGTGGCCAACCCCTGTTTAACATCCCCCACATCCTGAAGATACTTGTATATATTGATGTTACCGTCTTTGTCTATGTATCCACCGTCGTTGAGCTCCTCGATTTCCTTATCAATACGGGCGTTGTAGGCTTTGGCAGCTCCCTCATAACCGGCTATGCCGTAATCTTTGTAGGCTCTTTGTAATTCGAGCGGTGCTTTAGTGTTAATCCATTCTTTGAATTTTTCGATGGTTAGCTTTGAGAGTTTCTGTAAGGCCGCTTGTTGGTTCTGGTAAGCGTTGATCGCAGCCGTTCTACCCTTTTCCTGATAAATGGCGAGAAGTTTGGGGTCGGACATGATTTCACTATCAATAGCTTTCACGTAGGCGTCATACTCTTTTTGATATTTATCTGATAACGAGTTGAATTCACTAAAATTTCCGGTTTTCTGCGCTTCTTCATAGGCTGTCTGCATATCTTTGGGTAAGGAAGGCAGCACATCGTTTTCCCATTTCTTGGTTTGTTGAAATTTAACATCAGCTTGATGTTCATCATATTGGTTCATGAGGGTATTAAACCAGGTAATCCCGTACTTTTTGAGATCGTGCTCAATATCTTCAACATTGAGATTATTGTCTTTGAGATACTTTACTAAATCGTTATATTGTTTTTTTGTAATGTTGGTATCACCGACCTGTACCATAGAACGCTTGTAGTCAGCAGCAACGTTATAATCCACGCCGGCTAAAAGTGACAGAGCTGTTTTTTCTTCAATGGTAATCGTGCCGCCAGACAAGTCCAGATTAAACTCCTCTGCGTCGGGGTTTTCTTTATATCGTTTAATTGTGACTGCCAAGGTAGGGTCGTTTACGCTCTTAAATCCAAGAGTAGCTGCAGCTTTTTCTTTTTCACCAGGCAGATCGCGGATTACCTTATCCGGAGATATACCCCAATAGGCTGAAAAGGCTTTGATATAGGCTAATCTTGCAGCAGGGTCGGGGATTTTACTGGCGTATTCAGTGGCGGCTTCAATAGTACCGAACGCAGAAGGATGCCGGTAACTATATTCTTTACCATCCGGCTCCATGAAGCCGTCGAGCATCCCCTCGCCTCCCGGCGCTAAATCGATGGTGTCTCTTGGCGCGTTAGCAAAATCAGGCGGCTCCAGACCAAGGTCTTCATATGCCTTGGTAATATCTTTTTCTGTGACGGTTTTCATAGAGATCATTTTTTCACCGATACTGCCGGGTTTAGCCCATGAACCCTGCACCGGTATCTCGCCGCCGCGGTCAATGATCTGCTGGCGGGTCATTGTCACTGAAATATAGCCACCCTTACCGTCATCTACCCATACATTGTATTTATCTGGATTACTGGTTTTTCCGACATAAAGAATATCGTTCTTTTCTTTGATGGCATCAAACTCTTCTTTATTACCAGCACTGTTATTGTTATTTGTATTTGTATCGTCGTTATTATCCGCATTTTTGTCGCCATTATTGCCTGTAGAATCATCATCGGAGTTTTTCGTGTTTGTATCGTCGTTATTATCTTTAGAATCATCCTCGGATGTTTCATCTTTAGGAGGCGCCGGCTTAACATACGATTTGCCGCCAGGCATTTGAATTATTTCTTCCCCGGGTGCAAGTTTCTCGCCGGGAGTATATTCTCGCGGTACTGAAGGAGTGCTATCCGACACCGTAGTCATTGGTTTCGGATTTGTTGCAACAATGCTGGATGCTCTGGCACTATTCGCGGCATCCCCCATAGCTTTTTCAGCGGCTGACCTGGTCTGGGCGGCCTTGGTGGCGGCATCCGCTTCAGCTTGTTGCTTGGCGATAGCTTTATTCGTTTCATCCCGCTGGGCTTTAAGGGCTGCGTCCAGCATCGCCTTGTCCGCGGACGCCTTTTCGGAGGTAGCTTTTGCTGCGGCATCCGCTTCAGCTTGTTGCTTGGCAATAGCTTTATTCGTTTCATCTTGCTGGGCTTTAAGGGCTGCATCCCGCATCGCTTTTTCAGCAGCTTCCCTGGCTGCGGCTGCCCGTTTTTCCTCTTCAGCTCTTTTGGCAGCTTCGGCGGCTTGTATCGCTTGCTGATAATTGTCGGTTACCATTTGTGGCCTCCTGATAGCTCGAACATAGCTTGCTACGTTAACGCCGTATCGTTCTATTGTTACTGCGTTTTTTCCGCGCAATTCTAAATTCCAATTGTATCCGGCTTATGAGCATCCATGTGCCTATGATGGCTATTACCAATCCCATTAACCACGCCGGCGACTTTATGATTTGAGTCGAGGCATACGTTGTACCATAGGCCACATCTATAATAACGGCCATGATATCCAAGAAAGGTTCTCCACGGGGAATAGATTGCTGATTGTCATTATTTTGACCGGCATTTTTGGAGCGTGTACTAAAGGCAAACCAAGTCAATAAAAAGCAAAATATAAACAGCATGGCATTTGTAACAAGGTTTTCTTGATTCGTTTCAACAGCTTCGATATATTCTTCTATGGTTTGATTGACAGTAGCTTCGAGAGCGTGGGCCTGGGCAACCAGAGCGTTTGTGAGAGCCGTTTGTAAATCTTCAGGGTTAAAAAAATCTATTGTAACATTACTCGATGAGGTAAAATTATCGGAAGCATAAACACCTTGTGTTCCTGATAAAAACCCTGTTACACAACCTATTGTTACAACGGAGATTATTACTAAAGGAAGAAGTCTACTCATTTTGTTCCCCGGTTTCCTCAATGATTTTTGCACCAGGCAGGAAGACGCTTAGGTCGTAGATATAGTTCCCGTATCCGTCCGGTTTTTTAGTTACGCCGGCATCTTTTAGAATACGGCCGGCGCGGTAAGTGTTTACGTCCTTGCCCAATTTTTCTTTGGTTAGAGACCATAATTTTTTCGCGTCTATTTTTAGGTCTCCAGCTTCGAGAAATTCGGCAATAGCTCCATTGAGGGCGTTCAAATAAGCTTCTTTTTCCTGGTTCTTTTCATCTTGGGGAGTCTTTAAACTGTTATAAGCTTCCCAGGCATCGATGAGAAAATGAGTTGGGAAAATGTCCCAAAAGAACCAGGAATCAAACTGGATGTTGTCATAAACCATACCCGTTTCTTTATAGGGCGCCCCGGTTAAAACCCCGGAGATATCCTTTATACTCAATAGGGAAACGGCTCCCTCTTTTAGGTTTCCGTATTGGTCCAGCATACCGGCTGGAAAGCCTTTAACCGATTCGCCCAGGTATGGCATCCTGGAAACATCGCGACAGGTAATGTTAACGTCATCGGACCATCCAAACCTTTTGTCGACCCATGACTGATCCTGTACGTCATAAAAAAAATCACTCGCCTCTTTGCGGATCTGCATAATCTTGTAGCCGGCCATACGGTTTTGGAGGCGACCGCTAGTTCTGGCCTCGACGTAATATTGCATTTCTGTAATGGTGGCCACTATTTTCCGGTATCCTGCGGTGAAACTAACAAATTTATCCAAGTCAAGAGGATGCGATTCATAATAAGTTAGAGAACCATCGGCTTCTATGACATAAAAAGAAATGGGGCAATTGGTAAAGGCTTCAACGCCATTACGCATTTTTTTAGCGGTTAGGAATGAATCAAAGGTCGTCTTACCAGCCCCGCGATGGCCGTTTATGCTGACCATTTGATTCTTATAAAGTGAAAAACCTTGCTCCCGGGGACCGATATCCGGGCCTTCATCCAGCAGCCGGTAATCAAGAAAAGCACTATACGGCCGCCAACCATCGAGCGTTTCGACCGGCAGTTCCCAGTATTTTGTCTTAATAATTTCAGTGGTCTGTTTTGTTTCTGTCGTCATATTATTACTTAGAGGGGTATAAGGGGAGCGATCTAATAATAAATAAGTAAATAAAGGCTAATCGTCATCATCATTGGATTGATGGTTTTTCTGGCCATTTTTGATACGGTTAATTTCCAGGAGAGCTCTCTTGTCGTCTTTACTCATCTCCATGCCACCTCCTTGGGGATAATAGATATCCACGTCGGTCATGGCGGCCAGGTTCATGCCAATTCCGTTAATCGAACGCATACCAGTCAACAGATTAGTTAGTGACTGAATATCGTTGTCAAACAGTCCTCTTTTATTGAACATCTCCATTTTATTTTCGAGTAGTACGATATCGCGGAGGAAATTTTCATCAGTGATCCTGGTGTTGGCCAATGCCTCGTCGAATGTCTTGGCGGGTTCCACGAATTTGGTAGCAAGCTGTCCTCCTCCTTGAGGAAACTTAACCACTCCGTAGTGAGGGGCACCTTTACTTTTTTTCTTTTGTTCGTCTGTGGCGTAAACCGGCCCGGTTGTAGTCATATTAACCACCTACCTTTACCAGAACTAAAACGAATACGACTCCAGCCGCAATCACTACGGCAATGGTACTGACCGATGCCATCCAGTTTCCCTTTTTACGAGCCCATACCCCGATTGCTTCAACCCAATGCAAGGCATGGTAGGCAGTGTAGGGCGTGTCCGCGCTTAGGATGTTCTCACGTGGGTCATATGGTGAAAAGGTATGGTCTTTATTCTGCTTGACGTAGTACACTTCCCCGGTTACCGGGCAGGAAGGTTCGGCAAAATATAGACCACCCAAAGGTTTGTCAATTTTATTAGTAAACTCAATAATTGGAGTTCTCCCCGGTTTTGGATACCACTTGATTACCGCTTTGTACTTTTGTTCTTTTCCGACCTTTAAGGTTTCGCGGATAACTTCAGCCTTTTTGGGTATCACTGGGGTTGCAACATTACCGGCAGCCGCCGGTGTATTGGCCGGTTCTGGGTTAACAGAAGTTTGAACCGGCGCTGCGGCGGTATCAGGAACGGCTAGTTTCGATACAGGGGGGCTAGATGATTCGAGGGAGGGTGATGTACCGGAAGGATTTGTTACAGCAGGCTGTAAGCCAATAGTGTCTGCCATATCCGTTTCTTCACTTTTGGCAACTGACCCTTTATTTCTCTTATTAAAAGCTCTCCAGAAGAAGATAAAAGCTACTACTAAAACCAGAAATATACCAATACCCCAGAGAGCACCAGGTGTTGAAACAAATCCTAACATTGAATTTAAATCGAACTTAAACATTTTTTCGCCTTAATTGGGGAGATTTTATTTCACGTGAAATAATTAGTTACCCCAACTGGAAATAACAATGATAACCACTATCAGGACGCAGAGATAGAGTATGTTTCTCTTTATATTCGAGGCTTCTTCAGCACCGGAATTTAATGAATTCCGTTTTTCGATGTATCTCGCGTGGGCCACTTCATCGAGCTGCTGGATAGTTTTCGCGTCTTCGGCCGAAAATACCTGGAAGGAATCGGTTGGAACGTAACTTCTCTCGGTGACTTCAAGGAGCGTGCGGCCGGTTTCCTTTACCCGGTTTTTCAACTTGTGTTCGACAAGCCATGACATATGACGATCTACATAAGAAAAAAATCCAGTTGTCATCGGCCAATGTTCTACTGAAAGAGTACTGGCCTCGCTAACGAGTAAAGTTTCTTGAGTTCTCTGAATCGTGGAGAACATGAATTTCATGTTCTTGAAGATACCCGCTCTCCAGATGCCCCAATTTTTTATACTCATAAGTTGCCTCTTTTTAAATGATCAGAAGCCCGCCCGATTAGTTGCCAGCCGGAACGGGCTTCTGAAAAATCCTGGTATTTTGGTATTGTTAAGCCGCGCCTTCGGCTTTGCCTTGTTTGCCTTTTCCGCCGAATTTGGCCTTGGCGCCCTGAACGGCAACCATGCCGCCGGAAAATATCCCGCCCAGAAAAAGGATGGTCGGAACGATGGTTATTACCGTCCCGAAGGCGATCCAGGTGGTGTTCGTGCCGTAAGTGGTATAGAGCGTATAGAAGTTGGTGATGACGGAAGCGAACATCGTGATAAAGAGCACGATTTCAAGAATCCCGACCACCATACGCAGTAATCCGCTCGGGTCCTCGCCACCGGATGATAGCTTCTGGTACCCTTTCACATAAACTATACCCAGGCCGACTGTTGAACCGAGCAGTAACACGGTAGGTACGATGGTGATGATCGTACGGAAGGCAATAAAGACGTTCGAGCCGGGAGTGCTGTAGAGGGCGGCAAGAGCTGACATGACAGTCCCAAACAGGGCTGAAAGTAGCACGATGCCGAGGATGGAATAAAGCATCTCCATGAAACCGCCTTTAAGAAAATCCTTGCCCATGTTTTAGTCTCCTTTCTCGGTTGAAACCAACCTACGAAAATTCACGCTCTGAAAAAGCCCCTTTTCAGAAGGGCATTAACGTGCAAACCTAAGAGCCTCCGCCGCCATTCTTTTGCGGCCATGCAGCATAAGCCGCGGCAGCGATAAGACCAATGGAGCCGAGAATGAGAAGTAAAGGCCAGGTACGCGCCATTAAGTCGGCAGCCCAATACGAAACAAGCTGGTTATACCGGTAAGTGATGGTTAATCTGCGGCTATGATTCTCGATTAGCCCGCCGACCGTGAGTGTTTTCGTAGCGGCGATATAAGATACCGGGATTGCAGCATCGCTGGTATAGTTTGATGTGATTGTTACCCAGGAGGTCTGACTATCAAATAATTCCTGGGTAAGTACGATATCGGCGCTGGTGACTCCGGCAGTAGTTGAAATGTTGTGCGGTTCGACATATTCGGCTGATCTCAACGAGGTTATTCCTCCGAAAACAGCCGCTAGCAAAATGATAAATACAGAAACACCAAGAAGTATTTCTATCGCTCGCATGGAATTACCTCCAGAAAAACAAAAAGGCCACCTTGAAAGGCAGCCTTAGAGGATTTATTCGAGATGAGTTTATTTACAGAGGATATAAAAATTAAGCACCCCCGGCGTGTGGGTGCTTACAAAAAACAATTGCGTGTGGACAAATGCCTTTTCAGACACCCACACGCAAATATTGATTTTTGTATATTATTAGTTTATAATTTGAAATTTGTCAAGAGGCTAATAAATCCAAACTCATCCTGTGACCGAGCGTCGCTCATATTAGTCAATTTACTTGATACGCGGATAACGAATGATGCCAGCTATAAAGTTCCCTATAAGTTAGGGGTTACCATCATTGACTAACTCATCAAAATAACGAATATTTTATATATGATGTATACGAAAGTCGCAATTGAAGCATTTATTCAGTCACGCGAAGCGAAAAACTTAAGCAAAGAGACAATCAAGTGGTACGTTGTTACACTAAAATCTTTTGCCGTAATGTTCGATATCATGCCGGAAGAGCCTTCTGCAATAGAAGCTTTTTTAAAACAATGCCCTGGTGGAGATGAACGAAGGCATGGTTACTTCCGAGCACTTCGTGCGCTTTACCGGTTTGTTAAGCGTTTTCAAATTCCTGATATCATGAAACTGGTGGAGCCCCCAAAACGGAAAAGTAAACAACCCAGGCCTCTTTCCATAGACGCTCTAGATCAGCTCTTATCTTTCCCTCACCCTCGAAGGATACAAGCGGCTATAACCTTTATGATTGATACCGGTGCTAGAGTTGGTGAAACCGCAAGGTTGGGGAGCAACGACTTAATAGAAACAGAATGGGGACATATTGTCGTGGTAAATGGTAAAACAGGAGAGAGATTTGTTCCAATTAGTGAAAGTACCTACCGTTTATTACGCGACACCCTACCGTTCAACGTATTACCCAACCGCCTATGTCATATGATCAGTAAAGCATTTAAGGAGGCTCACGTCCAGGGGACTGCGCATACCTTAAGACATAGCTTTGGTACCTATTGGGATGGAGATGAAACAGTATTACAACGAGTTATGGGACATTCCACCATCCAGACGACTCAAATCTATCGAAAATTGAGGGTAAAAAAGATGTGCGAGCTTCATCGGGAATACAGTCCACTGCGGATGATAGCAGCCAATCGTCAAGCCAACTTTTTTAAAACTGAATCTGGACAATAGCAGTGGATTAATCTATAATATTATCGTTATCCCTCTTTATTCGTGGGCCGTTAGCTCAGCTGGTAGAGCAGTGGACTTTTAATCCAACGAGCTACGACGAAAGGGGGATAAGATGACCACCGCCAAGACATTCGAAAGGTTGTTAACTAAATCTCCTGAACTTGCTTCCGCCACCGGCGCAAGCGAGCAATTAGTTCGTAAAATACTAAAAATGGCCGAAAAAGACATTATCAACCGCCGCCGACAACCAGCGCCTCCGCCCCCTAAAGGTGGGATTTCCATTCGTGCAGCAGGAAGAAAATACAATGTAGATTTTCGTTTGGTTAGTACTTGGGTAAAAAGAGGACTAATTTCTGTTCTTCTTGAAACACCCAATAACAAATTTGTCGAAGAAAAAAAAGTTGCCGAGCTTGCCGCTAAATATAACACTAACCCAGGAAGAGGTAAGCGCACTATTTTCAAACAGTCCTAATCCATTTGGCATAACAGAGAATGGTATGGATCAGAAAGAACCCTCAAATTCATTCTGCCCCAGGTGTCATCAACAAGCAGTAACATGGGATAGCCAAAATCAGATTTTCGTTTGCCATAATTGTGTTAAGCGTTGGACATGGCAGAAATATTTTGATGAAATGATTGATTATCGTCTACCTTTGACAGATTTAAGCATTAAGAAGATGCTTGATAATAAGTAAGTTGGTATAATAGACGTAATCATGAAGAAAACTGAAGTAAACACCCCTCATAGTGGTTATTGCCAGCGTCATGAGGAAATGTATTTTGATATTGATTGTCCGAAATGCCGTCTAGAGCGAGAACAAGTTACCAAAAACGAACGTTTAAAGTATTTTAAAGAGCTAGGGAAAAAGTGGGATGAAAAGGGCTGGTGGGAAGAAAACAAATGAAGCCACCAGACGTGGCGAAGAGCATAAAAGAGCCAACGCGCTGCAAATGAGTAAATATTAACAAATAACTACGCAAACGACACATATCCATTATCCCCAACCGTCGCACAACCTTTCCCAATTCCTATAAACGACTGTTGTTGTCGTTGTCAACTGTCGGATGTTTAGCCTATAATCCTCAATAAGTAATACGTAAGTATACTTGGTGAGGGTTGAAATGGCAATACATGCCGATATCAGGTTACAGCAACTTTCTATCACCATTGCACCATCGGCCGTTAGTTCCTGGATAAAAACTACCCATCGGCTTATTAAGACCCACCGTCGATTTCTTCAACACCGCGCAAATGTTCACCATGGCACCAACATTAACTATTATAAGAGCCTACATTCCTACCTCCTCGAAAGTATCGAGGACCCAATAACAGAGTTTGAAGCGGATACCTTACTAGATATCACCGCTTCTTCTCATGAACAGCCGAGGTGGCAAGAACCCTCACCAAGTTCGCCCCTCGGCTGTTCTGTTTATACTAAAGAACAAATTCCATTAACGCCGCCTGGTGATGCCTCACACGCAAAATCCTGCCAGGCGGCGTTAACTATTTCAGGAGAAAATCGTGGCTAAAATAGCGGTCACCTCCGTTGAACCTGGAATTCCACCGAATTATCCATCGGAACGTACAGGCCGATGCCGTGAATGTAACATTCGTTTTATTTGGGACAAGAAACTCGGCAGTCTCAAGGAAATGAAATGTCCGCATTGCCAAACAGCATTATCACAGACTACACACCAGTTTAAGGGGAAGACACAGAAAATGAGTTCTCCAAATTAGTTTCAATGAAAGAAAGGATAGATATGAAACAGTTTCCACAATGTCACACACAAAAAAATCGAAGGAAAATAGCTCGTCGTACCCAAGGTAAAAAGGGATTGCCAACACCTAAAAAGGAATAGAAAGAAGAAAAAATGACTATAAAACCCCTCCAGAACATCCGCTTAACCTCAAAAGACATCGCATCATATTGCCAGGTTAGCAAAAGTACTGTCCTGTTATGGATTCAGGAAGATATGCTTAAAGCCTTCCGGATTCCGTCCGGTCATTATCGGATAGACAAGGAAGATTTCCGCACCTTCCTCATGAAATACAACATGCCGGTAAAGGGCTGGCCGTTTGAGGCCCAATAAAATCTAACTTCAGGTAGACAGATGGAAATATTCAGCAGCGAACAAATCAAGCTAACCCATCAGCAGGCCGAGCTACAGCGGCTTGATGACGGTATGGATGGTTGCGGGTGTCCCGAATGCCAGGAGTTGTACAAGACGATAGACCTGGAGAAATATGGGGCACGTGTTCACCGTTTCCATGATGTCGTTCTTATCGCTGCCGGAGCAAAGGTAAGCCACGCAAAATCTAACGATAAGGATACTCCTGAAACACCCGCTCCGCCCTTACCGAAGCAACTCGATCTTGATAAATCAGTTGTCCCGGACACTAAAGGTAAACCCGTAAAACCGCCTTACCACCGGCACGGGCAAAGTACCATTTATGACCCTTATATCGATAAAGCAATCGCTGCCGGCGGCAGTTTGCGTAGTATAAAGAGCGCCCTACTAGAACAAGGAATTGCAGTTTCGCACATGACTATAAGTCGAAGGATCGCTAGAAAGGACACAAACTAAATATTGCAGAGGTGATAGCCATGAAAAACCGTACAGCGACAATGGAAAAAGTGCTGACGCAGCGGAAGATCAAGGAATTATATCCTGAACTGATAGAGCAATACGAAATCGAACTATGCAACCGCTGCACCTTTTACCACGCTCGTTACGAATTTCTCTACGACTGGTTTTGCTCGGTAGGTATGCTTCCGGTAACCGGAGTAGGCGGCCCCTGCCCGTATTGCACCGATAAAAAAGCGCTTGCGGCGATTAAGTAACGGAAAAGGCTATTGATTATGTGGCAAGCACGATGGTTCCCTGAAGCGTCAACGATAGTCCAGCATGGTGATAAGGCTGTGCTGCTGTTCACCTGCGAGCATGAAGCTCATCCTAAAACCATTGACGCCTCCGATCCCGTCGCACCCAATCCCGTAACAGCAGGCCAAACCTGTGATTTCTGGAGCGGAAAAAACGACTATGCGAAATACGGGGGATATCCCCAGGTATGTTACAACTGCTTCCATTCCATCGCGATGGAAATAACTGAAGAAGATATGAAAGACTAAGGTACTTTTATGGCGAAACAAAAAAGAGCCAACATCATCATCCAGATTATCGATTCAAATAAGCCGCGCCTGGAAAAAATTTCCTCTGATCTATCCCAATACATGAAGGATGCAGGCTATATTGAGAACTCGCAGTCTATCGACCTGGTGCCGGCAATATCACGCTACCAGGCGACTCAATCTTATAGGAGTAAGTACTTTCATGTTGACCCTCTGGCTTCGCGTTAACAAGAATAATCGTTGTCCAATCTGCGGCAAGGGTGACTGGTGCATGATCGCTCGGGACGGTAAAGCGGCGATCTGCGCCAGGATAGAAAGCCCACGCCGGTCCGGTGATGCCGGTTGGCTGCATAACCTAGAAAAGCCTTTGCCGCCGGTACCGGACATTCCGCCGCGGCCGTCCATGGTCCGCGCAGCTCCTGAAGTTTTAAACACGGTATATTCCGCTTTTCTTACCCTTTCAAATCTCTCGGCGGCACACCGGGATAACCTCAAAGGCAGGGGACTCACCGATATCGACATCAACCAGCTCGGTTACAAGTCCATGCCAGGTTCATCCAGGTGGTCAATCGTTAACCAGCTCCTGCGCATGGGTTACAGACTTGCCGGTGTGCCGGGATTTTATTTTGACAAACAATGGCGGCTAAACGGGGCATCTGGAATTTTAATCCCCGCAAGGGATGAAAAATACTGCATCAAGGGATTTCAAATACGCAGAGACAAAGCCGACGACAAACCGAAATATGTGTGGCTATCGTCCTGCACCGATACCTGGAAGCCAAAAGGCGGCAGTTCACCAGGTTCACCGCTGCATATCGCTACTCCATTTGGATACCAATATAAGCAAGGCGATGATATATGGATCACCGAAGGAATATTGAAAGCCGATATCGCCAGTCGATATTTAAACTGCATGGTACTGGCCGTGCCCGGAGTCGGCATCCTTTCACCGGCTATTACGTTTTTACAAAACCTCCCGGACAAACCGGCCCGTGTGGTTTTGGCTTTCGATATGGATAAAGAAAAAAATGATCAGGTGCATTTACATCTTAGCCGGTTAACAGAAAGACTTTTACGTTTAGGGATAAAGATAGGTGAGGCGGATTGGGATTCCAGTACGAAAGGGATTGATGACTTTTATGCCAGAACGCGATAAAAAACTCGACACCGGCATCACGATAACTGAAAAGTCACTTAAAGAAGTTCCAAAAGCACATTCTAAATATGATGAGCGGCCTTACGGCATTGAAGACAGCCGTCACATTTACTATCACTATTACACGCCAAAGGGTTCCAAGACTATAGATTACATCCCTTATGCCTTGTGTAACTTTACGGCATTGATCAAGGAAGAAATTGTCAGGGATGATGGTGTATCCGAGGAAATGTCTTACTTAATCGATATCTCCCTCTGTAACGGTTCGAAGATTAACCGAATAATAGAAGTCCCAGTAATTCAATACAAATCACTTGATTGGGTAGAAAAGCTTGGGGCCAGGTTCCAAGTTTATGCCGGCAATTCTTCCCAGGAGAGACTAAAAGACGCTATCAAGTTTGAATCGGGAAAGCGGTCTATAAAAACACGGAAAATTTTCACACACACCGGATGGCGTGAAATCAATGGAGAGATGTATTACCTGTCAGGCAACGGCGCTTTAGGGAACCGCGAAATCGGTGTCGAGCTGGCCAAAGAGGAATTTCAAAACTATTGCTTGACCGAGCCTATTGGTGACCCTGTAGAAGCCATCCGTGAAAGTCTGCAGTCCTTCTTCCTGGCACCGCGAAACGTCACTATACCGCTCTGGACCGCGATGTATATGGCGCCCTTGACCGAGTTTTGTCCGCAAATGACCGCGCTCGTGCTTTGGCTCGACGGTGAAACCGGCACGATGAAATCATCCATGATTTCTATATTTATGAATCACCATGGCAACTTCCTCGATAAGACGTCCCTCCCGGCGAGCTGGGAAGGTACGGAGAACGCTTTAGAGGAATTTCTTTTTTTCGGCAAGGACACCGTAAACGTAATCGATGACGCAGCTCCTCCGCCCGACAAGAACGAGAAAATGAAACGCGATAAAGTCATCGAGCGGATTATCCGGGCCCAGGGCAACCGCTCCGGGCGCATCCGGATGAACATGCCGAGGAGATTTCCGAGGGGAGTGCTGATCACCAACGGCGAAATCAAGACCGGCGGGCACAGCCGTAACGCCCGTATTCTGTATCTGTATATTAAAAAAGGCGACGCAAATACCCTTTTTATGAATAGAGCTAACCGCGCTCTTTACTGCAAAGCCATGTCGTTCTATATTACCTGGCTCAAGGAGAATTGGCCGCGTTTAAAAAAGTACATCCCAGAACGTTTCTTTGAAATCCGCAACCAACTCTTCACCGGTGAGCTGCTTGGTAAAGATGTACATAACCGTATACCGGAAATGATTGCCGGTTTATGGGTGAGTTTTGAAACGGCGATGGACTTTTGCCTGGAGAAAAAGGCAGTCAACAAAAAAGAGGCCGAAGATTACCGCACCGAGGCCTGGAACATCTTCCTGGAAATCGGACGTCAGCAGGCTATCCTGGTTGAAGCACAGAAAGCTGGTAGGAGATTCCTGGATATCCTGAAGACTATGTATGCCATGGGGAACGTCCAGTTCCTTCCGAGAGACGCCAAAATAAAGCCGGTGGCAACATCCTCAAGTCCTTATGTGGGATGGACAGATATCAGCAATGAAGGGGAAACGATTTTTTACCTGGAAATGAGTGCCGCGATAAAAGCAGTCCGTGATTTTGACCCCACGTTCACATGGGATGAAGATTCGGTAAAAAAATCACTTGCTTCAATGGACAAAATATTTGCCAGCGGCGAAAACCGCCTTACCAAACAATTAAGGGTAGGCGTGCCGATAGTCGAGGGGCAAAACATGCCGCGCACGGTCTGTTTGAAAGGGTTGGATTAAGCGGTTTTTGGGGGGAAATATCCAGGTACCCCCTTTTTACAGTGGTTACAGTGGTTACAGTGGTTACAACGAGGCTAAAATGGCGATTTTTGAGTGGTTACAAACACCGGTTACAGTGGTTACAAATATTTAGAGAAAAAGCGGAGTGGTTACAGAGTGGTTACAAAAAACGAGGCTAAAATACCGGAACAAAAAAACAGTGGTTACAGAGTGGTTACAATATATTTTTTTATTAAGTTGAAGCTAAAGATTATATCTTGTAACCACTGTAACCACTTTGTAACCAGTGTCACGTAAAAAAGTTATTTTTCCAAGGAAATTTGCGGAAAAGGTTGAAGGAGTTATAAACATGAAGCCTAATTTAGCACCAGAGTTTGATAATACCAAGTCCGAGAAGGTAAAGATGATCTTTGTCGATGATCTTCTACCCAGCCCCTATGAGCCATTGAGCCGGGCCGCCATGCCTCAAGAAGAAGCGCACGAGGGCTGGCTTTCCCTGGAACGCGCCGGGGGTATCATCCATTACCTCAAGGTGCGACCGGTAAAAGGAAGCAAAGACAAATATCAGGTAGGCGATGGTTGGCGCCGGCGATGCTGGAGTGCGTATGGATACCATGAAAAGCGCATGGATAAATATGCCTATGCGCCTTGTGTGGTAAAGGATTATACAGATCAACAAATGGCCGATATGATACCCGAGGCCAATGGACAGCGCAAGGATATGAACGATATCCAATGGGGCGAGTTCTATAAGAAGTATCTGGATGATTTCGGCGGCACGCAGGAATCTTTGGCAGAGCGTTTCAAGAAAAGTCAGCCGGATATCGCCAACACAATTAGACTTCTCTCTCTGCCGGTTAAAATCCAGGCGATGATTATTTCACATGAAATAACTCCGAGCCATGGACGGACGTTACTGTCTCTTAAAGAACCCGCCTTGATGCTGGAGTACGCAGCGAAGGTTAAGGGAGTAGGTTGGAGCGTAGTTGCCCTGGATGAAGCTATTAAGTCTCGCTTTGGCAAGCAAGAACCGGCGATGGTTGAACCTGCCGAGCTGGTCACCCCGCCTGCTGCGCCAGCGCCCATCGTTGCCGAAGTCAAGCCGTCCGGTCCGGACGAAGACACCATTAAGGCTGCAGAAAGGCTCGCCGAGGAATTTTATAGCCAGGATTTTAAGAGGGGAGCAACTTTAGCCCAAGTTAAAGCCGGTAGGGCAGCCCACCACCACGCCGGTCAATATTCCATCGAAACAGGCGGATATCTTAACGGTAAAAATATCCCCTCCGACAAATCCATTGTTACCATCAAGGGAAAAGAACCGGTGATAATACCTCTCAAACAAATATACGACAAGGTAATGGCTAACATGCCGGCAGCTCCCGGGAAGCCCCAGGTTGAAAAACAGGACGGTCAGACTGGAGCGGCAGCCAATTACATTGTTTGCCATTTCTGCGAGGCTGGTGCGCATTTAAGCGCCGATGGAAGCCTTCCTGATGGGTGGGAGAAGAAAACATACGAGCAAGGCGGTTTCTATGCCTGTCCCACCCACACTAATGAGGCCTTCTGCAGGGTATGCGGATGCTCGGAATGGGAACCTTGCCCCGGCGGATGTTATTGGGTAGAGGAAGACCTATGTAGCGCCTGTGACAAAAGCGGTAAAAAGGAACAAGGAATACAGGATATTCAAGAGCCGGAACCTATTTTCGTTGACTCTAAATTATTTGAGGCAATTAAAGAATCTTACTCCCAGGACAAGATCGGCGGAGCTGGACCGGTTAAAAACAGAAAGATACGAAGGCCTATTGACCATGCCGGTAAAAAATATATCTGTGTTGCTTTTGAGTCCGGGGAGTATGGAGACAAAAATTGCTGGTGCCACGAAGTTGTTAACCGTGGCAATTACCAGGGAGAAATTTGCGAGGATCCCTTTGTTCATCATCCAGCACGTTATCAAGGTTTGGTTGTAACATACCGTGATATCCAATACGTGATGCTTGACCCGTGCATAATGTTTTACACGGAAAAAAAGAAGACAGTAGCGGCACCGGTTCTGCCCCCGGATAAACCCAAATGGAAAAGGAAAATAGTTATCGAGGAACGCGATAGCGATGTTCTGGTAACCATATCCAATGAAGGATATTCCCCTAAGAACATGGTATTTCCAGAGCAGATTGAACGACTTTTTCACGGGCATAATCCGGGAGACTATAACCAACATCTTTTGGAAACTTTTATCGAGGCTGCGACTGCTGATTGGTTAACTGAAAAAGAAAGTGAAAGAACCTTCAAACCGGAGGTTAAAATCCCTGAAGGTGTCCGTAAAGCTAATCTGGTACCGGATGAAGAATGTAAAAAATGCGGATTATCAGCGACAGATCATACGCTTGGGTTCAAGTTCCCTGACGGCCATGGTGCGGAGCGTAAGGTCTGTATCAAAGATTACCAGAAGTGGGAGAAAGAACACAAAACAACCACGGCCGTCAAAGATGATGAGGGAATTCACGAGGTAAATGTACCGATTAAGACTCTCGAAGAAATTTACCGCACCGACATTCTTGGACAGATAAACCCGGGTAACATCAAAAAAAACCGTATTCATGATATTAAGTGGTTCGAGCATGAGGGTAGCAATTACGTTTGCACCGGGCAATCCTGGGAACCTAGAGACGGAGGAAAAACATCAGCTTTTTGCTTCCGGATAATACCGCGCCAGGAATTCACCGGAGAAATCCGCGATTATTATGACGGCGTAGAGCAAAAGAAGGGTTATTTTTACGATCGTATACCGGTATCCGCCCCGAATGGCGAGTTTGTTCTCCTGGGCCCGGAAGTAATATTCTATGCAGCCCGTCCTTCATCCTCGGCGGCAGAGCCTTTGAATCCATCCGAAACTAAACCCGCAACAACCAACAAGATTAGCGTTGTGGTTAATCCCTCATCTAAAGAACTGGTTTTAAACCATAGCTATCGGTTCATAACTAAAGATCATAGTTATAAACCTGACATTACTGCACCTGACTTACCAACAGCTATAAACACATTGAAACTCGATCCATCTAGTATCACCCAGATAAAAGTATGGAAGTCTTCCGGAAAACCATCCACCAGCGGAGCCAAAACAACGGCTGGTTGGGGGAAATGCCTAGAAACGATCCCTGCAGCAGTTCCGTCATCCTCTGTAGTAAACAAGTTCACTAAAAGCGTACGGTGCTACCAATGCCATGAAACCCAACACATGGAATTTGAATATAAAGAAAGCCCTGATAGATTCACTCCAAAAGAACATTGGATGGGGGTATGTCCTGACTGTAAACAGCCAAACTTCATCGAGAATCCCAAATGGGACAAAATGACAGCCGAAGTAAAAGAAAAGGCTGTAACTCATGACTAGGTTATCCGACAACTATTACCGTGATGGGCGGCTTTGGTTTGGCTATGACTACGATAAACAGTCTTGGGTAAAAAATGGAGTTTATATCGAATGCGGTCACCCTAAAACCATGGACTGCCAATGTTATGGGCGGCTACACGCTGGCGAGGAAACACTGCCGCGGCAAAGAGAAGAAGGAGATTGGTAAAATATGGTTTTTGACCTTCAAAAGCTCATTGATGATACCGCCGAGGCGTTTATTTCTGCCGGCGTAGCCCCAGAGTTGGCTAAACAGGAGGCCGCTAAAGACGTTGAGAGAATGGGTGTAACAAAGGTGTATATGGGGAAATGCCCTCTAAAGGCTCAATCACCCCACGCTTGCATGTTTTGCCACTGCGGGCATATGACGGAATGCCATTGGCCGCTAACCTGTGTCGAAGCTCAATGCAGTCATTTCAAAAGATATCAGGAATTTTAAGAGTATCCAAATGGTTCTAGCAGTTGAAGTTAAACAAAAATGTTCGCGTTGTGGTAGCGAGGTTGTTCTTCCTGGACATAGTCTTTGCGAAGACTGCGCCAAGCTCGCCCGTCAACGGCGTATGGCTCTTTATAACCAGCGCTTAAACACCGGTCTTTGTCCTGGTTGTGGAGGCAAAAGGGATTTACCTGGTGTTCAATGCTCTACATGCAGGTCAATGAATAATAAATCAAGGGAGTCTATACCTACTAAAAAGAAGACTCATTATCAAAACAGTTACCTGGCGCGTAACCGGAAGCGGGGTTTATGCCCGTCCTGCGGTGGCTATCGTGAGGACAAAATGCATGTTTACTGCCCGAAATGCCGCAAGAGAGCACGCAATCGTAGAGATAAAGACCCTGCTGGTTGGAAATTTAATGCTATTACACGAGGATACATAAAACCGAGGCCTCCCAAGCCGACGTGCGATATTTGCGGTTATCAACACAAAAGCTGCGAAAAGTGCGGAAAAATGATGCATATCGTTCACGGCAGACAATCCTGTGAAATAACGTGTAAGTGCGGCAATCATATCACTTACCTAAAAGAAGGGGGCAAGGAATGCCAAACAAAACTGGTGCTGATCTAATAGCCGATGAACGACAGCGGCAAATAGAAAAAGAAGGCTGGACCGCCGAGCATGACGACGACCATGCGGCCGGCGAGCTTTCCGTCGCCGCGGCTCTTTACGCCGCCCCGATCCCTTTATATGCAAAACGTAACTCTCATAATGGCGTTGAATTTTATGACCCCTGGCCCTGGTTTGACACCGTTGAAATTACTCGGTATGAAAATGCAGGCACATACCAGGTACCGGCCTGGGATAAACGTAAAAAGCACAGCCGGATGCGCCGCCTGGTTATCGCCGGTGCGCTGATTGCGGCGGAAATAGATAGGATACAGCGGATGAAAGGGGTAAGAGAATAATGGCTCAAGATAGTTCCACTCCGATCAATCTATCCGGCGTCAAGTTTTTTGATGTCGAAGAAATCAGCGTTAACGAATACCATCCGCTGCCGAATGGTCAGGGAGAGCCTTCCCAGGTACATATGATGATGAAAGTATCGAGAATGGATCATCCGTTAATCGTGCGCTTTAAGTCAACCCAATCCATAGATCAGTTGATTGTAGCTTTGATAACGCACCGTAACCATGTCTGGCCAAAGCAAGGTTATAAATAACAAAAACGTTTGTTACGAAGGAAGATTGAAAATGAAAATATTGGATATTTTCAAAAAGAAGAAAAATACAGTTGAACGGATTGATTTACCCAAGAGTATCGAAGAAATATTAAGCCTCTCGAAAAATGTCGAGGATGTTTTGGACAGTAGATACCTAAAAAAGATAAAAGACCCTTTGAGCCGCGGCCTTAAATGTATGTGGAACATTTCCGAAAGAATCCCCAATTATCCAAATTTTACAGCAATAATTGCGGACGATATAAAATACCGGAAACTTGTTACAGACCTTAACGCCCAAAGGAAATACGCCCCACCGACTATTAACGAAAAAATAGATTGTGTTATTTTGTGTCAATATTTTTTGGCACTCTCAACCATTTTTTCTGCCTTTACAAAAAAAATGGTTGAGGAATCGAATAATCCCTTTGTTGGTTTAAGTGCAATGAATCTAGTTATACGAAACGAAGTGCACAAAGGGTTTATTGAGCCTACTTACATCCGATTGATGAATGAAATCTCCGATGATATTCAAAAACTAGTGAGTACGAAGATAGATTCGGAGGATTAACATGAAACAGATCGATCTAAGTTCTCCAACCGGCGCAATTTTCTCTGATGATGGTCTATACCGTTACGCTCTATGGCGCATTTGGAGCCAGGTGAGGAAACCCCTTATGTTCATAGGACTTAACCCTTCGTCTGCTAACGGTACGCACAATGATCCTACGATTACCAGGTTGATGGTCCGTGCCGATAAAGAGGGATTCGGCGGCCTATTGGCCGGTAATCTTTACGCTCTTGTTTCAAGCAACCCAGCCTTCCTCTTAAAACATCAAAAGCCGGTAGGTGAGGAAAACGACGAATACCTTAAACAAATGGTCGTGATTTCTAACTTAGTGCTTTGCGCATGGGGATCATTCCCTGCAGTCGAAAAAAGAGCTAATGCGGTTTTATCCATGTTGATGTATCCGGTGTGTCTCGGAATAAATAAGGATGGGCAACCGAAACACCCGCTATATATTCCATACCAGCAAAAACTAGAAAAATATAGGGAATAAATACCACGCAAAGGTTGATCATGTATAACTGGAAAAAGGGTATAGCTCAATGGGAAGTAGGAAACACGCTCTATATATCAGTGCCGTTCACTTGGCTTGTCGAGGACGCGAATAGGATTGCCACGGAGTATAAGGGCAAGGCGCTTATCGGAGGCCCCGGCCTCATGCAGCCTACTCAATGCCCCGGTTTTTCGCCTCTACAATATCACAATCCATCGGCAACCTATACAACGCGGGGCTGCCCTAACCGCTGCTCGTTCTGCGCTGTCTCAATTTTGGAGCCTGAGTTTTATGAGATCACAAATTATAGACCGGCCCCGATGATTTGTGATAACAACTTCACGGCTGCTTCCTGGAAACATCAACAGATTGTGATCGAGCGGCAAAAGATATTTGAACTCACCGACTTCAACCAGGGATTGGAAGCCCGGAATTTTGCCCCTCGCCTCGCGGATCTGCTGGGCTCTATCCGTTGTAGGGTACGGTTTGCCTTTGATTCATGGGGACAAGAAGCCAAGGTTAAGAACGCAATTGATCTATGCCGCGCCAGGGCAACAAAGGACATTGGCGTTTACTGCCTGATAGGTTTCCATGATACCCCGGAGGATGCACGGGCAAGGCTTGATTTAGTGCGCTCGTGGGGTATTCGGCCTAACCCCATGAGATATCAGCCGATAGATACAAAAGCTAAAAACAGTTACGTTGATCCCGGCTGGACTGATTATGAACTAAAGAAAATGATGAAGTATTACTCGCGGTTGGCGTTCCACGAGCAAATACCCTATGACGATTTTGAGTATAACGAAAAGGGCAAGGTGCAATTAGCATTGATGCCCAAATAAACATCAGTGAGATAGACATGTTGATTTTTATAAAGCTCTTACTAGTAACTCTTATTCTGACTAGTCTCTCATTTTACATATGTTGGGTTTACGATTATAACGCATGGCTGGTAATTCCCGGTTGTATAGTAGTCACAACCTTAATATATTTTGTAACAGAATTTGATCCAGAAGATATTTAACATCGGCTTATAGCTGGAAAGGAACAATAAATGGGATATGGACACGGAATAGTTGATGGAAGGCATGTAGGTTATAACATCAGAGCAAACTGCGATCTTAAAGGTTGTAAGACCAAAATTAATAGGGGGCTGGCTTACGCCTGTGGTGGTACTCATGGGACTACAGATAAATCTTGCGGGAAATATTTCTGCTATGAACACTTAATAATGACTCCAGAAGGTCAATTATGTCCTGGCTGTTTTGATATATGGCTCGAAACTCCAGCGGGGATAGCTCATCAGAAAAAATGTGACGAAATCATAGCTAGTTTGGGAAATAAACATCAGGATCTGAAATGAGTTTACAACAAGTGAATTTTCAGGGATTAAACAAAATAGAAGTCTCAATCAAGCGGTGCCAGGAACACGAGCCACCAGAAGGGTATTATTTTGCTGATAGTTATGGCAAAGACAGTTGTGCGGTAGACCGGATTCTGGATATGTCAGGCGTTAAACATGACGCTCATTATTCTAAAGGTGGACTAGACCCGCTGGAGCTCGTCAGGTTTGGCAACGAATATCACCCGGATACCATCGTTGAACATCCTGAAATATCAGTTTGGGAAGGGATACAAAAGAAAGGTATGCCCCGCCGTCAATCCCGTTGGTGTTGTGAACTTATTAAAGAGAAACACGGGGCAGGCCGTGTAGTAGTAACCGGCATTAGGTGGGCCGAAAGTCCCAGGCGAGCTCTTCGTAAAATATTTGAAGTGAGCAAATACGATCCCACAAAACACTTCCTTAATCCGATTATTGATTGGACAACTAGCGACGTGTGGGACTTCATTCATCAGCAACAAATCCCTTATAGCATGTTGTACGAGGAAAGATTTCATGGGCGTAAGGTATTTAAACGCCTCGGTTGTGTTCTTTGCCCTATGGAAACCCGGAGACAGACGCTTTTTGAACTTAACCGCTTTCCTGATTTGGCTGAAGCATGGCATAAATCCTGTATCAAGTATTGGGAAAAAGGTAACGAGGGTACAAAACGCTGGAAGTCCGGTGAGGAAATGTGGCAATGGTGGCTTTCTCGTGAGCGAGGCGTTCAAGGACACCAATGCCTCGATATGTTTAAGGGATTTTCGTTCGATAACTAAATAGGGATCTGCTAATTGGAGAAACGGGTAATGTTGGAGAAACCCAATCGTAATATCATCATCGCACTGGTACTCATAGCCGTAATGGCCGCCGCTGTGATAGGTGGGTTACCACAAATTTTCAAATAATCGGAAAGGAGCTTAATGGAACCAACAAAATTTGAAGGACAAAACGTAACATATGCTGAAAACCAATATAAATATATTCCCCTTCCGTCCCACCGGGCTGATGATGGGACGGTAACAACCTGTTGGAAGTTCTCTTTCCTGGAAAGGGTCAGGGTTTTCCTCGGCGCGAGGTTATATTGGCAGCAGCTTACTTTTAACGGGCCGCTCCAACCAGTAAAAGCCACGATTGGCGTGAATCCGGTAAAGATATCCAAACCCAAACCGAAAAGATTCCTGAAGTTTATCGTTAAGATGTCCGATGGGACCGAGCACGAAATAAAAGTACGCACAGAGAAAGGATAAAATATTTTTGGTATTTTACTCTTTTTTGTTTACTTTTGCCCTTTTTCCACGTGTATTAAGTAGAGCAATAAACAATCTACGAAAGGAAATGTGTTATGGGTAATTTTAGCCACAAAAGTTTAAGACTCTTTAGAGACCTAATATTAGAGAAAACAAAAATTTCCGAAAAACAACTGCTAATTGATATTGGAAAAATCATTGATGGATGGATTCTATTCTTAAAAAAGACAGGCTTTGATTTACCAGATGCAGTACCTTATCTTACTCCTGCATTGTTTGGATATATTGTGGGACTAAAAAAGGAACATCCGCTAGAAGACGACGCACTCCTTACAGCCATCCAAGGTTTTGTACTCGACGCTATTGCGTGGCATACATATCACAAGGAAAGAGGTTTTGAGTATTTGCAGCAATATGCGCCCTTCGACACAGATGACTTAATAAAGTACCTTAAATCCAAGCATGAGAAAACCTAAAAACTACTTAATGATAATTGTACGCCCGTGTAACAAAATTCAAAGCCAGGGAAAAGGTTATGAACACGAACAAACCGGACAAAAATAATAAATTGGTACACCTTACCCCTTCTGTTAGCTTGGAGACAGTTACCCCTAAAAAGGGGTGTACCAAAAAGCGAGTGCGGAACAAGGCCGAAGGACACATCGAGCCCTACCGGTCCAGCGGCCGTATATTTTACCGGTACCGGCGCGGCAGGGACAAACCGGTATATTTAGGGACTGCCAAGCAAATACTAAAGGCTGTAGTAAATGAGAGGAACCAAAAGAGGAGTAAATGATGTTTTTTACAGATTGGTTAATTCAACAACCCACATGGTTACAATGGCTAATATTCATCTTTTTAGCTTTATCTGCCTTACGCTTCTTTTTCAGGTCGGTGCGTTATATCTTTTGGAAAATTCATACCAGAAAACATTATGGATACGGTTAAATCTGTAACAAATGAAAGGAAACGCCATAACAATGAGCAAGATGTTTAAGTTAGCCGGAAAAGTGATGGAAACATGGAATCCATTTACGGGATGTTTTTTTAACTGCACTTATTGTTGGGCGCGGCCTTTGGCGCTCGGAAAACTGGCCAGGAGTTATACCGAGGGATTTGTACCGAAGGTTCATCCAGACCGGCTGAAAAAACATTGGGACTGCGAGAAAAATTTAACGGTGTTTGTTTCCGATATGGGCGATATATCCTACTGCCCCTGGGGATTCATGGAAAAAATATTCGAGACCATCGACCATAATTTTTTAACAGACTTTCTCTTCCTTACCAAAAATCCCATCATCTATTATAAATCTACCTATATACCGGACAACGTTATTTACGGGGCCACCATCGAAACTAACAGGGATATCGCTGTTAGCGCAGCTCCGCCGCCATCCGAGCGGTTAAGAGCCATGATTGGAAAAAGCCATAAGGTACTAATCAGCATTGAGCCGGTGATGGATTTCGACTTACCGGTATTTACAGATAGCCTTTTAAGAATCATGCCTAACATCGTGCAGATCGGCGCAGACAATTACCATAACAATCTTCCTGAACCAAGCTGGAGCAAAGTACAAAAGTTGATCCAAGCCTTGGAAAAAGAAGAGATCACCGTGGAAAGAAAACCCGGACTGGAACGGCTTGCGGCGGTCAAATAGGAGGATTGTTGAATGTTCATTGAAGAAAAACGTAGCTGTCTTTGCGGTAAGCCGGCAACATGGTTAACGAGAGACGGCCGGTATTTATGTGATGAGCACTCCGGGTTAAAACGTTGGCAAAGAAAACTTCTGGTTATCATCAATTCCATATGTCGCGTTGTATACCCTGAAGAATTTTTTAACGGGGAAAATGAGATGGACGGAAAAGGAGAAAGTGAAATATGAAAACTGATATGAGGTTTATTTTGTCCCTATCGATACTTAGCATTATTATCCTGGTATTGGGTGTTGTCTTTCCGCTAAACCGCAGCAAGCCGGTGATAGACCGGTCGAGCATTGAATCAGAAATACAGCAAATACGCGCCGATACCGCTAACAACTCCCGGCAAATCGTTTCTATCCTCGATGACGTTAAGGACACGAAAAAATTAACACAATCGATCCCCATATTCGATTCTTCCCGTGTAGATCTCCTGGAGGAACAACGCCAGGTGGACCGGGGAGATATCCAGTATCTGCTAAGCGCCGTTGGTGATGTAGATGATGCCCGGTCTTATTACGATACGACTACAAAAGATATCCAACAGCAGTTTGACGCTCTGACTGACGCTTTTGCGAAGTTACAGACTACGAAAACTGCTACCGTTCAAATTACTAACGCTATCATCATGGGCACGGTGGCCGCCGGTAAAGATACCATGCTGGCCGATGTGGTGATTGTTATATCCAATCCCACGATTTACGATATTCGTGATTCAAAACTACACCTAATCCTCTTGGCTAGTTCTACTCTGCCGGAAATCAAAGATGCTTCAATCAGCGGACTATATTCGGGGACTTCCTGGAACTATACCCATAAGAATGGCGATTACCTCTTTTTTGAGACGACCACGCCAATTGTATTGGCCGCCGAAGCGCAGATGGGCTTAGAGTTAAAACTCATTATTCACTTTGTAGCGCCGGTCCAGACCACCATTAAGTTTCTAACCGATGTGGAGTTGAAATAAATGCGAGAGGAGGTGATACACATTAACACGAAGCTTATTTGGAAGAAAATCGTTGGCATATTCTCAAAAAAATCATGTACTTGTGAACCCGTTAAGCCAACTGGATTGAGTGTAATTTTTCTCAATGCGGAATGCCCTGTCCATGGGGATAAAAAAATAAACCAAATCAAGAAAGGCGAAACTATGAACAAAGTAAAATCTATACTTAAACCAACTATATATCTCGCGGGAGTTGCTTTAGTGGCGTTTTGGTTCGTTGCCAAGATAATGGCTTTCCCTTCTTTGATCGAAGGTTATTATCAATTCTACCTACAAGCTCCTTCATTCTGGCGTTCAATCTATCCTGCAGTTGATTTTCTTTTTATAATCGGAATATCGATACCATTACTAGCGAGTGGTATCAGGGCTTTTTATAACTCTCTCGGTAATCGTGGGCAGATGATTTCCTGTGGCATTGTATTGGCTGCTATCTATATTGGCGCCGGTTATCATTTTTCTCACACCATCACCTTTACTGCTCCCATAGAAGCAGTATTTAGCTTCTTAAAAATTGCTGCCTTCATTATGGTGCTACCCGCCATATTTTTCTTAGCCAATCTATTACTATTTGTGATGTTGAAAATGAAGGCAAAGAAAAAACAAAAACAAGTTTCACCGGAGGCAGTAATCGCAACGGTATCTGAACTTGATAAGGCCGGAGAAATGCGCGTAGAAGTTCCTAAATTCTGGAAGATGGTACATGAAAAGTCCGGTGGTGGCGAATTAAGTTTTAGTTATTGGTACGTTGTGAAGTTCATCCTGAATGAAGTGTTAACAAATATAAAGGCAAATTGGAACAAAGAGAAGGAGAAGCAGCATGAGCCTGGAAAATAAAGACCGAGTTTGTATCGCCGAAGGGCGGGTTTATGGCTCAAAAGGGATAGCTTTAATATACCGGATATTCAACGGAATTTGTACCGTATCGTCGCTGGCTACAGCCATATACTTTATCCTGATCAACGAATATAGCCCGATAAAGAGCCTTAATAATTCCATACCGGAAGCCATGCAGCATGCCCCGGATTGGTTCTACTTTACCGCTTGCGGATTGATAGGGGGTTCCATGTTCATTAACGCCTTCCTCTATCGCATCCTGGAATTCCGTACAAAACAGTTTATGGAAAAATGGAATAAGACCAACAAGCTGCCGGCCGCAGAGCCGGAAAAGGCGCAGAAAAATGACGAGAAAACGTCCGTTTAACAAAATTGAACAGGTCATTATCAGCATCCCAAGATGGGTTTTGAGGATAGCTTTGCTGCTCCTGCTCATTCCGTTTGTCCTGGGAGTTTTCCGTTTTATTCAGGGAGATATCGACGCTCCTTCGGCGGACAAGGCTCCCATCTGCATTCAGACGTACTTATACAGCGGAAATGGAACAAACAGAGTTCCTTCCCGGTTCTACCTGGGAGAATTGTACGCAACAATAGACGGAGTCCCCACACTTAATGGATATTGGGAATATGACGGTAAAAAGTACATTTACCATCATGAAATAAAACCATTCTCACTTAAAGATTACGGTCCAGTAGATATTATTTGGAGGAAAAAGTAATATGCCAATGACACAAAGGGAAGTTCAGGAACTAATTGACTTTGAAAACTCGGTCTTGATTAGTTACCAGAGACATGACCAAAATGATGGGAGGCGGCCCCCTGGTCGAGATGTCTGTTAAACTGGGGTTAGAAAAGCACGAAAAAATAATCGTTGCTCTGAAAGAATATAAGGATCTGCTCGGAATACAACACATCATCGATATGTAAGGAGATTAAGAAATATGTGGAAAGATATAAAGAATTGGGCGGCTCCCCTGGGCGTATGGATATTTGGTGAACTGCTTTTTTTGATTTTCCTGGTGGTATCTTCGGTCTTTAATACGCAGGTGGCAATCACCGCCGCGCAAACCTCAAATGTTACTTCAACGTTCTGGGGATGGGGCTGGCTGATGACACCTGGCATAGCGCGTTCAATCGCAATTACCGGCTACCAACTAATGCTCCTGGTCTTTGTATATATTGCCTTTATGAAATCGAAATATTGAGCAACGTCTACAGCAGCCCTAATATCCTGCTGAAAAACGTACTTATTACTGTGCCGGTAGCTGACCAGATTCCCCAGGCAGCTGCCGGCGTGAAGACGGCCATCCAAAGCCATTGGAAAAACTCAAAACCACCATTATAAAAAGAATAATCCCAGAGAAGTATTCTTTTCACTCCCGTAAAGAACTGGAAATTGAAACAGATAAAATCAATACCCCCCATGCTATAAGTTGTAATTGGAATGAGCTGGTTTAGTATATTAGACGTACCATGAACCCCAAAGTACGTTCCTTCCAACACCACGCAGATCAAGACGCTGATGAACCATACTGTAGTGAGAAAATTCATAAATTTTGTAGACATATCTTACCTCACCAAGTTGGGAATTCATTGAGAAGCCCGGCGCTGCCGGCAATGCCCACACCGAGTGCTATGAGTAGCATTACTATCTGTAACAATCTCAACAGGGGATGATACCCCATCCAGACCCTTGCCATCTTTGTTACAAACTCTTTAACCATAACTAAAATGCTTTCTGCTCAATATTAACGCTGTTGCCGGTATCCAAAACAATATCCCTGGCCAAAGCATAGTAGGTCCCATGATTCCGAATAAAAATAGAAGGAAATCGCAAACAATACATTGCGTCAAAAGACTTCCTTCTCCCCCCTGGCTCTTAGTTGCCCCGAATATCATCATCCCGAATATTCCTATACCGATAAATATGAAAGGAAACCACCAAAGCGCCCTTGGCGTGCCACTGTCATCGAGGAAAGAGTTGATGGCATCAGCTCCTGGCAAATTTGAGTAATCTCCTTCTATATACATCTGGATCGGAGCTGATAAGTCCGTGATGACATCAGTGGATGCTGTAGATGGGGGACTTGCTTCGGCATATTCGGTAGGCAAAAAAGATACTACTGAACCGCTTACATTAGCGCTCGATGAAGAAGCACGAAAAGAAGCCACAGCGTCATTGGTGTTCACGCTTTGGTCTGTGAGGACACGGTAAACATAGATATAAAACGTTCGAGTCCCTGCTCCAGATGAAGTAATAGTCGTAGTAGTGGAACTACCTCGTGTCTGTGCGCTGGGACAAGAAAGGGGGGAACTCGTTATAGTGGCATTACCACTTACAGCTATGGCTTTCCAGCCAAAGGAATTCGCTAGAGTAAATGTACCCGCTGCCGTAGTAGTGATGGTGTTTTGACCCAGTGTTAGGGTTTTAGGTGAACCAGTGAAAGTCCCTGAACCGTTCGTGAGTATACTACTCATGGTTGTGGGATATTCCCCAAAATAAGAGGCAGCTTGCGCCCCTGATTTAGTAAAGTTTGCAGACACTACGTAAAGCGTGGTTGCTGAACTAAATCCAGTCCAGTTTGCTGAAACATCGGAGATAGACCCAGCATACGCCGTGCTGTTTGTTGAGCCGTCTACTGTTAAATGCAGAAGACCACCACTAATATCGGTTATGTACGTATGCAGACCATCTGCTATACCAGATACGGTTGTGCTAACGGTTGAATAGTAGTTTACGACTATAGATACTTCCACAAATGCAGAGGTTTGCGAGTTTGTGTTTTTAATAGCCCCACCTATTTGTAGGTTATTAACATCAGCTAACGTCCAAGGTAACGATGTTGATGGGTTAGTGCTAATCGTATCAGTGTACGATGTGAAGGCTGAATACGTTGACCCTCGTTCTGCCCCATAATAAACGGTTCCGCCTATTTTGTAAGCCAATTTAGCTAACCCGTAGCTGCTATCATAAAAGCGGGTCGTAAATACGATATTAGCTATGGTCCCACTAAATGTTTGGTCGGGTATATTAAACAAGTCTACAAGATAAGAAGATGTAGTCATGGTAGCATAACTAGAATCAGAACTATCACTACACGCCTGCCAGTGAGTAGCCGCTCCGACCAGACTTGTAATATTAGTCAAGTCTCCAGCGGCGTTAGGTTTAATTGCAGACGTGGCAGTAGTAGAGCCTGACGTGGCCGATAACTTAACCACTCCGCTTGACGGGAAACTAATTTGCGGATATCCTCCATGATTCATTAAGTCCCCAGTAATGGTATTGTTCGTAAACGCCGTGCAAGAAAAACTTCCGGATGATCCCCATTCCATAGTAGCGTCGTCCGATATTGTCCATCCAGCAGCGCCGGGGAATTGGACTATATTACCTCCAGTAACATCTTTGCTATAGAGAAAATAAGTCTTAATTGTTCCGGGATTTATACTATCGATATAGAAAAACCATGGATCAGAACCATAACCAGGTTGAACGGGTATTGAGGTGCCATTTGACATCATAGCTATATCCGTGACCGAAGAGTTACATCGTGCCTGGGTAATCATCGACGCTGTATTTAGACTATATGTAGCGGCAACGTTATTTGCCGCTGCACCCGTGTTTGTAGCATCGATACGCGCAACCCATTTGGCGTTTGAGATATCGGCCGCGGCAAAAACAGGTACTGTTGAACATAAAACCAATACAGTCAATATTAACGAGAAAATGAATTTTTTCATATACTAACCCCTCGCATAAAACAGCACATAACCTATGTAAATTCCCTCGAGCTGGTTAATGGCCGCAAATACTGCTGCCGGTATCCATCCCATGACCGCACCCAGAATCAGTACAATAGAACAGAATATGTACCCTGGCTCGGCACGCTGATATTTACGGCTGGATAATACTACCGCACCCACACATAAAGGTAAGATAATCACCATGCTTGTTATCATCATGGGAGTGATATTAAATTGAGTGGAAGTGGCATTCAGTGAAGCTCCTACCCAATTCCCATTCCATCTTTGCGCGTAAATATCAAATTGCGCGGTGGTCCAGTTTTCACTTGATACGTCTGCGGAATAACTTTGTAAGAGGAATAAACTGGGAGCCATATACTGTAAAAGAGGTATCACTCCGGTGAAGTATGCTTCACCGGCAGGCGACGCTAAAACGTAACCACCGGAAATGGATTGTAGTAAAGTGTCCGTTGGATAATAGGGCTGTAAATATTGGGCGATTTCGATGACATGCGCTGCCAGTTCGGCCTGGTTAGCCGCCTGTGTAGTTTCTGCTGAATAATCTCCCGCAGCCAAAGTCGTATCGTAATATGTGGGGGATGCGAAAAGCGCAGGATTTTCATATATCCTGATAATACATGCCGTGCCCCAGGTAGAATTATCGGTAACATATAAACTAAATCCGATATGATTGTAGCCGTAGTTAAAGTAAGCGAATGGAATATTGGAGGCAATTAGCGTACCGTCAGGTTGTAACAAACTAACCGAAAAGGACTCACTGGAAAGAGTTGTTGGCTCGGTAGCATAAGGGAGATACAAAGTCCCATAGACCAACTCGTCTCCAGATACGAGTAGACTCCGGTTAGCGTGTAGATTTTGGGCGGAAGGCGTTGAGTCGGGCTGCGAAAGAAAGGCGTAGACCATCGTTGAAAAAGACAAGTTCGCAATAACGCAAAGAAAGACGCCGATAATGCCCCTTAAAATATTCTTTTTCATTTTGGTTTTCCTTCCGGGTTTGAATACTTGAAAATCTTGACGCTATTATCGAAAACAAGGTGATAACCGGACACGGAATCAGGACTACTAAAAAGACGGTAAGCCAATGTGTAGGTGAAATGGATTTGCTCTCGTGTTTTTCCTGCCCATCCCAAAATAGCAGGCATGTATTTACCGGCGATATTTTTATCGATAATTACATATGCGGTGTCTCCGGGGGGAGAGGGATTTTCATGAGATACCAGGTATCCTGCGACCACCTTCACGTAGGCTTCCTGTGAAGGAGTTACCAACGGCACTCTACACGCTGTAAAACGAATCCAGTACCCGTAATCCCACCATGTGAGTATCTTTGTACCCTCCGGAGTGTTACACCTCAACCAGGTTAAAGCCTCATCCCATTCAGGAGACGGTGTCCCATAACCGTTATCCGGTAAATTGATATATGCCGGCAATGCCAGAAATGAGAATAGCAATATTATGATGAGGGACAAGGTGATTGCTGTTAACTTATTCATTGGCTCTCACCTTCACTGGAATACTTTTCGCCGGTTGATTGTCGTTCCAACCTGCCATGTACTTTATTAGCGAGGAGATAGAAAAACCGAGTAACAAGCTAAAGGGTATTATCAGGTAATAATCGAAGCGCCGCTGCCAAACAGCAGCGACAACCATGAATAATGTCCAGAAGACAACGGCCGGCCGCATTTTCCCTTTAAGATGCCAGTAAACAATAGCCAGTATCGGGGCGATAAAGATATGTAACAATATCAGAAAATCAGAATACCCTGGTTGTGCTTCGCCGGTATTAGCGAGTATCAGGGAAGGGAATTTGTTTACAATATTGGCAATGAAATACAGTAAGATACCAATGACACCAACCCCGGCGATCATTATGATAACTCGGAAATATCGTGTCTTAATGGATTTTAGGGAAATTCCCGATATCCCAATGAAAAACATTAAAAATACCGGCATCAAACCGATGGCACCGGACCAGACCTTTGCATAGAGACAATAGAGCATCCAAAAAGCTAAAACACAGACCACCCTGACGAACTTATTGATACTTTCCCTTGCGCTCATGACAAGTAAAAAAATCATCGCTGTTGTAAGTAGAACCTCAATAGCGTGATAGTCAACCGAGCCGAGCCATGAACGCGCGAAGTATTCACCAGGTAATACTGCGACCGCAAAGGATGCAATGATACCCGTCAAGTGTGAGTGTAACAATTTACCGATGAAATAAACGAAACATACTGTTATCAAGGAAAAAAATACCGGTATAAAAACGGCTATGCTTACAATTGAAGTGAAGGTTACATTACCCCCGGTGCCGATCCATGCCGGCAGCCATGATAACCATATCAGTATTTGCGCATAGAATGTAGGCACGCCAGAACCGGGTGTTCCTTCAAAGACCTGGCGCACTATATTCATTTGGTAATAAGAATCGGGGCCGGAGAAATTCGTGTGTCCCGTGGCAAATATCTCATCCCAAGGCAGCCAAATACGAAGAACAGCGGCCAGGCAACAAGCGGCAACTAACCAATAGCCGTAAGGTAGGGCATTAAGCTTTTTTAGCAGCATATTTGTATCATCCTTGTTATCCGCGGCGGCGTCTTCTCCCGATGGGGGCGCGGCTTATTACCTTACTTTTGTTTCCCATTTTTGTGATATACATCTGCCCTAGCGGTTTTGATTTATAAGAAGGCCCTTTGTTGACCACGCCGCCTTTATTTTTGCCGGCGTTCATCTTGGCGCCCTTGATTGGTATCCTTGACTGCAAGAGCTTGATTGTCTTCGTTTTAGTTTTAGCATTGTTCTTTTTTATCGCCGTCTGCAGATATGGTTTAACTCGTTCTTTGTTTTTGGTATCTACCCCGGAAATATCTGCAGCACCAGGGTCTTTTATCCACCGTGATATTTTCTTGTCTCCGGGTTGCAACGTTTTAGCGTTGGCCTTGCTCTCGTCTATCGCCTGGGAGCGTTCAGAGCGGGCGGCGTGTAGTTGCCGGATTTGCTTCATAGAGTACTGGCCGTTTCTACCGTCCGGCTCGGGTAAGGAAGTCTCTTTTGTTACATGTTTTTCCAGAGGCTCGATTTTCTTTGGTTCTGGCTCGTTTTGAGGTTTTAAAGCCTCTCCGATGATCTTGTATTTCTTATCCGTCGCGGGACCGGTTTCTTCAAACCGGAATTCCAGTTCGGGGTGTTTGTTACGCAGCTTTTCGAGCTGTGCTTTAGCGACACGGCCGTCATATGATTTGGTTTCCAGAGATACCGGCTTCCATCCGGGCGGATTATAGATTGCATCGATACTTTCATCGTACTCTTTGCCTGGGAAAATCCTTCCATTGTGGGCGATGTACCCTATGACATTTCCTGCAGCATCTTTTAACAAGGGGTTCCTGTATTCATGCGGAATCTCATCTGTACTTCGTCCGGTA
>Ga0172381_10000589_pt1 | contig 43954 bp, 52 predicted proteins | sample Leawel6488metaG_FD_119754 | JGI IMG/M metagenome (GOLD analysis project Ga0172381, IMG submission 119754) | Leachate microbial communities from a municipal landfill in Southern Ontario, Canada - Leachate well 64-88 metaG | ecosystem: Engineered > Solid waste > Landfill > Unclassified | place... | reverse complement strand
GCTCTGGCGGCGGCCGTCGCGGGCGGCTTCCCGGGTGCCGGCGGTGGAAACCAAAATGATGGAGGCCAGGATGCCGAGGATGGTGATGGTGATGAGGATCTCGACGAGGGTGAAGGCTTTGGAATCTTTACACTTGGACTTTAGTTTCCGTCCGAGGTTGACGAGAGAGAGAGAGAGAGTTAAAAAGTTGAGAGAATTTCATATTGAGTTGACTATATAAGAAATAAATGGAAAAAACAATCAAAACAATCCACAAGTTAAACCTCTGTGCGCTAAAAAATTCAAATATCAAAATATTCGTTCGTTGTTTTTAGCTTTACGCTGTTACTTTACGCTTTTCGCTTTGCATTTTACGCTTTTAATGCAAACAAAAAACCTGCATTTCTGCAGGTTCCTTGTTAATATTTTGTGTCTTTTACTTTACCTCGAGTCCCAAACTGCGGGCCGTTCCTTCGACTATCCTCATTGCGGCTTCTATATCGGTAGTGTTCAGATCGGGAAGTTTTTGCTCGGCAATTTTCCTTACCTGATCTTTAGTCACTTTGCCGCATTTGACAGTGTTCGGTTTGCCGGATCCTTTTTCAATGCCAGCGGCTTTTTTCAACAAATCGGCTACCGGAGGCTGCTTTAAAATAAATTCGTAAGTCCTATCTTCGTAAACGGTAATCTCGGCCGGGATAATAAAATCTCCCATCTCTCTGGTAGCATCATTGAACCTCTTGCAAAAATCGGCAATATTGACGCCGTGAGGAGCTAAAGACGGACCGATCGGCGGAGCGGGAGTGGCTTTAGCGGCCTTGATCTGGATCTTGATGACTGATTTTATTTTTTTTGCCATTGTTTTGATTCCCAAGAGCAAGATTCCAAACTATCTTCTAGAGATGGTCTGGCCACTTGATTTTTAGGAATAATTAATATTTTAAATTTTTCTGATCTGTAATGAATCTATCTCTACCGGCGTATCGCGGCCAAACATATTGACCATGACTTTGACCTTGCCTCTGTCGCGGTCAACTTCAGATACCTTGCCGTCAAAATCTTTAAATGGACCGTCGGTTACTTTGACATTATCGCCCATGCTAAATTCAATTTTGTATTTAGGATTTTCCTGGCCGGTTCTCTTTTGAAGTTCTTTGATCTCCAATTCGGAAACAGGGATCGGCATTGTACCTGCGCCTACAAAACCAGTCACATTCGGCGTATTTCTGACAACATACCAAGAGTCATCGGTAACAACCATTTCCACCAAAACATAACCGGGATAGATCTTCTCTTCTACGGTTTTTCTTTTGCCGTTCTTGATTCTGATCTTCTGCTCTTTCGGGACCATCACATTGAAAATTTTGTCTTCCATGCTAAAAGACTCTATCCTCTGTTTAAGGCTGTTCGCAACGGCATCCTCGTAGCCGGAGTATGTGTGCAGTACATACCATCTTCGCTCTTGTGATATTTGTTGTCGTGCCATAGTGATCTATTACTTTGGTAGATTTAATAATATATAGTTTATAGCTTTTTGGAAAAGCACATCCAATCCTCCTAAAAAAATAGCCACGCTAACGGAGGCGATAATAACGATCAAAGTATAATTAAAAACTTCTTGGCGGGTCGGCCAGCTCACTTTCTTAACCTCTGTTTTAACTTCTCTAAAAAATAGAGTTAATTTGTTGGTGGAATTTGAACTCATAACAGGTATAAAAATACCAAAATTAAGGGTTTATGTCAATTTCTGATTAAATCCCAAAACCCAATATCCAATGACCAATAAAATCCCAACCGTCTGAAATCCCAAATAATGCAAACGATTGGGCATTGGGATTTAGCCTGCCTGCCGGTAGGCAGGGATTTGGTTGGGCATTGGGATTTGGTCATTAGGATTTGATTAGAAATTAGACTAATTAGAAATTTTAAATGTCTAGGTTTCTGACTCTCTTTGCGTACAACTGAATAAACTTTTTTCTTGGCGGCACTTCCTTGCCCATCAACATATCAAAGACTTCATCGGCGACTTGGGCGTCGTCGATCGTTACTTGAAGCAAGACACGGGTTTTTGGGTCCATTGTCGTGTCCCAAAGCTCGGAAGCGTTCATTTCTCCAAGACCTTTATACCTCTGGACCGAAGACGGGCGGTTTCCTAATTCCTTCAGCATCCTTTCCTTGGCTTCGTCATCAAAAGCATATTTTAGCTCTTTGCCGCTCTGAATCTTATACAAAGGCGGCTGGGCGATATATAAATAACCCTTCTCGATTATGGCTTTGAAATAACGGAAAAACAAAGTTAAAAGCAACGTCCTGATATGATTTCCATCGGAATCGGCATCGGTCATCAGAATAATACGATGGTATCTTAATTTTTCAATATTAAAATCATCTGAAATGGCCGTTCCCATGGCAATCACTAAAGATTTTATTTCTTTGGAATCCAGCGCCCTATCCAAGCGCACTTTTTCTACATTTAAAATTTTTCCTTTTAAAGGCAAAATAGCTTGAAACCTGCGATTGCGGGCTTGGCGGCTGGAACCTCCGGCCGATTCTCCCTCAACAAGATATATTTCGGATTCTTCCGGCTTGCGCGAGCTGCAATCAGCCAATTTCCCAGGCAAGCTTAAACCTTCCAGTATCCCCTTTCTTAAAACCGTATCTTTGGCGGCCCTGGCGGCCCGTCTGGCTTTGGCTGATAAAACACACCTATCCACGATCATCTTGGCATCTTGCGGATATTCTTCAAAAAATTTAGCCATAGCCTCATTAACCACGCTTTCGGTGGCAGACCTGGCTTCAGGGTTGCCCAATTTTGTTTTGGTCTGGCCTTCAAATTGAGGCTCCCTGATCTTGATGGAAATTACGGCAGTCAAACCCTCGCGGACATCTTCACCCGATAAATTCACTTCAGCTTCTTTTAAGAATCCTTCTTTTTTTGCGTAATCGTTGATAACTCTGGTTAAAGCGGTTCTGAATCCCGTGAGATGAGTGCCTCCTTCCGGGTTATGGATATTATTGGCAAAGCTATGTTCGGAAATTTCGTACTCATCAGTATAACAAAAAGCCGCCTCCACCAAGATATCGTTCTTCTCTCCCGAGGCATAAAAAAAATTAGGATGGATGGCCTGATTATTTTTAATAAGATGCTTCAAATAAGAAGCAATGCCTCCTTCAAAATAAAAATGGTACTCAAACGGCTCGTCCTTATCTCGCAGATCAACAAAATTTATTTTGATGCCCTTGATAAGATAGGCTTGCTGGCGAAAATGGCTAATAAGAGTATTGCGGCTATATTTCACTTCCTGAAAAATCTTAGGATCAGCGTCAAAAATAATAGTCGTTCCCCTATCTTTTTCCGTGCATTTTTCTATTTTTTTAACTTGGTCTTGCGGTTTGCCGTATTTATATTCCTGCATGTATTTTCCTCCATCTTTGCAAACTTCAGCGCGCATAAAAGTAGATAGGGCGCAAACCACCGAGCTTCCTACTCCGTGCAAGCCTCCTGATACCTGATAAGCCTTATTCTCGAATTTAGCTCCGGCGTGCAAGGTGGTCAAAACCGTTTCCAAAGCCGATCTTTTAGTTTTAGGATGAATGTCAACTGGAATGCCGCGTCCGTTATCGCGAACCTGAACCCTTTCACCGGGAAGCAAAGCGATATCTATTTTGTTGCAATATCCAGCAATAGCTTCGTCGATAGAATTATCAACGATCTCATAAATAAGGTGATGCAAACCTTCGGGTCCGGTTGATCCGATATACATAGCCGGTCTTTTACGCACCGGCTCCAGTCCTTCCAAAATTTCAATATCTTTCGCGCCGTAACTGGTTGTTTCTTTTCTTTGTTTTTGTTCTTCAGCCATGTTTAAAAAAATAAAATTATAATTTCCATTTAGCTCCGCAACCAAGGTCTCGGCCCTGATATTGCAACCAAATAAAATTATTCTTCCTGCCGTTTTAGGCTGGTTTTTAGTAATTTAAGGTCTCCTTCCTTCTGCTTTTACAGATTTTTTAATATGGAAAACATTATTATTTTACCCGATTTTAAGCTTAAAAGCAACCCCCGAAAACTGGGGATTAACTGAACTTTTCAACCTTTAAATTTATAACAAAAAACCAGCCTCTCGGCTGGTTTTCCATTTAAAATTATAATGTTTTTATTTCTTTTCTTTTATTTCTTCGGTTATTTTCGCGATAAAATCTCTAACTGGCATTATGCCTAAATCCCCTTTTATTCTGTCGCGCACAGCCGCTCCTTCAGCTTCGATTTCTTTGTCACCCACCACCAAAAGATAAGGAATTTTTTGCATTTGTCCGGCGCGGATCTTTTTGCCGATGGTCTCGCTCTCAGACCTCATCTTAACTCTGATATTCTCGTTTCTTAACATCTCAACCACTTTATTGGCATACTCCTGATGGCGTTCGGCAATGGGCAAAACCCAAACCTGTTCCGGCGCCAGCCATACCGGGAACGCTCCGGCGTAATGCTCGATCAAAATTCCCATAAAGCGCTCAAAAGAACCCATAATGGTACGGTGTATCAAAACCGGCTGCTGTTCTTTCCCCTCATTGTTTATATATTTACATTCAAATTTTCCGGGCATCTGGAAATCAAGCTGGATAGTGGCGCATTGCCAAGTGCGGCCGATTGCGTCTTCAAGCTGATAATCTATCTTTGGGCCATAAAATGCTCCGTCTTTCTCTTTCAACCCGTAATTGCCTTCGCCATAAACTTCATTAAGAACTTTTCTCAAAGCAGCCTCGGCTTTTTCCCAAGACGCGAGATCTCCCATATAACCATCGGGACGGGTAGATAAAAAAGCTTTATATTTCAATCCGAACGGCTTATAAATTTTATCAACCAAAGCGATCACTCCTTTCATCTCCTTTTCAATTTGGTCTTCGGCTATAAAAATATGGGCGTCGTCCTGTACGAATTGCTGAACACGAAAGAGACCGTTAAGCTGGCCGGATTTTTCCTTGCGGGTGATCAGTCCCATCTCCGCATAGCGCAAGGGCAAATCCCGGTAAGATTTCGGAGAATTATTGTAGACCAAAATAGCGCCGGGGCAATCCATCGGACGCAAAGCAAATTCTTTTTCATCTTTGCCCGCTTTAATAAAATACATATCCTCTTGATAGTGGTCCCAATGGCCGGATTGCTTCCACATAGAAACATCAAGCATTGAAGGGCAAAAAATGGTGTCGTAATCAAACTCTTTCTGAGATTCGATCCAAAAATTCTTGAGTTCATTGCAGACAATAACTCCTTTTGGATGAAAAAAAGGCATACCTGGAGCAACCTCATGGAAAGAGAACAGATCCTGGTCTTTACCGATCTTGCGGTGGTCTCGTTTTTCCGCTTCTTCTATTTTTTTGAGATAAGACTCCAAGTCGGCTTTTGTCTCCCAAGCAGTGCCGTAAATTCGCTGCAACATTTTATTCTTCTCATCTCCCCTCCAATACGCCCCTGCGATCTTCATCAGCTTAAAAGCTTCCGCACCTATCTTTCCGGTTGATTCTAAATGCGGACCGCGGCAAAGATCAACGAACTCTCCAGAGGCATAGATTGAAACAGTTTCAATCTTTTCATTTTTGACTAAGTCTTCAATCAGCTCAACTTTATAAAGTTGTTCCGCTTTTTTAAAAAATTCTATCGCCTCTTTGATTGGCATTTCTTTTCTCTCAAAAACAAAATTCTTTTTAATGATCGCTTTCATCTTTTTTTCCAGCTCCGGCAGATCTTCCTGAGCCAAGGAACGAGGCAAATCAAAATCGTAATAAAAACCGTCTTCAATGCTCGGCCCGATGGCAAATTTAGCCTTTGGGAACATTTCCAAAACAGCGGCTGCCAAAACATGGGCCGCGGAATGGCGCAAAATATCTATTTTTTCCAATTGTTTTTCCATATAAATTTTCTTAAATGCTAATAATTTTTGAATTTATTATCTGCGTATTTGCCCTAGATTCTAGGCAGGACGGCGAGGCGCGCCGGAGCCGTACGCGAGAGTACGGCGACTAGGGCCTCGCTGCCCTAACAACGAAGATAGGGTAAATACGCAGATAATAAAAAACCTCGTCTCAATTTATCAAGTATCCTTGATAGGCTGAGACGAGGTCTAAACCGCGCGGTTCCACTCAGCTTCCCGAATTAACGGACAGCTTTTTGCTTGTTTTGACTTAGTCTTTAAAAGATAAACTATGGTTGGTGGCCACAGCAATCGCCAAAATCAAGCATATTAAATTGTGGATTTATTATATGAGAAAGCTATTGGCAAGTCAATAAATGGCAAACAAAAACCGGCTGCCTGCCGGTTTTTGCTGATTTTAAAAGTCAAATATCTCTCCCAGCAGCCCTCCCTTTTTTTTCTTTTTATATCCATCATCATGGTCGTCGTGTTCTTTGCCGCTTCCCTTATAATATTCTTCTCTCGGGGCCTGATAAGCTTCCTTGGGCTGGACCACGGTTCTGCGATCATCAACCGCTGGAGCAGCCGCTGATTGGTTGCGCTCAATAATTTTATCAAGCTCTCCGCGGTCAAGCCAAACGCCGCGGCATTGGGGGCAATAATCTATCTCTACTCCTTGGCGGTCAGACATCAACAGATCAACATTACAAATTGGACATTTCATAATTTAAATATTTTAAAGCTGATTATACCCTAAAAATACCAATTGATGGGTTTATAACTTTACGCCCATCGCACTGCAGCGTTTTTCAGCTTCCTTACGTTCAGTGATATCGTATGCTGTGCTCTGCATCCAAGCTGGCTTATCGTTATCATAAAAATATTGGATCATTTCGTGAACCCAGCGCAGATTTCCATCTTTGCGCACGATGCGATATTCGCGTTCCGCCAAATGGTTTGGAAGAGAACTGATATTTTCCAAAGATGCAGCGACTGATCCAAAATCTTCCGGATAAATAATTTTATCCCAGCTTATTTTTCCCAAAGAAAAATCTTTTTCTCCGTAGCCTGTGATCTTCTCAACTGCACCATGAAAATAAATGGACGAAGAGCCGACTTTTCCCCAATAAGCAACTCCAGGAAAATTTTGCAAAAATGAACGATACCGTTCTTCCTTCTCCCTCAATATTTCTTCAGCTTTTTTAGTTTCCGTAACATCTTGCAAGGTCTCAATAGCTCCTGTAATATTCCCGCCCTTATCAAAGATCGGAGCAGCGTCAAAAATGATATACTTGCGCTTGCCGCCCAAATTAGGGTACCATCCTTCGGCGTGCAATCCTCCCTTCACAAGCTCCGAGTCTGTTTGAACCTCATAAAGTTTTTTCATTTCCCCAGGCTTCTTATCAATAATGAGATCTGCAACGCAAGGACGCTGGTGATCATAAAAAGCTTTCCACTGGTTGTCTGTACCGACCATATCTTTGGCAACTGCGCCGGTAAGGATTTCGCAAGCCTTGTTCCAATAAAGGACTTTATGGCCGGAGTCTATCACAAAAGTAGCAACCGCAGAATTCTCTATTATTGAATTTATTTGCTCCTCTGTTAATTTTTTGTCCATAAAAAATACCTTTATTTTATAACTTGATTATTCCTTTATTCTACTCCCAAAAAGCCGCCAAGGATATGGAGCAGCCTGTGGAAAAAATCCGGTCAAAACAAAGCCCCCGCGAAGCGGGGGCCGTGCTGACTTTTCGCGAATGTACTATGATGCGGGGACGGTGGGATTTGAACCCATGATCTTCTCCGTGACAGGGAGACGTGTTAACCGGGCTACACTACGTCCCCAGAAACTTATAAAATCGCCGGAAAGCGATCTAGTGCCGGTGGCAGGAGTCGGACCTGCGACCTAACGCTTATGAAACGTCCGCTCTGCCGCTGAGCTACACCGGCTCGTTTTTGGGATATGTAAAATAGAAAATGTTGCGGGGCCTGGAATTGCACCAGGGTCTTCAGCTTATGGGACTGACGAGGTACTACTCCTCTACCCCGCGCGTGGCATAAAATTTATGCTAAAAGCTCTTACTCTACAGCTTCAATATTTTAGCTGAAAACAGAAATAAAATCAATGCTCTAGAATGAGGAAAAATAGAGATAAAACCCATCTCTGGACCAAAATGAATTCTAGACAACTCTTCATTTAGCGAAAAGCGCAAAATGAAAAGCGCAAAACAACAGCGAAAAACTTAAAATATCGTTCGTTATTTTACGCTTTTCGCTTTTAGCTTTACGCTTAAACTTTTAGAAGTCTATCTGCTGGGCAATTTTTATAAATTCCTTCGGGTCCAAGGAAGCGCCTCCCACCAAAACGCCGGACATTTTGGCTTCTTTTACAAAAGATAGGACATTTTCAGAATTTACGCTTCCTCCGTAAAGGATAGGCATAGAAATAGCGATATTGCGGCCGTATTTTTCATTGAGGATCTTCTTCAAGAAAATATTCACTTCTTCCGCCTGGCAGATCTCGCAAACCTTGCCAGTGCCGATGGCCCAAACAGGTTCATAGGCTAAGATAATTTTATCAGCCGCTTTTTTAGCAACCCCATTAAGCCCTTTTTCCAGCTGGTCTTTTAAAACTTGAAATGTCTCGTCTCTCTCTTTTTCTTCGGCTGTTTCTCCAAAACACAGGACAGGGATCAAGCCAAAGTTAAGCGCGGCCAAAACTTTCTTGTTGATCATTTCATCTGTTTCTCCAAAAAGTTTGCGCCGTTCCGAATGGCCGGCCAAAACATAACGGCAGCCGATATCTTTTATTTGAGGCAAAGATGACTCTCCCGTAAAAGCTCCCTTTTCTTCCCAGTGGCAATTTTGCGCCCCCAATTTGACCTTTTTAGCTTTGCCGGCAAATATACCCAAAAAAGCAGACGGCGGGCAAACGACCATTTGAGCTTTTTTTATTTTCTTAGAACCGGCCGCCACTCCGGCAAAGATCTTTTTTGCTTCATTGGCGGTCTTGGGATTCATTTTCCAGTTAGCGACGACTAAAGATGCCATAAAGTTTGAATTTAAATGTTATTATTTTTAGCTCTATTTTTAACTTTGAAAAAAACAAATGCTGTTCCGGCTAAAAGTACGAAAATGATAATAAGCCAATCCAGATTTCTTAAATACACTTTAAGGTTCGCCCAATTCTGTCCCAGCGCCAAGCCGGCCCAAGTTAATAATATTGAAAAAGGCAAAGATCCAACTGTGGTGTAAAAACAAAATTTCTTAAAGGGCATTCTGGCTATCCCGGCAGGCAGAGAAATAAATGTTCTGATCACCGGCAAAAGACGGGAAAAGAAAATGCTCGGATTGCCATATTTACTGAACCATTTATCGGCCATATCCAAATCGTGATGAGAAAGTAAAATATATTTTCCGTATTTTTCAGTAAAAGGCCTCCCGCCGTAATAACCTACCGCATAAGCCGCCATTGATCCGGCCAAATTCCCTATCGTTCCCCAAATAACAACCGGCCAAAAAGAAAATTTCCCGGTCCAAACCAGATAACCGGCAAAAGGCATGATGATCTCCGAAGGTACGGGCAAACAGGCGCTTTCCAGGGCCATAAAAAACCAAACTCCCCAGTAACCGGAAAAGGAAATACCACTAACAATGTAAGAGGCGATAACCCCCAGAATAGACTCTATTATTTCTACGATCATTGTTGTCTTAAATATTCAGCGGCCTTTTCCGGTTCTATCGTGGAAATTTCCATTCTTGAACCTATTTCAAAACCGGCCCAAACTGAAGTTTTAGGCATAATCGTCCAGTGCCAATGGTAAAAATCGTAATCTTCGCCGCTGCAAGGAGAAGTATGCAAATAAAAATTATAATCAGGATTATTTAATCCCTTGTAAATCTTAAATAGAACCGCCTTAAAGGCTTCGGCCAGCGCTTCTTTTTCTTCTTCAGTGATCTCTTCAAAATAAGCTTTGTGGGCTTTAGGGGTAACAATAACTTGAAAAGCTGATTTTGAAGCGAAAGGGCACAAAGCCAGAAAATGATCATTCTCAAAAACAATTCTCTCTCTTGTCTTCAACTCCCATTCAGTCATCTCGCAGTAAAGGCATTTTTTATTCTCTTCATAATATTTTTTCCCGATAGACAAAGCATTTTCCAAGTCAACATCTATCAAAGGCGAAGTAATTATTTGCGAATGGGGATGCGGCTGAGAAGCTCCGGCCGACGGTCCATGATTATGAAAAATAGAAACATAATTAACATGAGAAAATTTTTTGAGCTGTAAATATCTGGCCTGATAAGCGTCAAAAACTTCTTTCACTTTTTCCTGCGGCAGGTTGGCTAAAGATATTCCGTGGTCTTTCGTCAGCACCAGATCATGATAGCCAACCGCATTAATACGGAGGTAAAGCCCTCCTTCGGTTCTTTCTTCCAGCTTTTCCGCCGGTATAAAAGCTGGAAATTTATTAGGAATGACCAAGGTAGTCCATTTCTGGGGAATCGCATATCCAGACTGAGAAAGGTCTATCTCCTTTCCATCCAAAAAAGCTGCACTGGCCTTTATACCCGGATCTATATTGCAAAAAGGGCAATTCTCCTTTTTTATCTCGGACTTAACTTCTTCTCTAGTATTCTTGAACATTTCAGGCCTTTTGCCCCTGCCTGTAGCGATCACAACCCAGTCTTTAGAGACTAAGTCAAGCCGCAACTCTGAAGGAAACTTTTCTTTATCTTGTTCCATGAAAATTAAAATGAAAGCAGCCAAGGCCGCTAATTTTAAAAATAGTTATGAATTCGCTTAAAACAATAAAATTATATCATTAATAAAAATACGCCGCCAGTTCCCAGTCATTGGCCGATGGCTAGATAAAAAACTGCCAAAAAATCCCCTGGCTTTGCGCAAACAAAAAAACGCATTAGGCGTTCTTTATCTATGCTCAGGTTAGACCCCTCGGCAGACAATTTCTTTCTTTATTCTTCTGGATCGTTATTGTCCAAATCTATATCGCCCATATCGGTTAAAATTTTTGTTCCCTCTTTGGTAACCGCTATAGTGTGCTCAAAATGAGCGGCCCAAGAACCGTCTTCAGTTTCGTAAGTTTGACCATTTTTGGCCAGCTTTATTTCCCCGCTGCCCGCAACAACCATCGGCTCCAAACAAAAAACCATTCCCTCTTTTATTTCCGCTCCCCGTTCTCGCTTGCCGTAATTCAAGATCTCCGGATCTTCGTGCAGGTTTTTACCTATGCCGTGGCCGGCAAGATCGCGAGCCACATTAAAGCCCTGACCCTCAACATATCTTTGGATAGTGTTTGAAATATCGCCGAAAGTGTTGCCGACTCTGGATAATTTGATTCCTCTTTTCAAAGATTTTTTTGCCACTCTCATTAAGCGCTGAATATCAAAATTTACCTCTCCCACCGGCACAGTAACAGCCATATCAGAATGGAAACCGTTATAATAAAGACCCAGGTCCAGGCTCAAAATATCCCCTGCTTTCAACTTACGAGCCGAAGGGACGCCATGGACGATCTCTTCGTTTATTGAGATGCAAGAACAAGCTGGAAACCCGTTCTGACCCTTAAAAGAACACTTGGCTCCGTATTTAAAAATCAGGCTCTCTGCGAGCCTGTCAATATCGTTTGTGGTGATGCCTGGCTTAACTTCTTTCAGAGATTGCTTCATTATCGTTGCCAGGATCTTTCCGCCTTCAGCCATTATTTTTATTTCTTCGGGAGTTTTTAGATGGATCATCCTTCCGGTATATTTTTTAAAATGTCTTGAAAAACCGCTTCAATGGATTGCTCGCCGTTGATCTTGATCAGTTTATTTTGCTTTATATAAAAATCGATAATGGGCTGCATTTCAACATCGTAAGTGGCCAGTCTTTTTTTAACTGCTTCCGGCTTGTCATCCATGCGAACGATCAATTGCCCGCCGCATCGGTCGCAAACTTTAATATCCTTATATTTTTCCTCAAATGGCGTCAATCGTCCGCACTTAAGGCACTGGCGGCGCTTAGCCAAGCGATTAAAAGAAAGTTCTTTGGAAATATCTACTAAAAAAACTTGGTCGATCTGCCATTGATACCAGTCTAAAGCTTCGTCCAAAAGATTGGCCTCGGGAAGAGTTCTAGGGCTTCCGTCTAAAATAAATCCTTTGAGGGTGGGCTCCTGCTTAAAGTTTTCCATTTTATCGGCCCAAAGTTTTGAGGCGATAAAGCTGGGAACCAACTGGCCTTTGGCCATTGTTTCTCTAAGTTTGCTGCCGGTATAATCGTTTATTTGCTGGCGTTCTCTTAAAACCTGGCCTGAACCAAAATAGGCCAAGCCAAACTTTTCGACAATCAGCTTAGCTTGGGTCCCCTTGCCTGATCCCGGACGGCCCAACAAGCAGATCACTAATTCGTCTTTCCCCATTTTTTTTAGGAAGAGTTAAGAGTTAAAAATTCTCGTAATCGCGCATTTCTATTTGCGCTTTGATTTGGCGGGTGGTTTCCAAAACCACGCTCACGAGAATCAAAACAGCAGTCCCTCCAATCAAAAAACTGAATTGCTGGACTCCGGTAACTCCCTGTATTATCGAGGGCATTACGGCGACAAGGCCTAAAAATAAAGCACCGACAACTAAGACTCTGTTTAAAATATAGCTTAGATAACTTGCCGTAGAAACTCCCGGCCTGATGCCTGGAATAAATCCTCCCATTTTTTGCAAATTTGTAGAAATCGCTTTAGGGTCAAAAGTAACGGCAGTGTAGAAGAAAGTAAAAATAAAAACCAATAAGAAATAAAGGATGCCGTAAACCCAAGGATTTTGCAAGAAGCTGGCAATAGAACCGGCAACATTTCCAACCGGGCCGCTGACATTTTTCAAGAAAGAAGCCATCATCGTCGGCAAGATCATAATAGAAAGCGCGAAAATGATCGGTATTACTCCAGCCGGATTGATGTTCAAAGGCAAATAAGTGGAAACTCCTCCATACATTTTTTGGCCGCGAACTCTTTTAGCATAAGAAACCGATATATTGCGGCGTCCTTCAGTAAGGATGACAACTGCGCTAATAATAGCGATCGAAGCGATAAAGAATAAAATATAAGAAAAGATTTCCGATTGCTGGAAGGTATTGGCCATCTGCATAACGCTTCTCGGAAAATCAGCGACGATACCGGCAAAGATCAAAAGAGACACCCCATTGCCGATTCCTTTTTCCGAAAGAAGCTCTCCCAGCCACATCAAGATCATTGATCCAGCAGTAATGCTTAAAACGGAAACCAGCAAAATCTGCCAATTAAGACCAGTGATCAAGCCCTGGCTCTTAAATAAGATTATCATTGAGTAGCCCTGCAAAGCGGCCAAAGGTATGGCGGCAATGCGGCAATATTGATTGAATTTCTGCCTTCCTTGTTCTCCATCTTCCTTGTAAAGCTTCTCCAATTGAGGAAAAATCAAGGTCATGATCTGAAAGATAATGACAGCGGTGATGTAAGGGCCAAGACCAAGCATGACAACGGACAAGTTGTCTAAGGCGCCGCCGGTAAACATATTCAACATTCCCAAATATTGGTTGCTGTTGAAAAAATCCTGGACGCGAGAGCTGTCAATCCCCGGTATCGGCAAATTAGCCATTAATCTAAAAATAGCAAAAACCCCGAGAACGAATAAAATCTTGTTCCTTAAGTCTTTGATTTTGAAAATTTGAATAGCTTTGTTAATTCCTGGCATTTTTTAAGAACAGAGTATCAAACAGATAAATTATTTTTTGCTTTTAGGTTTGCTGCCTGTTGTTTTTCTGACAATGGCTTTTTCCACTCTTTGGGCTTTTTCCGATTTTTTCGCGTCTTTGGCTTTGGTATCTTTAGCGGCCGAAGCTTTTTCTTTAGCCTGGGATTTAGCCTGGGCTTGGACTTTCTTTTCGCTTTTCTTGACGAATTCTTTCTCTTTAGCCTGGGCTTTGACGTCTTTCTTTTTTTGATTATCAGAGATGATCACTTGCCCTCCGGCTTTTTCAATAAGATCTTTGGCTCCTTTGGAAACAAGGCAATTCTCGATCACTAAAACCTTATTGATCTCGGTTTTTCCCAATATTTTCACTTGTGGAATTCTGTTGTCCACCCTAGTGATAAGCCCTTTTTCAAATAATTTTTCAGGGTTGATGATCTCTTTTTGATCAAAATTCTTATTCAAAATGTCTAGCTGTAAAATTACAATATTTTCTTCTCTGCCGGTACCAAAACGATAACCTCTTAACTTAGGATATCTTTTAATAAATTCTCTGATAGCCGGTTGGAATTTACGGCCGCCTCTGGAGCTCTGGCCTTTCTGGCCATGGCCGCAATAAGTGCCTCGTTTTCCGCCGCGGCCGACTCTTTTGTGCTCTTTTGCTTTATGGATTGGTTGAAGTTGATGTATCTGCATTTTCCAAAAAATTTAAGATTATAAAATTTATTCTTCCGATTCCAAAACAGGCTCCGCGCTTGCTTTTTCCAAATTAATCGTTCTCTTGCGCGTCTTCAGCATCTTAAAAGCTTCAATGGTAGCCATGGCATTATTCAATTTGTTGGAAGTTTTACCGATAACTTTTGAAGAAACATCCTGGATCCCTGCCAAAGTGCAAAGAACACGAACGGTCCCTCCCGCAACTAAACCTTTTCCTTTGGTTTGAGGTTTCAACAAGACTTCAGCCGCCCCATATTTGGCCATCACTTCGTGGGGTATCGTGCCATTAACAATGGACACGATCATAATATTTTTTTTGGCCAATTTAGTAGCTTTCTCGATAGATTGAGGAACATCCAAACCCTTGGAAACCCCGACGCCTATTTTTCCCATTCTATTCCCTACAACAATAACAGCTCTAAACCTCATCTGTTTTCCTCCGGCAGAAACCCTGGTCACGCGGCTCAAATCCAAAAGCTTCGAATCAAATTCGTCTTTCGGTTTTTCCGGACGGAAATCTCTTCTTCTGTTATTGCTACTCGGAAAATTTTTGGTTTTTACGGGATTTTCGGTCGTCATTTGTTTCGTGTTATTTTTTTATTGCTTATTTGGGCTTATTAAAATTTAAGTCCGCCATCTCTCGCTCCTTGAGCCAAGGCTTTGACCCGGCCATGATAATCGTAACCGCTTTTATCAAAAATCACCTTTGATAATTTTAATTCTTTGATCGCCTTCTCGGCAATAGCTTTCCCGACTTCATAAGCGAGAGCTGCCTTGTTGGATATTTCTTTGTTTTCAGCTCCCTTTTTCATTCCCGAATCGTTAACCGCAACCAAAGTGACTCCTTTTTGATCATCAATAAGCTGGGCATAAACATGATTGGAAGATCTGAAAATTGAAAGCCTCGGAGTCTCTTCTGTCCCCTTGATCTTGGATCTGCCTCTTTTATGACGCCTGATTCTTTTTTCTTGTGTGAACAACATAATAATGATTTAACAAAATAAATTAACGAATCGAGGATTATCCTGCTCCTCCGGCAGTAGCCGCTTTCTTTCCAAGTTTTCTTCTGATAATTTCTCCTTGGTATCTGATCCCTTTGCCTTTATAGGGCTCTGGCGGCTTGACTCTTCTGATCACTGCCGCTGTTTGGCCAACCAATTCTTTATCAATTCCGGAAACAACAATAACATTTTTTTCCATGGAGTATTTTATTCCTTCAGGAGCGGGCACTTTAACATTATGGCTGAAACCTACTTCTAGAACCAGATCGTTCCCTTGAATATTGGCCTTAAATCCAACTCCTTCCATCTCCAATTTTTTATCGAATCCTTTAGTGACTCCATCCACCATATTGGAAATGATCATTCTCATCAATCCCCATAAAGCTTTATTTCTTTTATTGATCGATTTCGGAGAAACGATGATCTCTTTTTCTTTTTGTTCAACTAAAATTCCAGCCGGAATCTCTTTAGAGATAGATCCTTTTATCCCTTTAACGTTGATCTTTTCATCTTCTATCTTAACCTCCACTCCTGCCGGTATTTGAATTGGTTTTTTACCTACGCGAGACATAATTTTAAAAAATAGTTACTTGTTTTATTTACCAAACTTCAGCGATAAATTCGCCTCCGATCTTCTGTTTATGGGCTTCTTTGTTTGTCATTAATCCTTTAGAGGTCGAGATGATAGAAATCCCGTATCCCGATCTCACCGGCTTCAATTCTGAAGATTGAACATAAACTCTTTTGCCCGGCTTTGATATCCTTTTGATGCTGGAAAGAGCTGACGAGCCGTCCTCATTATACTTCAAATCAATCAAAATCTTTCTCTTCGGATCTTTTCCTTTCTTCTTAGCATCCGAAATAAAACCTTCCCTTTTTAAAATTTCCAATATTTGAAATTTCAAATTGGAAAAATGAGAAATAGACACCTGTTTTTTGGTGACAACTTGAGAATTCATTATTGAACTGAACATGTCAGCGATTGGATCCATAGATTTTCTTTTATTTTTTGGTCTTAAGCGCTAAATGAAATTGAACGCCCAGTAACCTGATTATTTACCATGAAGATTTTGTAATTCCTGGAATTTCCCCTTTAGTGGCCATTTCCCTGAAACAAATACGGCACAGTCCGAATTTTCTCATATAACCGTGGCGGCGGCCGCAACGAAAACAGCGTCTTTCAATTCTAGTGGAATACTTTGGTGTTTTATTAGCTTTTGCGATTTCTGATGTTCTTGCCATAAATATTATTGTTGTTTCTTAAATGGAAAACCAAGTAAAGTGAATAAGGCCAAGCCTTTCTCTCTGCTTTTGGCGTTTGTTCCCACGGTTACTTCTAAGCTTAATATCATCATTGATCTTTCCGGAGATATCTCGGGAAAGGCGATATGCTCTTTAATGCCGATATTTAAATTACCGCTGCTATCAACAGCACTCTCGGAAATTCCTTGAAAATCCCTGGAACGAGGCAAGGCTACATTGATCAATTTACCTAAAAAATCATAAAGTCTTTGGCCTCTTAAAGTAACTTTGGCTCCAAGGATCATTCCTTCTCTTGTTTTAAAAGCGGCAATTGATTTTTTGGCTTTTGTGGCAAAAGGCTTTTGGCCTGAAATTTGAGCAAGATTGTCAATAACATAATCAACAAGCTTTCTCTGTTCGTCTTTAGTACTTTTCGCTACCAGCATTCTTCCAAACCCAATATTGATCACAGCCTTGGTGATTTTCGGCAAGGCCATCACATTCTTGATTCCAAGCTTTTCCTTAAGAGCCGGGATCACTTCGTTTTGATATTTTTCTTTGATAGTTGAAGCCATTTTCTTTCTCTCCCTACCAACAATTTGCAGGGAAATTATAATTTAATTAAATTTCTTGTCCGCACTTCTTACAAATGCGGGTTTTTTTCTCGGCGCCGGCGGCATATCCCGTTTTTGAAGCGACGTTGCACTTCGGACAGATCAATTTTACTTTGGAAACGGAAATCGGTTTGGCGATTTGGACTATCTGCCCCTTCTCTCCATTGCGTTTAGGTTTGACATGCTTCTTTATAATGTTCACTCCTTCAATCAAAACCTTATTCTCCGCAGGAAGAACTTTCACAACTTTTCCTTTCTTCAAACGGTCGTCTCCAGATGTTACTAAAACCAAATCGCTTTTTCTTATTTTCATAAAATTTTCAGAATTTTATTCTTTTTGCAAAATTTCTTTGCCTCGCCGAAGCTAAAAAAGCGAAGGCGGGTCTCTTAATTATCTTTAAACTTAAACTATTTTACAAAACTTCGGGGGCCATCGTCGCAATTTTTTCAAAGCCCCTCTCTTTCAATTCGCGGGATACCGGGCCCAAAATTCTTGTTCCCTTCGGTTCCTTGGTTGTTCCTTCTAAAACTACTGCTGCATTATCATCAAATCTGATATAAGACCCGTCTTTTCTGCGAAGAGCCTGTTTCTGGCGAACGATCACGGCACGAATAACTTGATGGGTCTTTACCAACTTTCTTGGTTCCGCGACGATAACAACCGCAACGATTATGTCGCCAGTTCTGGAATATCTTCTGCCAGTTCCACCCAAAGCTTGAATGCATTGGATTTTTTTGGCTCCGCTGTTGTCAGCGACATTTAACATTGACCTAAGCTGTATCATGAAAAAATTTTACTATTTTTTAAAAACTCTACTCAAAAAATTATTTATTGTCTTTCTCTTGCACTTTCTCTTCGTTTTTTTCTATTACTTGCCATCTTTTATCTTTGCTGATCGGCGGGCATTCTTCGATAGTGACTACATCTCCAATTTGATATTTTCCTTCTTCGGTATGGGCTTTATAGTTTTTGTGCATCTTATATTGCTTCTTGTAAAGAGAATCTTCTTTCACACTTTCAACCTCAACCACGACAGTCTTCTGCATCTTGTTGGAAACTATTTTACCTGTTAATTTTCGTTTTGGCATAGTGATAAAAAATTATTTTTTAGAATCTTTTTCCTGGTTTAATAAAGTAAATATCCTAGCGATATCTTTTTTGGATTCCTTTAAACTTTTGACGCTTTTGATCTTGCCAGAAATTAGCTGCATTTTCAAATCTTGAACATCCCTTCTCTTTTCATCTAAAAGTTTTAATAGTTCTTCTTTTGTTTTTTGGCTAAGTTCGGTTGTGTTCATTGCAGTTGACTTATTTATATTACTCGTTTTTTGAAATTTGTCCACCCCCTCTCTCGCGAATTTTGAATTTTGAATTTTGAATTTTTGATACGATTTTTATGCTTTCTTTACAAATTTTGTTTTCACTGGAAGCTTATCTGATGCTTTTCGAAAAGCTTCTTTCGCAATTGTTTCGGCCACTCCTTCAAGCTCAAAAAGCATTCTTCCCGGCTTCACCGCGAAAACATAGTGGTCCGGAGCTCCTTTCCCTCCTCCCATCGGAGTTTCAACCCCTTTAGTGGTAATGACTTTATCCGGAAAAATTCTGATCCAAAGCTTGCCTCCCTTTTTGAGGTATTTCATTATGGCCCTTCTGCAGGCTTCTATCTGCTTGGAAGAAATATATTTCAATCCATCCGCTTTCAAGCCAAAACTGCCAAAATTAATTTGCGTTCCGCGGCTTTCAAAAGTCCTCAATCTCCTGCGTCCCTTTTGCTGCTTTCTGTATTTAACTCTTTTAGGAAACAACATAATATATTGATAAAATTATATTTTATTGATCAAATTTTTCTCCTTTGTTAATCCACGTTTTGATCCCGATAGTTCCGAAAGTGCAACGAGCTTCTTCAAAACCATAATCAATATCAGCTCTAATGGTTCCGCGGGGCAGTTGTCCTTTACCGAGCCATTCACGACGGGCGATAGTAGCTCCATCAAGCCGTCCGGAAATCTCGATCCTGGCTCCCTTAACTTCCTTATGGGCTAAAACCTTATCCAATGCCTGCTTTAAAAGTTTTCTGAAAGGCATTCTTTTTTCCAATCTTTGGGCGATCCACTGGGCAACCAAAGTTGCGGAAACCCAAGGATCGGCAATTTCTTTGATCTCAATATTGGTTTTTTTAAATTTCAGCTCCTTTTCTTTCTGATCGGCTCTTTTTCCCTTTAAAAGGGTTTTAACCAGTTTTACTTTCAAAACATCTATTCCTTCTCCTCTGCGGCCAATAACCAATCCAGGCCTGGCGGTATAAATTAAAATATTCGTTTTGTCTTCGCGGGGAAACCTTTCGATCTCGATCTTTTCCACGCTGGCATCTTTCAAGCTGGATTTCAAAACTTCTCTAACTTTAAAATCCTCCTCCAAATACGCTTTGGGGGTTTTCCCATAATATCCTTGAGATAACCAATCGGAATTTTCCTTTATGCGGAATAGTTTTGGATTAACTTTGTGTGCCATTGTGGTTTTTAATTAAGATTAAAGGAAATTTATTTTTTAACTGTATTTTTAGAAACCTTTTTTGCTGCCGGCTTAAAATCTTTTTTAGTTTCTTTTGCTTTCGGCTTCGCGGTTTTTTCTACTTTTTTTTCTTTAACTGCTTCTGGTTTGCTTTCTGCTTGAATCTTTTCTGCGTTGACTACTGTTTTTACTTTAAAATCGTTTCTGGTCGGCATTCCTACTTTTTCTCCATTTTGAGCTAAAACTAAATCAATATGGCAAGTTTTCTTGTGAATTTGATTGGCAGTGCCTCTGGCGCGAGGCATAACTCTTTTATACGTTGCTCCTTCGTTAACAAAAATCCTGGCAACATACATATTCTTCGGATCTAAATGAAAATTATTCTTAGCGTTGGCTGCCGCTGAATTCAAAAGCTTCAAAATAGGGTTAGCTGCTCTTTTTATCGTAAAATTCAAAATACCTTGAGCTTGCTCAACTGATTTTCCCCTAACTAAATCAGCAACTAATCTTGCTTTACGGGGCGATATTCTTAAGTACCTAAGTTTAGCGGAAACCAACATATCTTTTATCTATTATCTATAAAATCTTTATTTATTTCTTGCTTTTAGCCGGAGCGGCGGCTGGAACGGCTGGAACGGCTGCAGTACTGGATTCTAAACCTCTCTGCATTTTTCCTCCATGCCTGACAAATTTGGTAGTTTGGGAAAACTCTCCTAACTTATGGCCCACCATATCTTCGCTGGCTTTTACGGTAATGAAAGCTTTTCCATTATGCACGGCAAAAGTCAATCCTATCATTTCAGGAGTAATGACACAAGCGCGAGCCCAAGTTTTTATAATATCTCCAGGCTTAGCCTTGTTCACTTTCTCTAACAATTTTTCGTCTACGTATGGACCTTTTTTTAAACTTCTTGTCATATTTTTATTTTAGATTAGATTATTTCTTTTTTCTTCTTTGAAGAATATATTTATCGGTCGTAGTTCTCCTTCTGGTTTTGACTCCAAAAGCCGGTTTGCCCCAAGGAGTTTTCGGATGCTTCATACCTATACCGGTTCGGCCTTCGCCTCCTCCATGAGGATGATCGCAGGGATTCATCGCGGTCCCTCTAACACGAGGTCTGATTCCTTTCTTTCGGCTGATACCCGCTTTGATCCATCTCTTAAAACGATAATCAGCATTTGAAACCGCTCCGACTGAAGCGAAACAATCACCTGGAATCCTTCTTATCTCAGAAGAAGACATTTTCAAATTGCAAAAATTTCCTTCATGGGCAATGATGACAGCGCTTGATCCAGCCGATCTGACCATTTTACCTCCCTGGCCAGACATAATTTCAATATTATGGATCAATGTTCCTTCAGGAATATTTTTCAATTGCAAACGATTTCCCAAAGAGATCGGAGCCTTTTCGGCAGTGATGACCGCTTCTCCTTCTTTTAATCCCTGCGGGGCGATAATATATTTTTTTTCTTTATTCTCGTATTCGATCAAGGCTAAATAACCAGTCCTGTTCGGATCGTATTCAATGGCAACCACTTTTCCGGGCATATCCAAATTCTTTTGTCCAAAATCAACTATTCTGTAAAGCTTACGGTACCCTCCTCCGATATGCCTGGTAGTAATTCTTCCATTCTGCGCGCGGCCACCGGTTTTTTGCCACCTCAAAAGCAATCCCTTCTCGGGTTTTTTATTCTTTGTCAATTTAATATTTTGAGTTTGAACTGCCATAGAATTTTTCTAAAGATGAACTTATTTAGGCATTACTTCTATTTTTTGTCCTTTTTTTATTTTGATCAAAGCTTTCCTGAAACCTTTTTTGATGCCGGCCATTCTGCCCCGGCCGATCTTTTTACCTTTAGTATTGATCATTGTTACTTTTTCCACATCGACTTTATAGATTTCTTCCACCGCTTTTTTAACTGCGGTTTTATTCGCATCATTGTCTACTCTAAAAACATAAATATCCTTATCGGTCAGATTAACCGCTTTTTCGGTGATATATGGAGATTTAATGGTTCCAATAGCATACCCTCCCTTTTTCGCTTCACGCTTTTTTGAATCGTTTTTAACAACCTTGGCTTCCTTTTTTGCCTCGGTCTTCTTTTCTTCTGCTTTCTTTGCCGCAGACTTCTTCACTTTTCCAGCGATGACGGTCTCTTTTTCCGTATTTTTTTTAAAAATATTCAAAGCCATATGCTAAATTTTTATTCTTCTTCGGAAGAAACTTGATTCTTTTTTCCTAAAAAGGTTTCTTTAATATTTTTTAAGCTATTTTTCGTTAAAATTAAATATTTGTAAGACAGCAAATCCAAACAATTCAAATCTTTCGCTTGCATTGGGACGGCTCTAACGATGTTCCTTACGGATAAAACAATATTCTTATCTTCTTTAGACAAAGCCACAATGACTCCCTTTCCAGTAAATGTCTTCACTTTTGATTTTAAATTTTCGAAAATATTTTTGATCTCTTTTGTTTTCGGCTTCTCAAAATTCAATTCATCAAGAACGATCAAAGCGTTATTTTTAACTTTTTGCGACAAAACCATAAACATAGCCTTGCGCTGCATCTTTTTGTTGATCGTTTTTTCAAAATTGACTTCGTTAGTGGGACCGAATGTCACCCCTCCATGCCTCCACAAAGGAGACCTGTTAGAACCGTGTCTGGCGCGTCCAGTACCTTTCTGCCTCCATGGTTTTTTTCCTCCGCCGCTAACTTCTCCCCTTCCTTTAGTGTGGGCTATGTTTCGCCTGCGATTGGAGGCCTGAGAAACAGCGATTTGATGAACCAAGTCTGATTTCAAAGGCACTTCAAAAATATCCTTAGGGAGGATTACTTGTCCTGCTTCTTCTCCTTCCTTGTTGTATACTACAGTTTTCATATTTATAAATTGGTCAAACGGCGGGCTTGCGAGAGATCTAAACAATTTGGATCTTTACCCGCAAAACGTATATTATTTGGCTTTTATTTCTAATAAAGTGCCTTTGCGGCCCGGCAACATTCCTCGAATCGCTAAAATGTTATTATCTTTATCTATTTTAGATATCTTCAAATTAGAGATAGTCTTTCTATCATATCCGGTACGGCCAGGCATTTTGCGTCCTTTTATAACTCTAGCAGGAATAGTACAGCCCACTGATCCTAAAGTCCTTTGCTCATGTTTCATACCATGAGTCTTTGCTCTGCCGGAAAATCCCCATCTCTTAACTCCTCCCTGGAAGCCTTTTCCGATGCTCATGCCGCTAACTTTAACTTTATCGTTTTCCTGGAAAACGGAAACATCAATCATGTCGCCAAGATTGAGACTTACGCTTTCGCCTTCCGGCAAACGAAACTCTTTAATAAATTTAAACTCTTTTCCTTTTTCGCTTTTTTTAAATTTATGCGCTTTCTTAGCTCCAAGACCGATTTGCACTGATTCATAACCGTCTTTTTTTAAGTTTTTCAATTGCAAAACTTTGCAAGGGCCAGCTTCAACCAAAGTTACCGGCACTCTTGTGCCTTTTTCGTCAAAAATCTGCACCATCCCAATTTTTAAACCTAATATGAATTTCATATAACTTTTGGCTGGTTAAATTAATAAATACCGGCTTAACCCGGTACCTATTATCAAGCTAGTACCTTGTTTTGATTATTAAAAATTAAACGAAAAAAAAATTTATCACCTTTTTCTGATCGAAAATATTAAAGACCGTAATTTTTATAATATGCTCTTAACTTCTATGTCAACGCCCGTCGGCAAGGTCAAAGTTTTTAAAGAGTCGATAACTCTTTGATTCGGGCTGATCACATCGACAAATCTTTTGTGTATCCTCATCTCGAATTGCTCTCTCGCGTCTTTATGGACGAAAGTCGAACGATTAACGGTGTACTTGCGAACTTCCACCGGCAAAGGCACTGGACCTAAAATTTCCGCGCCATTGCGCAAAGCAATCTCGACAATTTGTCGAGCGCTCTTATCGATAAGCTTATGATCGTAAGCTCTAAGTTTGATCCTTAACTTTGGCTTAGCTTCTGTTTTTTCTGTGTTCTTCTTTGTTGCTGGCATTTTCTTCAAAAGAACTCTCTTGCTGAAGGCTTTTTACAAAGCCTCCAGCATTCCTTTCCATTTTATTTAATAATCTTTGTTATTACTCCTGCTCCCACGGTCTTTCCTCCTTCACGAATGGCAAATTTTTGCTGTTCTTCTATAGCCATAGGAACAATTAATTTGACTTTCAGGTTTACAGTGTCGCCCGGCATAACCATTTCGGTTCCCTCCGGCAAAGTAACATCACCGGTGATATCAGCTGTTTTAAAATAAAACTGCGGCTTGTAACCTGGGAAGAACGGTGTATGTCTTCCTCCTTCTTCTTTGGTCAATATATAAACATTCGTTTCAAATTCAGTGTGTGGAGCAATGCTTCCCGGTTTGGCCAAAACTTGGCCTCTCTCAATGTCTTCTTTTTTCAATCCTCTCAATAAGATACCAACATTATCTCCAGCCTGTCCGTCGTTCAATATCTTTTGAAACATTTCAATACTGACCGCAGTGGTTTTGATAGTCGGCCTGATGCCTACTACTTCCAATTCATCGTTAGAATGGATAGTTCCTCTTTCAATTCTGCCAGTGGCAACAGTGCCGCGGCCTTCAATTGAAAAGATATCTTCAATGGCCATCAAAAACGGCTTATCGGTTTGTCTGGAAGGCTCTGGAATATAATCGTCGCAAGCTTTTACTAGATCTAAGATCGGTTTAATAGCCGGATCATCGGCTGAAGTTGCAGCTAAGGCTTTCAAAGCTGAACCTTTAATAAATGGAATTTCGTCTCCTGGGAAATGATATTTTTTCAAAAGTTCGCGGACTTCTGACTCAACTAAATCGATAATTTCCGGATCGTCCACTTGATCAACTTTATTCAGGAAGACAACAATCGAGGGCAAACCAACTTGATAAGCCAAAAGGATATGTTCTCTTGTTTGAGGCATTGGGCCGTCCGGAGCAGATACAACTAAAATAGCTCCATCCATCTGAGCGGCTCCAGTGATCATATTCTTAATATAATCAGCGTGTCCTGGGCAGTCGATGTGCGCATAGTGCCTTTTTTCCGTTTCGTATTCCAAATGGGAAATATTGATCGTAACTCCTCTGGCCTTCTCTTCTGGAGCAGCATCGATCTGGTCAACAGATCTATCGGTAGCTTTCATACCAGCCAAATGCAAAGAATGCAGAATTGCAGCCGTGAGAGTAGTTTTACCATGGTCTACATGACCGATGGTGCCGATATTTAAGTGAGGTTTTGTCCTCTCAAATGTTTGTTTCTCAGCCATAGGTTGTTATTGTGGAACAAGCGCAGAACAGGAAGCTGAAGTTTTTTTAAGTTTCAACCTTCAAGCCTGTGGTTCCAAAATTTTACTTCGTCCGCCGAAGCCTGTTAAGGCGAAAGAGGACTTCGTCCGCCGCATTTTAAAAGCGAGGACGGATTTTTTTATTTGCTTCTATTTAAATTGTTTTTTATTCTATTAATTTAACGGAAAATTAAAAAAAAGTCAAATATTTTTCCTTTTCTTTTTTCGATAATAAACTTCTAAGAATTCTTTATCTTTCAAGACAGCCATGGTTTCAGAGTTTTACGGCGTCAATAGCCTAAAACGGCAAATCTTCAATTTTCAACTGTTCTTCCATCAACTCTTTGGCGGAATTCGGTAAATTTTTCGAATCATTTGAAAGGTTGCTCTGCTGTCCTTTTGTTTTTTTGTATTCTTCAAAGCTCATCACTACAAAAACAGGCTCGCCATTTTCCACAATTATAACTTTGGAAGCTTCCCCTTCAATTACTTTTTTTAATTCTTTTAAATCCATATTTTTCCCGTTATTTTCTTCCTTCAACGATTGCTAAAGAAACACTTTGAGGAACTTTTTCGTAATGGCTAAATTCCATTGTAAATGTTCCGCGGCCTTCCGTCAATGAACGCAATGATGTCGCGTATCCAAACATTTCTGCTAAAGGAACCTTAGCGGCAACAACTTTCATATTCCCTCTTTCGGAGGTTTCTTCGATCTGTCCGCGCCTGGATGATATATCTCCAATAACATCCCCTAAAGAATCAGGCTGGATAACCACTTCCAATTTCATCATCGGCTCCATAATAAAAGCCTTAGCTCTCTTGGCTGCTTCCTGCAAGGCCATTGATCCGGCAATTTTAAAAGCAATTTCTGAAGAATCAACTTCGTGGTAGGAACCGTCGTATAAAGTGGCTTTAATATCAACCATCGGGAATCCGGCGACAACTCCTTTTTCCAAGGCTTCTTTAATGCCTTTTTCAATAGCCGAGATGTATTCATGCGGGATAACGCCTCCCTTGATCTCGTCAACAAATTCAAATCCTTCTCCCTGATTTTTAGGATCAACCTTAATCATCACATGTCCGTATTGGCCGCGCCCGCCAGACTGCTTGACATATTTTGATTCAGCCTCAGCATGGGTTTCAATAGTTTCCTTATAGGCGACTTGCGGGCGGCCGGAAGTAACATCAAGATTAAACTCTCTCCTTAAGCGGTCAATAATAATATCCAAATGCAATTCTCCCATTCCTCCGATAATGGTTTCGCCGGTATCATGGTCGGTCTTCATCCTAAAGGTCGGATCTTCGTCTTGAAGGCGTTTCAAGGATACTCCCAATTTTTCTTGGTCAGCCTTGGTCTTCGGCTCCACCTTGATATGAATAACCGGTTCCGGGAACGAAATCTTTTCCAAAATAATCGGAGCGTTCTCGTCGCAAAGAGTATTTCCGGTAGTGGTCGCTTTCAACCCGACCGTGCCGACGATATCTCCGGCAAAAACCTCTTCAACTTCTTCTCTCTGGTTGGCGTACATGCGAAGCAAACGGCCAATCCTTTCTTTTTGGCCGGTAATGGTATTTAAAAGATAATTGCCTTTTTTAAATGTTCCCGAATAAACCCTAAAATAAGTCAAACTTCCGACAAAAGGATCGGTGGCAATTTTAAAAGCTAAAGCGCAAAAAGGTTCGGTATCGGAAGGCTTCCTTTCAACGGCTTCTCCAGTAACAGAGTCTAGGCCTTTTGTTGAAGGCAGGTCAACCGGGCTCGGAAGATAATAACAAATTCCGTCCAGCATCGGCTGGATCCCTTTGTTGCGAAGAGATGTTCCAAAGAAAACTGGCACCAATCTGTAAGCAATGGTCGCCCTTCTTAAGGTGGTTCTCAACTCTTCGATCGAGATATTTTCTCCGGCTAAATATTTATTCAATAAAACTTCATCTTCGGAAACAACTTTTTCTACCATTTTTTTTCTCCAATCTTCGGCCTGCTGTTTCAAGTTTTCCGGAATTTCTACGGACTTAACTTCTTGCCCGTCCTGTCCTTCAAAATAGAGGGCTTTCATTTCAAGCAAATCAATAACACCTTCAAAATCCGATTCGGCGCCAATCGGGATCTGCAACGCAACTGCGTTAGTGGTCAATTTTGTCCAGATGGATTCAAGGTCTTTTTCAAAATCAGCTCCGATCCTGTCCATTTTATTAACAAAACAAATGCGCGGAACGCTATATTTGTCCGCCTGTCTCCAAACGGTTTCGGATTGAGGTTCAACTCCGGCAACGCCGTCAAAAACAACGACCGCGCCGTCAAGCACGCGCAAAGAACGCTGGACTTCAGCGGTAAAATCAATATGTCCAGGAGTATCAATTATATTAAATTGATGCTCATTTGTTTTTTTATGAGTCAATCCTTCCCCTGGAGACCAAAAACAAGTAGTAGCGGCGGAAGTGATGGTAATGCCGCGCTCTCTTTCCTGAACCATCCAATCCATAATGGCCTCGCCATTATGAACCTCTCCTATTTTATGAGAGACGCCGGTAAAAAAAAGAATCCTCTCTGTAGTGGTTGTTTTTCCGGCATCAATATGGGCGATAACGCCAATATCTCTGTATTTTTCTATAGGATAAATTCTTGGCATAATTTAAAAAGAAAAGTGAGCGAAAGCCCTATTGGCATCTGCCATTCTGTGAGCATTCTCTCTTTTTCTTACTGCTTCGCCCTTATTCTCGGAAGCTTCTATTAATTCTTGGGCCAAATGTTCGGCCATCTTTTTTCCTTTTTTGGCTTTAGCCGCGCCGATAATCCATTTCATTGCGATGCTCAGCCTTCTGTCGCCTCTGACTTCGGTCGGCACTTGATATGTGGCTCCGCCCACTCTTTTCGGTTTGACTTCTAAGAGAGGAGAAACATTTTGGATAGCAGTTCTAAAAACTTCCAACGGATCCCTTTTGGTGTTTTCTTTGACCAAATCAAAAGATCCATAAACAATTTTTTGAGCTACGGTCTTTTTTCCCTGCCTCAAAATCTGGTTAATAAACTTGGCAACCATGACATCGTTATAAAGAGGATCAGGCTGAATTTCTATTTTTCTAGTTTTACTATTCGCCATATTAATTTTTAATTTTAGTTTTAGTTTTTGTTCGTTTCGAATTTATCCCGCCGTGCGGGATCCCGCACGGCGGGATAATTTTTAAATAAAAGAATATTACTTAGCAGCTGTTTTTGTTTTCTTCGCTCCGTAACAGCTTCTTTGTTTTTTTCTGCCCGTTACTCCTGCGGCATCCAAAACTCCCCTTACTATATGGTACCTGACGCCCGGAAGATCTTTTACTCTGCCGCCTCTGATCATTACTATAGAGTGCTCTTGCAAATTATGTCCAACGCCAGGGATGTAAGCAGTCACCTCCATTCCATTAGATAAACGAACTCTGGCTACCTTGCGTAAAGCCGAATTTGGTTTTTTCGGAGTGGTTGTAAATACTTTGACGCAAACACCTTTTTTAAAAGGAGAGTCGTATTCTTTCGGAGCGTTCTTTTTCGAGTTAAAGGCAAAAGTCAAAGCTGGCGATTTGCTTTTCGCTTTTTGGGATTTTCTTCCTTTTTTAACTAGCTGGTGGATTGTAGGCATTCTTTTTTAAATTTCTCCCGCTATGCGGGATCCCGCGTAACGGGATAATTTTTTATAAACAACACATAAATTATGTTGAGCTTTTAATGCTCAACATAATATAAATTAAGTTGATCGCTTAACACTCAACAGAATATAAATTAGGTTGATCGCTCCACTCTCAACTAATATAAATTATCAAATAAACTTAAAAATGTCAAATGATCTAATGGCCGGAAATCAAGTAAAAAAGCATAGAACTCATCTTAAAAATCCAATCCACCCCCCAAACAATCAAAAAAAGCAAAATAAAAATGCCGTATTGCTGCATAAAAATTTTAAAATCGGAAAATTTCTCTCCTAAAAAACTGAAAAAAATATGCGATCCATCTAAGGGAGGGATCGGCAGCAAATTAAAAATACCTAAAGCAAAATTATAGACAGCGACAACATAAATAACGGAAAAAAAATTAGCTGACACATAAAAAAACCTGGCTAAGAGGCTAAAAACGATCGCGATCAAAAAATTGACCGCAACTCCGGCAATCCCTACTTTTAATTCTCCCCAGCGCTTATCCGTAAAGTTAAAAGGGTTGATCGGGACCGGTTTAGCCCAACCGAAGACTATCGCCCCTCGAGTAGAAAAAAGAAGAACTAATGGCAGCAAAACAGAACCGACGGGATCCAAATGCTTTAAAGGATTCAGGGTCAACCGGCCAGAAAGCTTGGCGGTCGGATCGCCCAAAATATAAGCAACCGTCCCGTGGGCGATTTCGTGCAAAATCACGGAAAATAACAAAATTATTAAACTTATGATAGTAAATATTATTGTATCCATAGATACTTACTTATCATACTATCTAAAAAAGAGAAATATCGCTCTTGAAAAAATATTTGTAATGGTATAAGATATTGCGGTATGGCAAAACAATGTTTAATCTGCGAGAAAACTTCGCACATGGAGAGGAAGATCAACAAGTTGCGAAGCAAATATAATCCTTCTCCCAAGTTCAGAAAAAAACCCAATCTTCAATGGGCTTTAATTCCGACTGACGCAAAACATCCCAATTTTAAAGAGCTTGCCGGCAAAAGAGTTTTGATTTGCACTAAGTGCATTAAAACTTTAGCTAAATAACTTTTTAAAGATTTGGCCTCCGGGCCATAGGATAGCGGCAGTCCGTGCCCTTGGGGTGGGCATAGTAGCGGTTCGATTCCGCTTGGCCCGACTTACAGCAAAAAACTGTCTTTTTTTTTGAGAAAAGACAGTTTTTTTGTTGACCCAATCTTTTTTAATTATCATATCGGAACGATGATCAATTAAAATATTACTTACGCCTTTCTGCCTCTATTTTAATCTCTAATGACTAATTTCGGACAAAAAACTAAACAGACAAAGTTATCACGGATCCAACAAAAAACCGCCCTTTAAAGACGATTTTTTGTGGTCCTGCAAATCAAAGAAAGACTCCGGAAAAAATCCAGGTGGGTGCCCTTATTCAACCGCCAAAGCGATTGGATATGCAGGCTCCCATAAAAAGAGCTTTGTGCCGGAATCTTCTTAAAAAAGCAGGACCTCATTAGGAGCTTCCAATTCCCAAAGAGGCGCTGCTTTTTATTTTTTTTAAAGGCACAAGACTATAATTATTATCCTTCTCTTAGTAAAAGAGGTCAAGGCTAAAGAGCATAATCTTTAGTAAGGATGCTTGCCCTTCCGCGGACCTTGCCCAACTTAAAAGCGCCCTCGCGGACGCCTTTAAAAATTCTTTTTATAACCCTAAAGCAATAGCTAGCTGCTTCAATAATGAAACTACTACGGGAGGCGCCAATAAGCTGAAAGAAGCGGTTCCTTGATCGTCCAAGATTGTCCAAGGATTTTCAATAACCTCGACCTTCTTTTCTTTTCCATTCCAAGTATATTCATATTGGGGCGTAACTTCGTAATCGTTCACATATTCTTCAGCTTTATCGATCGGAACCGCATTCCTTAGAAGGACTTTTGGCACGCCGTAAAGCTGATAAGCTTTTTCCAAAAGCTCCTGGTCTATTTTTATTCTTTCCCTTATGGGATCCAAGCCCAATTCGTCCCCTTCTTTGGTGATCATTCTGGCATTGCCGCACTCTGGATTATCGCAGGCTAGATAAAACTCTTTTTTAACTTCATCATATCCAATGGATTTGGTTGGCAAAAGCTTTAAATTGCGGGAAGTATTGCATTTCGGACAAATCAAACGCCATTTGATCCTCTCTTCGATCGCCATATCGGGCACGCTAATTAAAACAAAGACATCCGGATCTTGGCGGTAATCCACCAAGTCGCGGAAAAAAAGCGAAAAAGCCACTTGGTCCAAACCTCTCGGGAATCCGTCTATAAAGATAACTTTGCCTTTATTCTTAGCAATTTCTCTTTTGACAATAGCCAAGATCAATTCCGTAGGCAAAAGCTTGGAAGTGCTTCTGCCTTCCAATGTTTCAATAATTTCATCGGGCGACATCCACCCGCGGTAATTTTCCTTGATAAATTTCACCAAAGACTCTCTTTGCTCGCTGGATTTTAATTCCTTATCAACCCCTCTTATCATATCGCCGATTGATAAATGAAAAACTTTCTCTTTGCCAAAAATTTCTCCGAACATTTTGGAATAAGTGCCCTTGCCGGAGTTCTTTTTGCCCAAAAGATAGGCGATAAAAGTGCTCCCGCTCTCAAGATATTTTTTCATTTTTTCTATCTCGAGCCCGGCTTTTAACTGGAAATATTCCCCTCTTTGCTTGGGATCGGCCAAATCAAAACGGGGAGAACCCTCAACTTTGGTTTTAAATATAGGAAACTCAACCATAAACTTAAAATAATTTAAAATTTAAATATCAAAATGTAAAATTATGGTATCCCGACGTTAGCGGGATTATATATATATCGCGAAGCGATACAATAATTTTCAATTTTGATTTTTCAATTTTAAATTTTTAACAAATTCTATTTATTTTTCTATATGTAGATTATAACCATCAGAGACAACTTTGATATCCCCATTCACATCTGTCCTCAAAGTATTGATACCAGATTTTTCAAGCCTGGTCAAAACTTCTTTAGCGGGATGGCCGTAGCTGTTTTTACCAACTTGGATTATCGCAAATTGAGGGGAAGCCTTATCTAAAAAAGCCTGCGAAGTGGAATATTTCGAACCGTGATGGGCCACTTTTAAAACCTGTACTGAAATTTTTTCAGGGCTATTTATTATTTTTTGCTCTTCATAAAATCCAATGTCGCCGCAAAGAAGAAAACTATTGTTCCTAAAATCCAACCTCAACGCTAAGGAATCTTCATTGTCTTCGTTTTTTGTTCTTTCCTGGCCAAAAAAAGGATAAAGAATAGAAAATACCGCGCTTCCGGCAATAATTCTTTGACCAGCAGAAACCTTTAACTCTTTGGCTCCCTCCTTAAATTCTTCTTCCTTAAACTTTTGCCATTCCTTAAATTCGGCTGTATTTTCCTCTGCCAAACCGGACCAAACGATATTTTCAACCTTATAATTTTTTAGAACTTCCAATATTCCGAACAAATGGTCTTTGTCGGGATGAGTCAAAATAATCATGTCTAAATCTTTATCCCAGAAAGGAATTTCCTGTGATAATTTTTCCAAAATTGCCGTATCCGGACCGCCGTCAATAAGGATTTGATGGCCTTGCGGAGTCTTGATAAATATAGCGTCTCCCTGCCCGACATTGAAAAAAATGGCATCCAGCTTTCCAGTTGAAAAATAATAATAAAAAACGGCTTGCCACGCCGCTAAATTAGCTAAAAATAAAAAACCTAAAATTAAAAACGGTTGCTTTCTGCTGCTTATCATCTAAAAATTATTTATTCAGATCTTTAAGCAGGCTTTCACGATCGATCCCGTATTGTTGGCAAAGATCGCCTATTTTCAACTGCTCCATTTCCATTTTGGCAAACGGGCAAGACAAGCAAGGTAATTCGTATTTGGCCAGAATTTCTTCAGCCCCGGCCTTTTGCAATATTTCCGCCAAAACAGTTTCCTCCGTCACCTTATCTTCCTCTTCTGTTTTTTTATTTATTTTTTTTGATGAATTTTTAGAGACCATGATAAGCTTAATGATTAAAATTATATTTATATAATATCACAACGAATTTTAATGATAAAATATTGAATATTAATTTTTAATTTTCAAACCTTAGCCATCACGGGTTTAAAAATTAGAAATTGAAAATTTCAGAGGATGGTTCCTCCTCCCAGCGTTTCCCTCTTCCCTTTTTTATCGGCTTTTGCGGAGTAGAAAACTATTGATTGTCCTGGCGTAACCGCTCTTTGAGGATCTTTGAAAACAGCTTTGAATATTCCTTCTTTTTCGGTTTTATCAATAATAGCCGGGGCTAAAAGGTGACGATAGCGTATCTTAGCTTCAACTTCCAGCGGAAAATCCGGTCCTTGGACTAAAAGCCAATTGGTATCTTCAAAAATAACCTCATTTTGCTCCAGATCTTTTTCGTCTTTAGTGATCACTAAATTATTTTTTTCCAAATCTTTTTTAGCAACATAATAAGGGCCGCCGGGCAAACCGATACCCTTGCGCTGGCCGATCGTATAAAACCAAAGGCCGTTATGTCTGCCAAGTTCATTACCCTGTATGTCAACAATCTTTCCTGGATTTTCTTTAAGATATTTTTTCAAAAAAGTTTCTGTTTCTCCGGGAATAAAACAAACTTCTTGCGATTCTGGCGTTTCCAAAACCGGCAATTTTAATTTTTTAGCCAGCTTTCTGACCTGTGGCTTGGTATATTCTCCCACTGGGAATAGAACATGCTTAAGTTGATTCTGGCTAAGCTTGTGTAAAAAATAAGTCTGGTCTTTCGCTTCATCTTTTGAAGTAAACAACTGATAATTTTCAATTCCTGATCTCTTATTTTTAATCGGTTTTTTTATCGCATAATGGCCTGTGGCGATAAAATCAACACCTAGCTCCAAGGCTTTTTCTAGAAGCAAACCGAATTTTATTTCTTTGTTGCAAGCCACGCAAGGATTGGGAGTGATCCCTTTTTTATACCCGTCCAAAAAACCATCCACGATCTTTTCCTTGAATTCTTTCTGGAGATCTAAAATATAAAAAGGAATATTCAATATTTGAGCGATCTTGCGCGCTCGATTTTCGGATTCGGTCGAACAGCATCTGTTATTGTTCAAAGATGGTCGGCAGATTTCATCATGGTCGGACCAAAATTTAATAAAAATGCCAACAACATCAAATCCGGACTCTTTTAATAAAGCCGCAGAAACTGAACTGTCTATGCCGCCGGACATGGCGCAAATAACTTTAGTTTTTTGTGTAGCCATATAATTATTTTACCCAAGCATCTTCTTTTCCATATCGGTCCAATCTTTATACCTTTTTTCCGTTTCTTCTTTCTCTTTGGCAATATGCCCGTGTTTTACTGCCAAATCTTCCGGGATATCTTTTTTATTTTTGGATAAATAATCATAAATAGCTTCGACTAAAGCATCCGAAGCTAAAACCGAACAATGCATTTTGATCGGAGGTAGTTCTCCTAAAGAATCGACTACCTGGGTTTTGCTGATCTTGGCCGCTTCTTCCAAAGTTTTCCCTTTAGCCAGATCGGTAATGGCGCTGGAAGTGGCAATAGCCGCCACGCAGCCAAAAGTTTCAAACTTGATATCCTTGATGACCTCTTGCTTTTTTCTGTTCTGTCCTAATTTAATATAAAGCCATAGAACGTCGCCACAAACTAAATTCCCCACTTTGCCTACTCCGTCCGCGTCTTTTATTTTTCCGTAGTTATGGGGCTTTTTAAAATGCGCCATAACTTTTTTACTGTAAATTCCTTTAACCATAATTTAAATTTAATTTTTCTTAAAAGGCGAGATTTCCCTTAATTGGCTGATTATCCCCGGCAATACTTTTAAAACATGATCAACTTCCTTGCTGGTAGTCCAGCGGCCCAAGGTCAGTCTCAAAGAACCGTGCGCTTCCTGCTGGCGCAAACCGATCGCCAGTAAAACATGGCTTGGCTCCAATTTAGCTGAAGAGCAAGCCGAACCGGTTGAGCCGGCAATTCCGGCCATATCCAGCTGGATCAATAACGACTCTCCTTCTATAAATTCAAATCGAAAATTGGCGTTATTGGACAATCTTTTTACCGGATGGCCGTTCAAATAAGCTCCATCTACCTTTGCCATTACTTCCTTGACCAGTCTATCTCTAAGCTGGGCTAATCTTTTGCTTTCTTTAGCCATTTCTTTTTTGCAAAACAGAGATGCTTGGGCAAAACCATAAATGGCCGGAATATTAACCGTGCTCGGACGCAAACCGAATTCCTGGCCTCCGCCGTGCATGATAGGATTGATTTTCGTCCCTTCTCTAATAAATAAGCAGGCCGCGCCTTTTGGGCCGTACATTTTTTGCGAACTGCCGGTCAGCAAGTCGATGTTCATTTTTTCAACATCAATAGGAACTTTTCCCAAACTTTGAGCGGCATCGGTATGAAAATAAACGCCTTTCTCGCGGCAAATTTTACCGATTTCCGCGATCGGTTCGATAGTGCCGATCTCATTATTTGCGTGCATCACCGAAACAAGGATCGTCTCTCTTTTTATCAAGCTTTCAACCTCTTTCGGGTCAACCAAACCGTATTGGTCAACTTTCAATTTTGTTACTTCAAATCCCTGTGATTCAAGCCATTTGGCGCTTTCACCAACGCAGGGATGCTCTATTGGAGAAATAATAATATGGTTCCCTTTTTCTTTATTGGCAGAGGCTATCCCTTTCAAAGCCAAATTATTGCTCTCGGTTGCCGATCCGGTAAAAATTATTTCTTGCGGCTTGGCGTTGATCAGATCAGCCAATATCTCGCGGCTTTCTTCAAGCGCGGCTTTGGCTTCCTGGCCGAAACTGTGCAAAGACATCGTGTTGCCGAAAACCTCCGAAGGAAAACGGCTAAGACTTTTTAAAACGCGCGGATCCACCGGCGTGGCCGCTCCGTAATCCATATAAATTCTGGGCTGTTTTTCTTTTCTTGCCTTCATATTGTTTTTTCTTCGCCTCGCCGTAGCTCCGTAGAGCAAAGGCGCGCTTCGCCTCGCCGTAGTCCCTCGGGACGAAGGCGGGTTTCGCTTCGCCGTAGCTTTAGCGAAGGCGGGTTTCTTAATTTTTGCCATAAAATTAAAATTTATTTTTTATTAAATCTTCCAACGATACTGAATTTAAAAAGTTATCAAGTTTTTCCTGAAATTTCTGCCAAAAATTCTGAGCTAAACAACCGCCGCACTTGGAACAAGTATTATCCACTCCGCCAAGGCATTGGACGAAATAATTTTTCCCCTCTAAAATATTGACCACTTCCCCCAGTTTTATTTTCTTGGCCGGCCGGGCTAAAAAATAACCGCCCCTTGCCCCTTTTTGGGCCTTTAATATACCCGCTTTTTCCAATTTAGAAATGATCTTCTCCAGATAATCCGGTGAAATATTTTCGCTCTCGGCGATCTTTTTTATCGAACAAAAACAGCCATCTTTGGAACGGTCAGCCAAATAAATGATCGCCCTTAATCCGTATTTTGTTTTTGTAGAAATTTTCATTGTTTTTTCAAAAATAAATTTTATAATTTCCATTTGAATCCGCAATCGGGGTCCTGGCCCCGATTTTACGGCCAAAGGGGGCACCCCTTTGGAATCCTCTTGGTGCATGCCTGATGCATAGTATCCGGACATCTACCCAATAAAAGCCGACAAATCTTGTCGGCTTTATCTTATTGCAATCTTGAAAATTAATCAACCCCCCGTTAGAAATTCTTGATCATTAGCATTTAGAGAAACTTTTATTTCCTAAATAGACAACGGGGACATTCCTATCTTGAAAGATAGAATCTCTAACGGGGTCAACCCTTAATCCATACTAACGAAGACTGCTGTGGAAATAACGGTGGTCCAAAGACCGTCTTTACTCCCTTGAGCCGATTGGCAAGTATGAGTTGTCTTGAATATATTGCCGCTGGCAATATATGTTTGTTTCCTCTCGTCCCAAGCCTGGTTTGCGTCAAAAGGAATTCCCAAAGTAGTAGCCAGCATCGTTGCCGCCAGATCTTCCGCATATTCTCCGGAGACTTCGGCCTTTTCCCCAAAAGTATGGTGCTCGGATAAATAGCCGTAATGGCTGGGATCGCTCGGCACCGCCAAGCCGATGGCTGCTGAAACAATCCTGTTCAATTCGCTGGTTTCATTGCGCGCCATTACGCAAAAAGTGATTTGCCCCGGTTTTAAAAGCTTAAGGCCTTCGTCCTTGGAGACTATTTTGCAATTCGGCGGAAAAATACTGGAGACATAAACCAGATTGCATTTTTCGATTCCGGCGCTGCGCAGAGCCAGTTCAAAAGAAGAAAGTTTGTCCTTATGGACTCCCGCCCCCTTGGTAAAGAAAATTTTCGTAGGAACCATCTTTTTGCTATCAGCTTAATATCGCCAAGCCCAGGGCTGAATCCACAGCCCGCAGCCCCACGTTTTAAAGCTTTTATTATTTTTTATAAATTTATTATTTTTTAAATTTCAAACAAAAAAACCGTTTAGCATAAGCAAAAACGGCTTTTTGATAAATATTGAAAAAATTTGAAAAACTATTTGTCTGCACTTTTTTCTTCTTCAACGGCGCCGTAGGGACAAACGCTTTCACCTCCAGCTTTTTCTATTTTTTCAGGATCAACGATCAACGCTTTTCCATCTGTCCCAAGCTCGGTTCCGCCCGAAGAAACAGCTACGCAAACTCCGCAGCCAACGCATTTTTCTTTGTCTATTTTGTAATTCTTAGCCATAAATTTATTTTTAAATTTTTTATCAAAAAAAACACTTTGCATTTGCAATTTATCAAACAAAACTTATCTTAACAGAATAAGATTTTTTGGCAAATGGAAGATCTAAAATTAAAACTTAAAAGGAGTTTTTGGTTCGGTTCCATTTATAAGCCTTTGAATGTTCCCCCTCAAAGCTATCGTAATGATCAAAGCGCCGAGCAAGCAATAAACAGTCCAAGCAATTTGGCCTTCAATAAAAAGAACCAAGACGGACGAGATCCAGGCAAGCGACAAGTTAGCCACGCTCGTTCTTTTAAAGACCATCAAAATAACGGTAAAGATCGCTATACCCAAAATAAATAAAGGACTAGTGATTCCTATAAGAGCGACTAACGCTCCATAAAAAGGAGCGCCGCCTTTTCCTCCTTTAAAATCAAGCCAAACCGGAAAGACATGGCCGATCACCGGCATTAGGGCTACAGCGATGATTTCCCATTGGTTTGTCAGATAGGTTAAGGCCAGCATAGTCGGCAAAAATGCTTTTAAGGCGTCCAAAATGGCATTCGCTAAACCCCAGCGCCAGCCGAGAGCCCTGGAAACATTGGTACTGCTGGTAGCTTTACTGCCAATCGTCCGAATGTCTATTCCTCTCATTTTCGGGATTAGATAACCGAAAGGAATAGAACCCATTAGATAAGCAAAAACGAATAATAATAAGAATATCTCGGTCATAATTTTATTTTACCTGCCTGATGGCAAGCCAGCGTTTTTAATTTTATTATATATTTTAATGTTTACGGGCGTTTGCGCCCCGAATTTTTGGGCCAATTTTATTATCGCTCCATTGTAATGGTCCGCTTCGCTTAGATCTTTCGGTTTATCTCCCCTGCCTTTGCTGATTATGCCGCCCAAAATATTCCTTAAAGCGGCCAGCAGCGGCATAGGCGCAATATTAATGATATCAGATAAATTTTTAACCGGATAATGATCAAAGTTAATAAATTTCCCGCCTGCAAGCTTAACTGTTGCGGCGTATTCTCTTAGGACCGCCGCTTCTTCCTGAAAAATATTTTTATCTTTAAACCCTTCTTGAACCGACTTGCCCCAAGAAGCGGAAGCCATGCCGATCAAATTCAAAAAAAGTTTGGAATATTCCATATTCCGGCAATCTTTTCTTTGGTACTCTTTAAATTCCACTCCAGCTTTTGTTAAAATCTCCTTAAGCCCAATTGTATCGATCGGGCCGAAAGCGCTGGAAAAAACCAGCCTGATCGGTTCGAAATATTTCAAACAAAGCTTGTCATCGATCCGGACACCGTCCACGGCATTAAATAAATTCAGTCTGATGATCTGCACATTGGAAGCATCCGCTTGAAAAATTTCCTGCAAAGCTGAAACAGCTTCTTCAACAGCCTCAAAACCGTTTTGGGAAAGAACCAAAGCCGGAATTTTCCCGTTTTTTTCCTTAACGATCTGGTAATAATATTTCACAACAGGACCGACGGGATACCTAGTAGAAACTAAAATATAATCCGGCGTTGCTTGCGCGGAAAAATTTTTGTCTTCAATAATATTCCCCTCAAAAACCTGCGCTTCAAACCCTCTTTTTTGCACTAAAAGTTTTTTGGCCTTTATCAATTCTATTTCCTGCGCCCTGGCCACCCCCAAAACTTCGGCGGATCTTTTGAATTGTTCGGCAAAAAGAGTTCCAGTCCTTCCGCCGATACCGACAATAGCTATTTTTTCCATAATTTTTAATACGGTTTAACACGGATGAAATCCGTAATTAATTTTACTTACGATAAGGGCAAATATCCCTGAAATCGCAATAATTGCATTGAGGAAAACCTGGCTTTGGCGCAAAATCGCTTTGTTTGAGAGCTGATATCCGCTTCGCCAAACCCTCTTCCGTACTCTCTACTTCGCTGTCTTTGGGCATAAAAGAAACCAGCGAACAATTATTCAAATAATGGTAAGTCAATTTTTGGGTCGAAAGATCAAAAACTCTTTTCAGAGCCAGCTGATAGATCAAAAGCTGCAGCTTATCAGAATCGGCTAAGGTATTTTTCGTATTCGGCTTACCGGTTTTATAATCAAATATCTCTATGTTTTCTTTTCCGATCTCATCAATACGGTCTATCTTGCCGATAAAAAAATCTTCCCCGACTTTCAATCTAAAATCCTGCTCCAAGGCGGGACTGCCGTTCAAAAACAAAATTTGCGGTTTAGCCTCCTGAAAATTCTCCCAAAAAGCTTTCAAACTTTTTTCTCCCTGCTTGAAGTATTCGTTTTTCTGCGATTGGCTCTCAAACCAATCATCTATCCATTCTTCTTTATAAATTTTGATCAAGTCTTCATACCCCAGCTTGACGCCTTTGCCATTAGCTACTGGTTCTTTGCCGCCGAAAAGGCTGGTCTGGCTTAGTTGATTAGCCCTTGAAACCAGGCCGACGAAACGGTAAAGAGCGTTATGCATAGTTTTCCCGAAGCTCAAGGCCGGCTTGCCCTTGGATGGAATTTTTAGAAGATAAGAAAATTTATATTGCATCGGGCATTTATCAAAGGTGGAAAGCTGGGTAAAAGAAAAATATCCGGGAAAATTAAACTTCGGATCAGTTTTGGGTTTAGCTTTAGCTATATTATTGCGTTCAAAAACAAATCCAGCTTTTTTGGGAGAAGTTTTGGCAAAATCTTCGCGGTCTTTGATAAACCCGGCTTCCAATAAAAACCGGCTGGGTTTTTTAAGCATTCTCCCGCCGTAATCTTTGGCCCAAGTTAAAAATAAAGCTTTCTTGGCCCGGGTTACGCCGACATAAAAAAGCCGGCGCTCTTCCTGTAAATGGAAATCTCCTTCGGGTAAAACTTCTTTGATCAAAGGCTCTGGAATGGAAATAGGGTCGCTCCGGCCGATACTGGGAAATCTCCGGTCAGCCATATTGACCAAAAAAACATATTTGAATTCCAGTCCCTTGGCCGAATGCAAGGTCATGATCTTCACTGACTCCGGGCCGTCTTCCAGGCTGAATTTCATTGATCCTTCATCTCCTGCTTCCAGCTCCATTTTAAATTGCTCCAAAAAGCTGAAAAGTTTAGTGTCAACATTGCTATCCTCAAAATCCTTAAGTTTCCGATAAAATTGCGAAACGATCTCGCTGTCCTGAAAACTCGCTTCATTGTCCTGGCTAAAATATTTAACATAGCCCAAATCATGCAAAATAATGACAAACAATTCGGAAACATTTTTTTCTTTAGCCAAGCTCGCGTGCTTCTTGATTTGAGAGACAAGCCAATTGATCTTATCAACGGTTCCGGTTTCCAGGTCCTTGATCATTGGCAGCTGGTCCAGTCCTTGAAAAATTGAAATCGCTTTTTGATTGCCGTATTGAATGATCTTGGCAATATCCGGTGCGGAAATCTGGAGAAAAGGAATAGTCAAAACGCGATAAAAACTGGATGAATCGTGGAGATCAGCCAATATTTTAAGGTAAGAGATCAAATCTAAAATTATCGGCTTCAAATAAAGGCCCTTGGATGCCAGAAATTGATAAGGCATGCCTGATCGTTCCAAACCTCGGGCAAAAGAATTGGCAATCTCGTTAGTCCTGGCTAAAATAGCGAAATCGGAAAAAGCTGCGGCCTTATCCGCTTCTTTTAATTTCCAAATACGGCTGACTACTCCGGAAATTTCTTCTTGGCCATTCTCGAAAATCACATGCTCGATCGCGCCCGGATCCTTATCAACGCTTTTTAATTTCTTGCTGATCTGGCCGAAACCGGCCAAATTGACTCCTTTCTTCTTGGCCTGCTCTTTTAACCCTTGTATCTCGTTCAAACGGCATTCCAAACGGTTGGGATTGTTAAGTTGGATAAAATTATAAGCCAGATCAAGAATATTCTGCGGCGAACGATAATTTTTTACCAAAATCACTTCTTTCGACTCGGGATTGTCTTTTTTAAACTGCAAAACATTATTAAAGGATGCGCCAGAAAAAGAATAGATTGATTGGTCGTCGTCAGCGCAGACGGTAATGTTGTTATCGGGTGCCGCTAAAATCTTCAAGAGCTCGTATTGCACCCAGTTGGTATCTTGAAATTCGTCCACAAGAATATATTTAAATTGTTCCCTGTATTTTTCCAAAACCAAAGGCCTCTCGCGGAAAAGTTTGATGGTATAACTCAAAAGGTCTCCGAAATCCAGCGCGTTGTTGTCCAAAAGCAGCTTTTGATAAGCATGGTAGGCTCGGGCCACCTCTTTTATTTTTTCCGCTTCTTCCTGCTGTTTCAAAACCTCTATTTTTTCTTTACCCTTCAGCCCTCGGGAAACGGCCGGAGCGTCATCCAAATTTGCCTTTAAAGAATCGGAATATTTCAAATAATCTTCAGGATAGATGCCTTCATTTTTTAATTTCTTAAAATGGTCCAGCAAGGCGTGGATGAATTTAGTGGAATTCCCAAGCGGTTTGTAATATTTTAAAAAATCGAACTTCTCAAAGTTTTTCCTGACCAAAATCCAGCCGCCGATCTCATCTAAAAGTTTAAAGTTCGTGGGCAGGCCGATTTCCAAGCCGTAATCTTTCAAAACTTTTTCGCAAAAAGAATGGAAGGTTGAGATCCAAAGGTCGTAATAACCAAAAGGTAAAGCGATATCCACCCGTTCCTCCATTTCCTGCGCCGCTTTTTCAGTAAAAGTTAAAGCTAAAATTTCTTCGGGTTTGGCTAAGCCGTTTTCGATCAAATGCACGATCTTTTGCGTCAAAACCGCTGTTTTCCCTGTTCCGGCTCCAGCCACAATCAAAAGAGGGCCCTTAATATGCCCTACCGCCGCCTGCTGTTCCTTATTAAGCTTCAAAGAATCATCTTCTACCTTCTTCACAATGATAATTCTATAAGAAAACCGACAAAAATCAAAGCTCAAAAGTCAAAACTGCAGCTTAAAACTTTTTAACTTAATAAATATCTTAAGCCGGCAAACAAAACTAAAAGGCTGAATGGTTTTTAGTTCTGGTTTTGAGATTTGAATTTTGAGTTTTGAGCTGATTAGATCAAAAACTCTAGTCCTCCGCCGAGCAGGCACATAATGCCGAAGATCAGGGCGAACCAGAAAAAGTTCATCTTCTTGGCCCAGGCAAGCAATATTTTCAAGCTCGCCAAGCCGACCAAGAAAGAAAAAAGAATAGAAACAAGCGCGCCGGAAGAAAAGAGAGCCTTGTCACCGAAAAGAAGCAGATAAGCCGAAGAGGCAAAAACTACGGGCGCGGAGATAATGAACGAAATTTTTAAAACTTTCTCCGGATCGGTTTCCTTAAGCGATAATCCGAAAATCGTTGAACCGGAGCGGGATAACCCCGGGATAGCCGAAAATCCTTGCAAAAGGCCGACTATTACAGCCAACTGGTTATCGCTTAAATTAAATTTCCGGCCCTGTTTTTGAAAAAAAGCGGTGGCAATCAAAGCCAGTCCCATCAAAAACAAAAGACCGTTGCCGATATTCAACTCGCGCGCAAATTTATAAACCGGAAAACCGACAGCCAAAGAAATAATTGTCACCAAAACAAAAAATTTAAAAAACTTTTTGTCTTTGATCAGCAATAAATCAACAAAATCCTTCCAAAAATAAATACCTACCGCCAATAAGGTTCCTATGTGCAAAAACAAAGAAAAATCAACAGCATTAACGCCCAATTTAAAAATATTCGAGACCAAAGAAACCACTCCTTCGCTGGATATGGGCAGCCACTCAAATATTCCCTGGAGAATGCCTAAAATAATGTATTGAATCATGATTTTTACTAATTCTTAATTTTTATTAAATTTCTAAAACGTATTGTTCTAAATTCTTCCGTTTGAAAAAATGAAAATTTATTGAAAATTAGAAATTGAAAATTTTATTAGCTTATTATTACAAATCTATCTCTCCCAAACTGGTCCTTATATATCTTATAATCCGTCCAGCCATATCTTTCCAGAGCCGCTTCCAGCTCTTTTTTTTGGTAAAAATCAAATTCCATGAATATTTTACCGCCGGGTTTTAAAAATTCCTTTGCCTGCTTTAAAAATTTATTAATAAAGAACATCCCGTCTTCTTTACCGTCCAATGCGATCATTGGCTCAAAAGACCTGGCCGAAGGCTGTATCAAATGAAATCTTGAACTCGCGATATAGGGCGGATTGGCTAAAATATAATCATACTTCTTTTTTATTTTTGAAAAAACATCTGTTTCTATTACTTTTGATTTTTTCTCGTCCAGTCCGTTTATCTTTATATTTATTTTGATTTGTTTGATATTTTTCGGGTCAACATCGCCGAAGTCGCAAAAAACATTTTCAACTTTGGCCAAAACCGCCAGGCCGATACATCCGGAACCGGCGAAAAGGTCCAAGCATTCCAGCTTCCCTTTCTTCTCTTTTTTCATTGCCAAGATCGCCGCCTTTGTCCAAAAAGCGGTTTCCGGCCGCGGGATCAAAGGCCTTTCGGACAGGTCTATTTTCAAGCCTAAAAATTTGGCAAATCCCCTTTTATATTCT
>Ga0172381_10000588_pt1 | contig 43976 bp, 64 predicted proteins | sample Leawel6488metaG_FD_119754 | JGI IMG/M metagenome (GOLD analysis project Ga0172381, IMG submission 119754) | Leachate microbial communities from a municipal landfill in Southern Ontario, Canada - Leachate well 64-88 metaG | ecosystem: Engineered > Solid waste > Landfill > Unclassified | place... | reverse complement strand
TTTACCGGTAAGGGCGGTAAAGAGGCTATACTACCTCTAAGTGATAAGGTCAAGCCTTATCTAAAGGAATTAATAAACGGACGCAATGAAGGCCCTCTCTTCTTCTCCTGCAAGGGCAATAGAATGGAGCGAAGAGTAATAGGAGATATTGTTAATGAAGTAGGACTATGCACTATTCATAAAAGGGTATCCCCTCATGCTTTGCGTCATACTTTTGCTACTATGCTAATGAGTAATAAGGTGCCTCTAAGGGTTATCCAAGATTGCATGAGACATAGTAACATATCTACTACTACTATTTACACTCACTTGGATTTTAGTGATCTGCAGCAAGCATTTAATTCTATTTAAGGAGATAATAATGCTAAATGATTTGTTAAACATTTTCACATTCAGCCCCGACATTAGAACAATAAACATACCTTCATATTCAAAGATTATCGACGGCAAGAGATATACCACTGACGGGGCAAAGCTATTGGCAGGTAATAAGTTGTGGCACAATCGTTGGGGACTGATATTTAAGACTCCAAACGGCAACTACTTTGAGCTAGTGCAATTCGATTCTCCGGAATATGATATTCATCCTTACGGTAGTGAGCGAATAGCAATGCAACGTTTTGAGCACGCCAAGCAACAATTAGTAAGCCATGAAGAGGCATTCCCACAAGTGATTATTGCGGATGCATGATTTGAAGATAAAATTTAAAAAAGGAGAATGATATTGATGAATTCCCAAGAGTGCAATCAAAATTGTTTGCCCAACAAACTGTTAAGGCAAGCACCTGCAGCGCTGGCAGGATGCGGAGCAATAGCCGTTCTGGCAGTAATACTGTGGTGTGTCCACAAGGACACACACAAAGACAATGAGGGTTACGAGTGGACGAGATTCAGCACTCTTGTTGGCGGCACGTAAGCACAAGCAATGACCGTTTCATAAACAATATAAGGAGGTAATATGATAACCCATATCAAGAATAAAATCCCGGAAATAAAACAAAGAATAATCAACTATATAGCCAGAGAAGAACCGGAAATGTATAAAACCCTTTATATAGCATGGACAGTTCATAAGATAATGTCTCAGTTAATGAAAGAGTGGAATAAAGATGTTCCAAGAAAGGAAGTTAACTATGTGGGTAAATGAAAACGAATGCAAGAAAGCCGGAATAGACATAAAGAAAGTAGAATCAATAGCCAAAAGAATAGCCAGAGCAGCTAGCGAGGCAAAGGAATTAGGGATATCCATATTCGGCGGCAGTTCAGGAATGTTACGCTTTCATGAAGGACCGGATAAGGGGGATTTAATCTTGGCTAATATTTCGGAGGGTATCTGGGATGGTGGATGTGGAGCACACGGAAAAAGCATCGACGGCTATATAAGAGGGGAGATTTAGGGTGAATTACATAATAGACGAACAAGCTGAATGTGAATGTGTTGAAAGAGCTATACAATTATTAGCAGAACACCGGAAGGAAACAATTAAAACGCTTGATTGTGATGGTGGGGATTTTTGGTATATATGTCAATCTGAAGGCAAATGTCCTCGTCATGGTGAAGGAATAGTATCTATTGACTTAAAATCCAAAACGGGAGAGTATTAACGATGTGTGAAGAACGAATAGAAAAGCTAAGAAAGCTTATCCGTTGCAAAACGATTGAAGAAATGATGATCCTATATCCTGATGATATTCAAGAAGATAGTATTGAGAACGATATATTCCACATGCAATTTGATCTTGATTGTGCGGAAGTTTCCAAACACGCCATTGGGGAGATGTGTAAGGAATTCAATATTAACGGTAGAAGCTCATTAGCTGCACCGGAAGAAGTAAAGAAACATATAAGAATATTAGACAAAGCATTATATTTAGTGTTAAAGGCCTTTGCAAATAATAAGTGTCCGGCCAACATAGAACATACTGCACAGGAATATATCGCCGTTTGCGAGAAAGATAAATGTCAATATACAAAGCGTCGCTGCTTACGCAAGTTATTTATGCTTCGTGCAGAAAAAGAGCTTGTTCAAGAATCTTGAACACAATTAATTATTGAACAGTTTCACTCTTATTGTCACTTTCACCAAACAGTGAAAACCCCTAAAGTAATGAAAATTAAATAATTGGAGGTTAATCATGTTAAACGATAAAACGTTAGAAAACCTTTTTACTGCTATGATACCGGGAGGTATTGAAGCCCAGGAGGCACAAGGACAAAGAGCTTTATGCCAAGCAGTAACAGCAAGGCTTCCAAAGAAACTAGGCATTACTGAGAGCCGAAACTATTCTAATGCTGAAAAGCTATACAATCTTTTAGGAATAGAAGTGTTGGGCGAATATGATGATCTATTCTTAAATGTTAAGCTACCGGAAGGATGGAAAATAGAACCCACGGAACATTCTATGACATCGAAATTGTTTGATAACAAGAACCGCGAAAGAGCAACCATATTTTATAAAGCAGCCTTCTACGATAGAAAAGCACATTTTAGCCTGGACACACGCTTTCACATACAAGTAGAACCGGAAGATGCTTATCAATCAGGCATGACGAGTAATGAAAGAAGAGAGTTGCCCTTATACGGTAGAGTCTATGATCAAGGCGAAATAGTGTTTCAGACAGAAGGAGAACAACAAATACGTATCTCTCCCGAAACAGTTGATGCTTACGATGAACAATATAAACGCCTGGGTGAAGAATGCAATCAATGGCTAATAGATAATAATTATCCGGAATATAATAATCCACTTAAATATTGGGAGGAATAATTATGAGAATGTGGCTTGTTGATGCAAGGCTATTATGTCGAAAACACTTGCTTGGTAATCACGTAGAACTACACATGCTTGCCGGTAGTATCGAAAAAGGTAAAAGCTTAAAAGGGTTCATTGCAAACAATCTTATAGATACTTCTTTAATATCTGCAAGCCACAATGAAATAGAAGAAGAAATGAAAAGAAGAGGATATAAACACAATAGTCCATTATGCTATCTGGACAGTTTGGGCGTAGGGCATGTAGACATTAATGTTAGCAAACAAGAGCTTATTAATCGATGTCCTGATTGCCGCAATAGGATTTTGTCACATCCATCCTTCTAGCTTCAATTTTAACCCCGACTTAATGCACTATTTGTGCATTAAGTCACCCCTATCTCTAACCGGTAAGGTGTTTATACCTAAAGCCATTTTTAGCAAAAGAAAATCACATTTTAAGAGAAAAGAGGTTAAGCATGATTACGTTACGTGATGCTATTGAATATGCTATGTATGCACACAAGGAACAGAAAGACAAACAGGGAAGATTGTATTATTTACATTGCTTAAGGGTAATGCTTGCTATGGACACTGAAGAGGAAATGATTGTTGCAGTAATACATGATGTATTTGAGGATACGGATGAAGAGTTAATATGGTATAAGGATTATTTCCCTGATACTATGTCTGCGGAAATATTCAATGCTATAGATGCTATAACTCGCAGGAAGAACGAAAAGTATCGAGATTATATTATCCGTGTATCCAAGAACGAATTAGCTAAGAAGGTTAAGATAGCTGATCTTAGAGATAACCTTTCTACCATAGACCAGATTAAAGATGAATATCCGCATCTTGAGGGAAGATACCGGGAGGCGTTAAGCTACTTGCTGACGTGCCATTGTGAGGTGGTTAAAAATGAAGCCTAATCCAGGCTCTTTTGAAGCTGTAGAACAGGGCTGTATGTGCCCTATGGTTGATAATAATTATGGAAGGGGGAACGGCTTAAAGGATGGCTACCCTGTATTTGTTGTTTATGAGGATTGTCCGTTACATGGGGAGAAAGGAGATTCTTAAAGATGGATGAAAAGATAAAGGTATTTAAGTTATGTTTAATTAAAGATGATTGGGCTTACTTTACTACTCAAGAGCTAAGCGAGCAATGGGGGCATGGATGGAGTAACATCCCTCATGATTGTAACGCAGAATTTCCGTATTCACCCAATCCACAATGTATTGAAGACTGGGATGAAGATGGAAGGCCTAAGTGGGAAATCAAGAAAATAGCCTTTGATGCCAATACTGACTTTCCATGTGATGCTTCTGCTCTTGAAATAAATAGTGGGACTATATATCCGTGGCTTTCACGTTGCAATAGCTTCGATAGCATTTACGCCGGAACAGCGTTAAATGATTTTATCGAAACAATTCACAATTGGGGCGGGGAGGTATATATTCCTATTAAAGATTGCATGTTGTATTACCGCAATGAATCACCATCTATAGGAGAGTTAAACAAAAGGATGCTTGAGTTGTAATTCTCATTCAACCTTATTGGTAGAAAATAGTAAATTCAACCAAAGTAGCTGAACCAATTAAAAAGCCGGGGAAGAAATTAATTTCTTCCCCGGCTATAGTTGTTGGTTATACTAACTTGGAAAGGCTATGTTGCAAGCTACAATGGCCTTTAGTTCATCAATCATATCCTCTTTGCTTTGAGTTCCATTAATAATATAATCACAGGCAATAGTAATACCATTTTCGCTAATATGATCATTACCTTCCACCTTACCATAAAGCCTCTTCTCTCTATCTTGCCGTACCCCTTCTTCGCATTCCACCATAATAGTAATAAAGTTGTTTGACTTACAAGCTGCTAATTCATTGTCGAATCTTAAATCATCAACAACTATATCATCACCCTGAACGGCATTCATAAGGTGTTTAACCCATATTTCATCATCTACTGTTCTGAATAGATCAGTTCCAACAAATTGAAGCATTGCTCTGTCTTTAATTGTAAAATCATATCCATGCGGGGGAACCCAACCTTTAGATATTAAAAACCTTATAAGTAAGCTTGTCTGTTCTTTGAGCTTATCTGCAAACGCCATTCTCTTATAACCTAATTCATTAGAAAGATAATCTGCTAGTGTGCTTTTACCTGAACATTTCTTACCGGCTATAGCTATTCTCATGCATTCTCCGTTCTTCCTGTAATTGTCTTTACAAAACTTGTTATTTCACAATCGCCTATCAAAGCGGTTATCTGCCCCTTGCCTTCTGCATTTAAACCGAACATGCCGTTCATAATGCCTAAGATACCAAGGTGTGACTGACCGCCTTTATACAATGTTAGAATTGATGGGTAAAGATCAAAGTTGTCATAACATGCTTCTCTATGATTGAAGAGATTGTATATTGCTTGCGGGTCCAATATGTTTAATTCATTCAAATACGCTATTACTTCATCAACAGTAATTGATTGTTTCATTCTTCCTCCCCTGCTAACATTTTATTAACACTTTCAGCAAAAGTCTCTTCTCCTATATCTCCGCTATAAAGCCACTCAATTTCACGAGCTAACTTCCCGGACAACTCAATTATGGAATGGCATTCCATCAACAGAGATAGCGTTGCTTCGCTCTTGCCGTATTTATATCCATCTTCATCGGTAACATTATTGTTATCTATCTTGATCTTTAATTCTTCTGCAAAATTCTGAATGCGATAGCAGTTATAATCAAATGATCCTCCGCTCATTCTTCCTCCTCAAATAAATTAACTTGCTTCATGGGTATTACCTGAACATATTCTTTCTCGGGTATGACAATATCCAATTCCTTTTCCAGCCAGCTTGCTACTATTCTCCTATGGCAGAACTTACCAGCTTTCTCCCAGCACAAAAGTATTGAATTAGCTCCTAAATCCTTATAAACAGTAAAAGGGTTTAGTCTCTTTAGAATTAAATCCCTGTAATACTTTTCAAACTCTTTGGGCCGATCCTTAAAAGACAATATGAAAGGAGTTGGATTTAAAGCTGTATAGCGTTTACCGGTAAACCATTCAGGAGTTTGTAGCGCTATAGATACTGATGTTGGATAAAGATTCTTAGCTTTTGCAAAATAAGATGTTTGCATTAATCGGAGAACTCTACTTGAGTAATATTCTTTTCAATCCAATCTTGCGGAGTAAGATAAAATCCAGATGCAAGTTCTTCTACTTCAAACAAATCACGTAATGTTTCTATGTGGTCACAAAATACACCCTCGCAATAAGCCGTATCCCTTCCCCACTTTAGATCGTATGCTTCAAGCCCACCATATCCAGTTGCCATATAAACCTTGCTATGCTTCTGTAATTCTTCAAATGATATTTTATTCATATCCTATGACCTTCCTTCTCTTGTGAATTGATAAAACGTTACAATAGGCTGGTCTTCACAAAGGGCAATCTCAAGCGTGACATTGTAACCCGTAGAAGCTCTTTCTAAGACATCAAACACTGCTTTGTATTTAGAATAATCTCTGGGCTTTTCCTGTATTCTGATCTGATTACTGATCCAGAATTGCGTTAACTGATACTGAGGGTAATGCGCTGCAAAATGCCTATTCCATACAAGATGAATACAACAAAACAGATCATAAATATTACGCGCACATGAATTTACTCCAAAATGATGATCGTCCAGAACGTCGATAGAGACTCCGGGATTCTTTAATGCTTTATCAATATAATACAAAGCTTCTAAATAGCTTCTTCCTGTTTGTCTGCAACACAGTCTTGTGCAAGAGAGCCAACTACAAAACTCAAGGTGCTGCTGTTCTTTGCCAACTGCAATAACCGGTTCTTCCTTGAGATACTTCATGTGTTCCCAATATATTTCCTGTCTTACAGTAACGGGTATTTTCACATTCCCTATTTCCAATTCACGTATCAATAAATATCTGTCCATCATATTCCCACTCCCCAATAATTCACTATATAATCCAAGGCATCATCCAAACTGCTGTAAGACTTTGTAATCAATCCTGGTAGCCAGCTTCTTTCATGCAAGTAATTAACTCCGGTCCATGCTATAACAGGCTTTCTGTGCTCCCAGGCATAAAATATTTCCATCAATGTTCCAATATATGTATTGTCAAACCACGCCAACTCCACTAAGACAACATCTGAATTGTCTATGTCTCTTAAATCTCTAAGTATCAATTCTTGTGGAAGGAATTGCTTCTGCCTATCAAGGCCAGATAAGCTTCTTAAATCTTCTTTACCATCCAAAGGATTTAATGTTGTTATACCATATTGTTCAAAGTATTCTTTTGCTTGTTCTCTCCATCCACTTGCTTCTTCCCATGTCAATCCACCTATTGCACCTGCTAAATATACCTTGATATTGCACCACTCCTTTGTTTTTGTTATAATGTTTGTAAGATTACATTTGGAGGTTGTTATGTCTAATATTGAATGGGAGTCTTTGTATGAACCTACGGTGCCTAATTCCAGGCCTTATATCATTGCTATTGGCAACGCAGTAAGTTTTAATTCTGCGGCCAGAGATATGATAAAACCCTATGAACACCTCATACTTAAAATAGGGAAGAAAGACGGTAAACCTATAAAAATAGGTTTTCTTCCTTCTTCCCCAGATCACTTAGATGCAAGAAAAGTAACTATCGCTAAAGGAGCATATCGTATTCATTCAAGGCCACTTGTTAAGTTGATGGGTGGTAAGAAAAGAATACTACTTACCCAAGAAGACAACATGCTTGTTGCATCTTTAGAAGATTAGTTATTACAGGCCGGGAGAGCATAACCCCCGGCCTGTAATAACTATGCGCTCAAGGAATAATCTATTTGCTCGTTGGCAATAGGATAAGGCTTTAAGCCGCATTGCATGTTTACATCTCCGTCAAATCTTATCCAAGCATGGTTAACACTACAGTAACTCTTTTCTCCAAAAGCAAAATAATGATGCGCAACAAATCTATCTCCCTTTTCGTGATACACAAGCCCTTCAAGCAAACGGCTCGCTTGTTGCAGTAACCATCTTTTATCCTCTCTTCTCGTTTCATCTCTAACATGATGATCCTGGAGGTATATCTTTTGCCCTGGATTACATAGAGCATGATAGATATAAGAGTAAAGAAGTGCTGTTGTTCTCCCTGTGCCCCTTACGTCTCTGTTGTTGTAAGTTGAATCAGTAAGCCAAATAAGAACCGGAACATTGTTCTTAAACCCTGCATCTACTACATCTAGCAGATTATCTTTAAAGCCTTGAACAACTTCTTGTGGCAATAGCACGGCTTCAAATTTAACTCCATATATCCCATGAAGCGATTTATCTACTTTGTATCCATGTCCTCCCCATCGTTCTATGCCAACGCTACACAAAGTGTTATGAAACTCAGGGCTTACCTTGATAAGAAGTTTAGTAGTAGAAATGAATTTGTATTTAGTCATATATTCTTCAATGGCTGCTTCAAGGAAATTTCTAAAGTGAACACCTTGCGGTGAAGGATGATTGGGTATATTCAATTCGTTTCCTCCTTGGGTAATTTATCGATACAGAATGGACCACCTACAAAAGCATTATGTCTTTCAGCAGCACAAAGGGCGAGGTCTATTCGTGTTTCCGGCTTATAAACTCCAGCAGTAGTGCAAAGAGAGCCTACTGCTACTTCTCTTCCACAACCTGTCGCGTGATACGGATATGCAACTTCCTCTACCTAAAAATCGCTATACATGCAAAACAACTTCCCTTTATAACCCACAAGGAATGTTCCATCGGCGCTTTCTACGTTATTGCTAATTTCCAAGAAACCGCCACGTTCAAAACATCTTCTTAAAGTCGGTATCCATAAGCTGCACATATATTCCACAGTATTCATTTCTCGGGGATGCTCTGGTGGAATGAAGTCATATTTAACGATCTGTAACATTCGCGGAGAACCGGAGAACCCATAAATAAACCCATGCTTTACAAACATCTTTCCGTCTTTAGAATTATTCTGAAATCCAGATGTGACCGAAACGTTACTATCCGCACCCATATAAATTGTTCCATCATCACCTACAATTCCTACAATACAGGTCATGCTTTCTCCTTCATATCCTCAAATAATTCTGGTGCTACTTCCATTACTAATTCAAACATACGCCCTGCGGCTTCCCTTATTTCCCACTGAGCCTTATTACTCATGCGGAGTTTAAAGAAGTTACGCAATGATCGAGCATTCATTGTTACTACCATGTTTGTGCAGCAAGCATTAGGAAGAACCATTCTGGCGTCCTCCGGCTTAACGCCTTCTTTTAATAGTATTTCATAAGTTGTTCTTGCTGCTTCCATCTCTGATTCAAAGATATCTCTTGCCCTATCTGTTCCCTCCCATATTGACGGAGGCTCTACATAATCAAAGTTGTCTTCTTTACAATACCTCTGACTTTTCACGCTATAAGACATAAGCCGATGCCTGGTCCATTGACAAAGACATGCCCGAGATATTCCTTCCACCAAGAACGTAAAACTAACATGCTCTATAACGCTTTCATGTCCTGATCGTATACATCCCCTTACTGTAGCAACGCTTTGAGTAGAGTTGTAACACTGTGAGGCTGCTACAGCACAAATATCCGTAGGTAAAAATTCTTGGTAAGTTGCCCATTTGGGATTGCCCTGGGTATAAGCTATTAACTCTATTTGCAAAGATTCTGTTCCTCCTCACGCAAATCATTATTTACCATTTCACGTATTAACTTTTTGAAAGTTGTTTTGGGTTTCCAGCCGATCTTATTAAATGTTTCTTCCGGATTACCCAATAAATAATTAACTTCTGCGGGGCGATAGAATTTAGGATCAACAATCACATAATCACGATAGTTAAGATCAAGATAGGAGAACGCTATATTGCAGACCTCCTTAATGCTATAGGATTCCCCCGTAGCTACGATATAATCCCCAGGCTTATCTTGCTGAAGCATTAGATACATTGCTTCCACATAGTCCTTCGCTGATCCGAAATCCCTTCTAGCATCCAAATTGCCAAGCCTTAGTTCGCGCTGTAACCCGTATACTATTCTCGCAACCGCTTTAGTAATTTTACGAGTTACAAACTCTACGTTTCTTCTGCATCCAGTGTGATTAAAAAGTATTCCGTTACAAGCAAAGATATCGTAAGCCTCTCTATGGTTAACTGTTTGCCAGTATGCATAACATTTAGCTACACCATAAGGGCTTCTGGGATGAAAAGGAGTATCTATTGTTTGGGGAGGAGGATTAGAACCAAACATTTCAGAGCTACTTGCCTGATAAAACCTAATCACCTTGTGATGTCTTTCTTGCGCTGCTCTTATAGCCTCCAGGAGCCTCAAACATCCTGCGCCAGTAACATCTACCGTATATTCAGGACAACTAAAAGAAGTGTGAACATGAGATTGAGCAGCAAGATTATAAACCTCATCAGGAATAACTTCATCAACTATTCTTGCCAAGCAACCGCTATCCGTCATGTCTCCTTCGTGTAATTTTATCCTATCAAGTATCTGTTCTATGTTTTTAGTGTTGGATGTTGATGAACGCCTTATCAGTCCGTGAACTTCATATCCTTTACTTAAAAGCAACTCAGCTAAATAACTTCCATCCTGGCCGGTAATACCGGTAATAAAAGCCTTTTTAGTCAATAACATCCTCCCGTTCAGCATAAAGCATTAAATCTCTTTGCTTAAAAAGCTCTGAATGCAGCCATTGTTTCCCATCAATAAGGTCTAACTTATTAAGAAGATTTTGCAAGGCATATGCAGTGCAATCGCGACACAGATTAAACTTATGCGCTACAGATGAAGTAATCCTTACGTCAAATTCATGTCCTCCATCTGCTTCACAAATAAAGCAAGGCTTAAATATATCTCTGTAAACTTCAGGGTAAGTAGCTTTAATATATTTATAGATACTTTCATCTACATTCATAATGTCTTTCAGTTCATGCAGAGAGAGTAAACAAGCTTCAAATTCATTCACATTATAATATTCTCTTTCTTCTTTCCAGCCACAACTTTCACATTCGTGAGAATATATACCAGAACTTGGAGCATCATATATTTCTATTTCTGCTCCGCAATCAGGGCATTGACTTGGGATGATATATCTACTTCCCATCATTATCCTCCTTAATAAGATCGGGCGGGAAGAAATAATCTCCCGCCCTTAACCCCTTACAATTAATCTTCAACCGCTACCTTGACGTTCCCCAATGGGTTAACAAGAACAGTAACATCAGAGAAGCACAAGCCATTATCTCTTATTACTCCGTCTACTTCCGTTTCAAACTTAGCTTCATCGATACTGGATGCAACAATCTTCTCATCCAGCAAAATGTTTCTACCCTTATCCACTACTATTACGCTATACAGTGTTTCCATATTTTCTTCCTCCTGATTTTCAATCTTACTTAGCTTGGGCACCCACGATTTATAACATACTGTTTTTACCGGCGGCCACATTGAAGAACTCGCAGACGAAACAAACTTCATTTCATCAATAAAAATCTGCGAACAATCCATCCCCTTAAATAGACTGTTTATTACCATCCCCTACCTCCAATCCGTTGACTTTGAGCCATTGGTAAAACTTCCTATCATAATCTGCTATTATTTGCCCATTGGGCAATCTCTTATATGTTCTCTTTCTAAAATCCCTGCCTTGATAAGCCATTGCACTACACTTCCTGGCTTTAACTCCTCTCACTTTCCCTCCTTAAATTACATGTCCACGAAACACTATAATTTAGACACGTTTAATTAATATGTCGCTAACTTGGACATGTTTTATCATTGGTCCGCAAAACCTCTCTAGTATTCTGTGATGCAATATTTCCCATTAGCCTTACCATCTTATCGTGATGGGAAACATTACCGAAAGTATGTTTTACAAAGCTGGAACGTTTAACGACCTCTATCCCCACAACTTCAATCACAGGCCTTATCTTAATAGACAGTTTATCCATATCCGCTTCAAGAAAGCCTATCTTATTGGGAATACATTCTGATGGTATAATCCCCTTAGGAGCAAGAATGTATGTGAAGTCTGCCCCTGTGCAATAACCTGCTTTAAAATCAGACTTAGATACCTTTACTTCTATGGCCTTACAGGTAAGCATTCTATTCTTTCCCGTTCCACGATGCCCAACTGCTACACAATCTGCAATATATCTTGGATTGCCCATGTCATAATCCTTATAAGCATTATAGTTATAAAGATATCCTATTTCTGTTCCTACAATTCTGAAACCCTGACTCCATAGCCATGCCCTACCAGCTTGCTTAAGTATGTAATGTGTTTTGCTTTCGTTCTTGGGAGCATTATTCCCAAGCCTATCAAGATCAATATACTCACACACAGACATCAGTAAGTCTTACCATGCAAATAAGGTCTCGTCTTATTGAAACTCATTTTCTTATCAATGGCTGCTACAATGCTTATGTTAAACTTCTTGCAAATACATAGAAGGAGAATAATAGTATCCATAATTGATTCTTCGCAATCCTCTAGCCAATCATTTCTCCATTCTTCTCTATCTTCATGGGAGGCATTATTATAAGCGGCAAAGATATCAAGTAGGGCATGCATTGGATAAAGTAGAAATTCTCCAAAGTTACCACGCTCTATTACCTCATCACTTATAATGTCGCACATTTCTTTTTTATCTATTCCCTTAAGAAGATTTTCAAGCGTATCATTCTCAAGACACTTAGAACAAACCTTAAATCCTCCACACCAATCAAATATCCTTATGAATGTATCGGCTATCTCTTCTGCCACATTATCAATATTGCCCTTCCTGTGGCCTTCTAGCGCCTCCATAAGCTCTGATATTATTAATGCTATTGCTTCCCCTGCATTCCTCTCTTTATCGTAAAACCCCTTCTCTCTGGCCGTCTTGTGGCATTCCTGAATATAGTCTTTAATAGTCAATGCCCTTCATCCTCCCCCGTTCTCAATCTAGCAACATTGTTTTCTGTGCCTATAGTGCCTATCTCATATAGCCTGGTATCGTTCCAGATGAAATCATAACCGTCTAATGCAATTACAGCATGCGCCTGTTCCCATATAGGGTTTGTCTGTTTATCGGAAACGTTATAATCTATCTGTTTGCACATACATCCAGTTTCTATGATTGCTTTGCGACAATGCTTCCCCATACCCATGATATGAGAATGCCCTTGCACAACCGCCTGAAATTCATGTCCACGTCTTAGAAAATAATCCACTGTGTTTTTACTATTAACAAGCAAGTTTTCCTTAACAGAAGAATATCTGCCGGGATGAGATATAATACATCCTCCAACCTGAACCCACCAACCTTTAGCATAAATAAAATATCCATCATACTCTTCTTCTATATCAGCAAGCATATCGTCACGTATTTGTGTTTTGAGGCCGGGGTATTTACTCAATACTTTAGGCAACATCTTTTGCAAACGCCTGTCATGGTTGCCGCTTATGGCAAGAACATGTTCATAGCCTTCGCTTCTGGCAAACTCTATAAGGTTTCTGGATAGTTGCTTCTCTTGCTCTAGTGGAACATCTTTTAGTATGTTGAACGCAGAGCAAATAGTATGATGATTTATATCTCCGGCCAAAGAAAGTATTGTGGCCCCATCCTGCCTCCCCTTAGTGAGGGCTTTATAAATAGCACGTGTATCATGGTATGGAAATTCAAGATCGCTTATAACGTTTATTTTACGTCTCTTCCCATCGTTGAAATAACTAAATATCTCTTCTCTTCTAACACGGGATTCCGTTTCATCATATAAATACTCTTCATTGACATTGAATAAATCCAAATTAAACTCTGGCACGATACTACTTGCAATAATATTCTCGCTTAACCGCGCAGCCTCATAAGAGCAAGTAGTGCTACAATATTTACTGCCTCTACCCTCATAATATTTATGGCAGTTATCGCAGTTTCTTTTATGAATTGTGGGCAATTACTTACCTCCTGTTTTACTCGTTACTTTTTCTATATCTACAGGGAACTCATTTTCAGCAATATTGTGGGATTTTCTTCTTAAACTCCTGGTGTAATTACTCCATGCTCGATAAAACAATGATGCTTTTTTTCTTGCTTCTCTTGCAGGTAAACCTTCTCCTTGATACATCCCAGATATTACAAGTATCTTTTCCCCTTTATCCAATATCGCCTCCGTTCAGGTAATAACAGATGTTTTGAATACTTCTCTTCTTGATATGCTTTAGGGAGCTAATGCTATCTATGCCTGTTACTTCTGCTGTTTCGCTCCAAGTATATTTACATACCATATGATAGAAAAGAACTTGAGCATCTTTATAAAACAGTCTAGGCATAACAGTTTGAATATCTGCCATAAAGCAAAGCTTATCTTCATCAGAGGGTTGGAATAACTCTAGCATATCAGGATCACAAACTCTTTTTTCTTTAGGCTTATGCCCCGGCGAAGAGCCTAAAACTTTAGGCTTTATCTTTTTCTTCCCTCGCTTACGCTTATATGTATCATCCATAGATGTTGTGCAGCTTGTCATTACTGAGCGCCAGGACAAATAGGAATTAAGTATTACTTCTACAATGGAGGGCGTATATACCATTTTCGCCTCCGATACTTATTCGTTGCGTTTTCCTTCATAAAATCAAGTTGGCCGGGAGGAACAGGAAAACCTGTCATATCAATGCCTGAAAGATAGTATGTCATATAGAACTCTCTGTTGTATTCAATTACTTCTTCTGGGTTGGTAACGACTCTGTTTTTGCGGTGGTCAACATTGCTTGCGCCGTTATGTTCTACGAACGCTTTTACTGCCACTATATATATATCACTTCCTTTTTTATGTAATTAAATATACAAATCCTTTATCGCCATTAGGTTGAATAATTATCTTTTGTTCTGGCTGTAAGTCTTCAATAGCGATTATTAAATCATCATACTTTTCATAGTCATAATATGTTCTGTCTCCTCGCATTTCTCACTTCCTTATCCTGGATAATTCTTAGTAGCTTTCAATTCTTCTTTTATCATGCTCCCTGCGTTTATGAGAGTGTCTTTACGATGAATAAAGGCCTTATAAATTACTTCTATTCTATTCATAATCTCTTTACAGTCTGTTAGCTTTTTCTGCCACTCTACATAACCAGGCATTGTCTTAACTTCATTATCTACCATTCTATCCGTAATATCTCTTGGCTTCAGGCCGGTAATCTTTAAATTCTCTTCATTGCTTTTCCGCGCCAGCACTAACACTCTATCAGTTTCTTCAACTTCAAGTTCGTGCCTTAAGCTCTTGGCCGATTCTGCATACCAGTTCTCATATTCAGCCTTAAGATATTCATATTGAGTTTCAGCCGTTTCTAATATCTCTCCGTAATATGCTTCTCTAACAGTATTTTCATTAAGCTCTTTAGCATATTGCTTCAAGTCTCTTATATCCGGATTGAACTCTTCCAAGATAGATAAAGTAGCATAAGCAGTTTCTACTTTAAGGTTATAATCTTTTATATTGTCGGCTATGTTCTCACCACCTTTACATAATGATTGATGCCATCCCTCTAGCTTCAATTTTACCTCCGACTTAATACACAAATTACGTAAAAAGTCGGGGGTAACTATTGATTTAGGCATAAACACCTTACCGCCTGTTTTTGAGCAAAGAAAATGACATTTTTAGTTAGTTGTTTTCTCCTAATGTTTCGCAAGCATAACAGTAAATTATTATTGCATCTGCTTCATTATCATCAATAGGATCATACCCCTTGGAACGTGCAAATTCTATCATTGCTTCTTTGCTTGCCTTACCATGACCAGTAGCCCACTTCTTGAGTGTAGCAGTATGAACGGGCATTACTTCAATATTGTGTTTAGCTGCAAAGCTTAAAACATGAGTTGTCATACCTACACAACATTGTGTTGCTGCACCGCCTCTGTGATGGGCCATTTCATAAGAAATAACATCAAATGGACCGGATAGTTTTTGCATCTCTTCCAGCCAGGCGGTTAAGCGTAAGAATCTCATACCGGGACTTTCACCACGTTTAACATCGAATGTTTGCACTCCACTTGGCTTGCCACAACACCAGCCCGTTTTAGTAGCGAGATCGAGCGCTAAGATATTCAATCAATCTTTCAACTCCTTCTGCACTTCACGCAAATTATTCATTGCATATCCGAATGACCGTTTAATACTTTTTAACTTATCAAACAATTCTTTATTAGTATTATCGTTCCCGGTAAGCCGTAATTCTTGATTCTCTGCTTCAAGCTCTGCTATTCTTATTTCTTGTTGTTCATAATCTCTCTGCAGGGCAATTATTTCTTTAACATCTTCCCAAAGAACAAAGCAGAGCTGCCAAGGCAATCGAGTATATTGAAGATTAAAAATAGGCCTCTTACCTTTGGCCCTTGCAGCTTTGACTAGCTTGATAACGGTATCGGCTTTAAGAATATATTGGCTTTTATCGGTATGCTTACACTCTTGTTCCCATCGAAGACTTTCTGTGTCCCCGCCTCCATCTTTCATATCTCCAGTTCTGGGTTTATGAAGTTTAGGATCAGGCTCATCCGCAGCAACTAGCTTTTTAGCAGAACGTTGTTCATGCTGCCGCCAGGCGGTTGATCTGGTTTTCTTTTGCTTGGGTTCAGGCTTAAGAATAGGGGTTACTGTGGTCAACCTTCAACCTCAACAGTGTCACGATATAAAACCTTTTCTCCCACGTGGCGTACAATTATTGCTTCCTCTGTTAAGTCTGTTGAACAATGAGAAAAAACCCCATTGACGCCGCAAGAAAATACTACAATAGCAAGCTTCTTCTTTTGCTTGATATTTCTAAGATCACCCAGAGAAGTAGCACCACACACCTTACCGTCTTCCTTACAGGCGTAAATATATCCATTCTCAAGCAATACCCCATACAGGCCATCGTCTCTCTTAGCAAAAGACTTTACTTTTACACCACCACTTGTTTCAATAGCAGGAACTTCTTTACCATCTACTGTCATTGTTTTATTCCAATCCAACATTTCTACCTCCAGTATATAATTTTCAAGGTTATAGGGATTACTTTCGCTAAATGCAAGAAGCCCATCTTCACTATATGTCTCTTCTTCCCCATTGGGGAACACCACCTCATAAGGCCAACTCTGATCAAAGCCTGTTCTGCAAAAACTTTTAACCGGCGTCTTGTCATACTTTCGTCTCAGTGGTTTGCTCCAATCTACGGGTTGATGTTCTGGGGTATAGTTTTCAAGATCACGGGGATCGTCGCCGCCATCATAGCCTTCGTAATACTTACCATTTGCCGCATATCGATATCGTTCGTTGTTAGTAAAAACAACCTCATATGGATATCTTTGTGCGTCTGAGACAACTAAACTGAAGCTCTTAACTGTAACTTTATCCCCAACACGCCTTGAAGGCTTATTCCAATCAAACAAAGTTATTTACCTCCAAGTCTTGCTTGAAGCTCTTTAATCTTTGAATTAGCTTCTGCTTTTGTATTAACTACCGGAACAGCAAGGCTCAACTCTCCACACAGCTTTTTAATAAACGCCTTCTGTGCATCTGTAGCTTCCGGACCTTTGGGAACATCTTTGTTGGACGGCTTATTGTTAGAAGGAGGCTTACCATCACTAGCAGGTTTATTATTATCCTGCCTATCAACCTTTTCATCGGCTTCAGGATCATTGCCTTCACTTATCATAAATGTTTTCATTAGGAATGTTTTTCCCGCGCCGGTAAACGCTTTATACAAACCCTTATCGCCTGAATCCGTTCCCTGGCCCGACCACTCTACTACTATTTTATCTTCCGGATCGTCAACGTTTATAAGCGTGTATTCCATAGTAGTATTAGTAAGGAAGTTGTTACCGCCGCTTTTAGTAAGCGCCGTTATAACTTCAATACTCTTACACCGTGAAAGCCAGACAACCTTTTCTTTTCTAAATTCATCACGCAAGGCATTGATTATATCCTCGTCCTTGTGATAATGATAAGATTGAGCATTGTTCCAGCCATTCTTAGGTATTTTGTCAACTCTACACATAATGTCATACATTTTTTTAATTAGCTTTCTCGCTTCTGCCAAACTACCTACACTCCCTCTCTATTCTGTTTACAATATCGTATGCCTCACTCCAGGGCATCTCTTCAATGGATGATCTATCGGTAAAAAACCTGAACAATATCCTCGACTTAAAACCTCCCAACTTATTCTTGGCTACATGACATTCAAGTATTGGCTGCTTGGTATCAGGCTCTTCGACATCTTTTCTCATAAAATAAATATCGGCTCCCTGGCCGTTAGCATGAACATCACTATGAAACAAGAGAACACAATCACTATCATATTCAAGTGAGTTAGTCTCTTTCACATCATCCAGAAACGGTCTTCGGTCTTCGTTTAGCTTTCTTAACTCTGCCACAACAACTACGGGAACATCTTGGTTTGTGGCTATTTTCTTTAGAACATTTGAAATGTAATCATACTTGGCCTTATCTGAATGATGTGCGCTCTCTCTGGTAAGCAGTTTATGAAAGTGATCAATGATCACTATAAGATTGGGATTGTTTTGCCGCATTTCTATTATAGTTGCTTCCGTCTCTTCGATAAAGGAATCACACTCAATTCCTCTTATCCATAGCCTGTTATCGAATTGCTCTTTAAAAGATTGAACAATATAGTTTCTATTATCTCTGTCTTTCTTGGTTGCAAGAGCATATCTGGGATTCTGTATTTGCTTGATGCTATAACAAGCTGAATAAGAGGATATTAATCTTGATAATGTTTTATGAGCTGGATCATCATACGAACAATACAGGACAGAGACTTCAGGGTTATTGTTAAGAACTCCTAAAGTTAAATCTATTGTAAAGGCTGATTTACCGATATTGGATTTCCCGGCCACTACATATAAACCTGGCTGCAATCCATCTATGGCCTGGGTAAACTTATCAAATCCTGTCTTGTATCCTATTAGTTCCTTATCTCTCCATGCTCTCTTCTCGTGTGCCTCTAATGATTCTGTTAGGCTTAATACATTCAATTTATCGTTATCACTCTCCTTTGTCAGGAACTTGCATTCAGGGATACAATTACCGCATACTAAATCGTTGTTACAGTTGAATTTGTATTTATGCCTGAACGCTGACTTCACCTTGCCCAATAGCACCCTGTGAGGTAATGGATCAATAGCTCTAAAATTACCGGCATAGCAATGCTCTCTACTCCATTTGGTTAATCTGGAAAGCGATTCTTCTTCTGTCATTCCAGCATTATAGAAGTAAATAGCTAACGTAATAGCCGTATAATCTCTTAATCCTTCTGGGCAATTAGTGTTTAATATTTTCTCAATACAGGGCAAGGTATGATCTAACTCTTTAAATTCACGAATACTTATTTGTTTCTCTAAAGTGTGATATCTCAGAACTGCCAAAGCATATATTTTGTTGGCAGCAGAATCGAGAGTGTTAGAGGTATAAGTTAACAACTCCCGTGGTGTTTGAGCGAGTGTTTTTATTTCGCTCATATTGAGGTTTAATTCGTCATGGGTAATGTAGACGCAGTAATAACCGCTTTTATTGTTTATAGTATTGGGTAATCTCAAAGTCTTTCTTGGGTTATAAGCGCTACCCTCCCATTCTATTGTTTTGTTAGGTGAATATGTGTTCAACTCTTTGGCGATCCACTTGAAAATAAGGTGTAAAGATTTATGTTCTGCTACTCCTAATGTTTCTGCATTTACTGTAATCCTAAATCCTTTATAGCCAGTGAATTGAATTAATATTGCCCCGGCTGGAACATTGAATTTGTCTCTCAGTGTTTTAAGGCACCATATTGCGTCTTGCTGCGCTTTACCTGGATCATCTTTACAATCAAGATCAAGAAAGAAATCTCCATACAAACAACTCACATAAGGCAGTTCATCATCAGGTCCGGTAAAATCTCTTGGCTTAACATAACCGAATGCTGATTTGTGAATTTCTTTTTCTTCGCCTACAGGAAATATCTTTCGATTGTTATATTTATTGAAGTTGTTGGCTGCAAAGACAAACTCCGGTATTGCATTATCTTCCATGAAGTGATTACGAGATACTATACCCTCTTTGTTTGCCCAATATAACTCATGAATCACTGTTTCCCCATCGACTCTTTGCTGAGTGTCTTTAGAGGTATTTGGGCAGGTCTGCTATAGGGCATAAACGGATAAAGAGGGCAATCCTTCATTTTACAATTATAAGCCCCATCCCTGTAGAAGCCTAAACACTCATAGCATTTAGCAAGAATGGCTTTCTTAGGACTTAATTTGTCACCAGAAAGATAATTTTGTAATTCCTTTTGGCCTTGATACTTTTGTCTTATCTGAGGTTTAGCATCATCCCGGACAGGCTTCACCGCTTCTATCTTGCTTGCCAAGTAGCACCTCCTTTATCCAGTGTCTAATTATTATTTTTAATCTTTCCATTATTGCTCCTTTGTGAAAAAAGAAAGTATTGGGAGTGGGCCGGATTGATTACCGGCATAGGGCATTTTCCGATATTTCTCCGATTCTCGTTTCTGCTCGTCAACAGGCGTATTACGGGTGCTTTAGGGGACTAACGGAAGGTCTGTGTGCTCTCCCGGCTTACCCTCGACGGTCTCTCGGCTTGATGCACTACTCTCAAGCCTCAGCCCTTGCATTACCACCGATGGAGGTTATTAGCGTGTCATTCCACGCCGCCACTCCCAAATAGGAAACGACTTGCCATTCTCATTGCCCACTTTATAATCCGGAAAGTGATGGCTCTACGGGCTTATCCGAAACCGAGTGCGTCTATTCGCACCTGCCGTTCCCTATGAAATTATTCCATTAAGCCTTTTCGTATGCCTCTATAACAGCAGAAGTCAATCTCTGCCTAAATTCGCTGTTAATCGGATGAGCTATATCCTTCCACTCTTCCTTAACCTTCTTAGCGGGCATTCCTACAATCAACTTGCCGCCTTCACCCTCGATAACCCTTATATCCTTCACTACAAAGCAATCATCAAATGTTACCGTAGCAACTGCACGACTTCTGTTTCCCTCTCGCGGCTCAAACTTAAATATCTTTACGTTTGTGATATCCATTACTTGTTTACCTTCCTTACTCTCAACTTCTTTTTGCCGAATTTAATTGCTTGCCTCTTATTGCTGTAAAAGATATCAATTTTGTCAAAATGGAACTTTCTACTCATCCTGTCCTCAATTATGAATACGCGCTCACCATACCCTTCAATTTTAATTTTAGTTCCCATTGGATAACGCTTTTCCATACTACGACTTACGGCTACTGTTCTTAAATGCCTTGGCCTTCTCCCTGTAGCTGTCACTTTATTGGGAGTATGCCCATCCCCTAAAGCGTATGCCGTTGCAACTACTTGTTTGTTTTTATTGTTGCATTCCCCCTTATGGCTAAAAAATAGCACTAAGAGGATAAAAAAATATAATCTAAACAGAAAATCACCTCACTTACCGGACCGGAAAGCACCACCTATTATTCCAAGAATCAAAGATATACCGCATGCTTGCCAGAAATTCAATGCCGGTGCGGAAACCCATGATACGATTGCTGCATTCCATAACAGCATGATAATCCATCCTCCAAACGCTACACCTGCTGCTATGAAAATAGCTCCAACAATAAGAGCACCTATCATTACCAAAAAAACTTCCAACTATTCACCTCCTCTCAACAAGGTTGTCCAACGCCGGGATATTCACTGTTATGCGCTTTCAACCAAGGACACAGCTCATCCTCATCGTCCGAAACATCAAAATATACTTGGCTAGCTTCTATATCGAACCTCCCCAAAAGTTCAACTATACAATCCACACTAATATCGTGACTGCCATAAATGTGTTCCTTTCGGCCCTCTTCGTCTATTAGAAAGATGTCCGTCCAATCATTAAGTAAAACAAATTCAACCCTCTTCAATCGTTCACCTCCCTAAAAAATAATTGTTTTATTATCCAGCCGCCGCTACAATTCTAAACTATCTTTGCCACAAGATAAGCGACATCATATTTAACCCACCTATCGCCACCAGTGGAACCATTATGCGGCATACCTGATAAGTTTTAGACTGGATAATTTGCAAGAAATGGGCTGGATTTAAACCAGCTATGCCTACCCTGCTCTTAACGTGTGGGCTTCCATTGAGTTTCCACACTTTTACGGGGGCTGAACCGCTAACATGCCCTTATCCGCTATTATCTACCACTATGATTTTAACGGCGATTCTTTAGGTTTGACTCGTAGGCTTATCATACCACCCAATAGAGGTTCAGTGTGTTCGCACCGACACCGCCACTTCTTGCAATAACACAGTAAGGAATACGGCAATATATCCCACTGCGTCTTTTACTATTCGGGAAATCGCCCAGACGCTTAACGACTGACCACTTCCCGAATAGATATTTTCTTCTCATTCAATATTACGCTATCGATATGGCTCTGAGCAGTTATGTGAAGAAGGGATTCAAAACAAAACTATTCACAAAAGACAAACCGAAAGTTATCTCGGATGAGAAGAAAAAATGGGGTGAGCGGTGGAACTCGAATCCACAACCTTTTGAGCCACAGTCAAATGCTCTACCAGTTGAGCTACGCCCACAACTTTGTATGGCAGGTGCATTATAGCCCGCTACGTCCAATGCGTTTACGCTACGAACATAGCTGAAAAGGGCCATTGAAATATCTTCCCACTTACTATCATTAACGCCTAGACAGCAGTATCACCCTGGGGCATCAGAGAGGATATTGCGTTTACCTCTTGCCATACGATTACTTATTCAATTTTCAAATTTAATTATCAATGTTCAAACAACATCAAACTCAAAAGCTTTATATAAATTAGGGTTCCTACCCTACGGGAATGGCCTCTATTTCTTCGCCCCCGGCTGAACCCGATCTCATTATCTCCGTCAGCAACAAGGCTTCATGTAAAACATCTTGTGTAATCTCAAGTTTCTCAGATAATATCTCTTCTACTTTTAAAAAATCATCCTCTGTTTCGCATTTGGCCTCTTCGACCAACTCGTTAAACATTTCGTCTACAGTGAAGCAGTCCTTCACATACCCCATGAAAACTTCTCTACTCTGAAAATCTAACATGCTTTCCCCCTTTAATCTACTTAATCTACGCGATATGCTATGCCGAATTCATCGGCGTAAGCCCTAACTTTGTCTCTTATGTCCCTATCTGCCCAGGCTTCGCAAACCCATGTTATGTAGTCGGGGCGGTCTTCACGGATATAATCCAATGTTTTGCCGTTATATTTTCCTCTGTGCCAGACCATTTCTCCTAAACTGCTAGTATTTGTTCCCTCCTCTTGGCTATTTTCTGTCACTTCGCTTCCTTCAAACATCTCAAGTGTAATCCCCGCATTCAATAAAAGAAGTAAGTTTTCAGTCTTTTTTTCTACATCGTTTGTTGCATTTTTTAGCACTAACAAAGAGCTACTTAATAGCCCTTGTGCCTCTGTAAGACTTTTCCACTTTTCCTCTTCTGTCAGCGTCATTCCCAATAAACAAGCCCCCTTTCAAAACTCTTTCCTTACTATAGCACAAATGAGGCGCTTTGTCAATGTGCTATTAAGTAACCCTTTGGATGTGCTACTTTTTAAACGTTTGCCCTCTAATCTTAGTATAGCAAACATTCGTTCTTTTGGCAATATCTCTTGTGTATATTAGTGCATTGTGATATACTTATGTTATGAACACTGTATAACATTAAGGAGGAAAACAACAACAGAAATGGCAGAAACAAACGTGAGGTATGGAACAACGCCTAGAAGTATCTTTGGGAAGATACTGTTCAAACACCGAAAAATAGCAAACATGTCCAGAGTGGAGTATGCAGAACGAATCGGAAAGTCTTTAGCCCAAGTGCGCTGGATAGAAACGGAAAAGACTCCAGAGTTTGAAGATATTAGAGATGTGGAAAGAGTATTCGATCTGGAGCCGGGAACAGTATACTTCGAATACTTAGCGGAACTATCCAGAGCAAAAAAGGAATAAATAATATTTAATCGTCATGGTAAAAAGAGTAGATAGAAATATCTGCTCTTTTTCTTGTCATGTTCTCCGGCCGGAATATAAATTAATCGTCATGTTTTTTGGAGGACTACTTATAGTATTATATATATTAATATTATATATAAATATATTATATTATTAATTATATATAGTACTATATATTTATATTTTATTATTTAATATTAATTATATATAATTATATTTATATAATTACTTTATATTATAATATATTAATTATTATATATTTATATTATATTTATATAATTATTGGTTTTCCGGCCCTTTAAAGTTATTCCATGACAAATACAACATGATAAAAACAGTACTTCTTTCAGTACTTCTATAGACAAACTATTTCTTTATATTCTAATAATCATATATTCCATGATAACAAAAAACCCGCTATTCATGCGGGTTTTAAGAACGTTTTGGTGGGTCGTGTAGGGATCGAACCTACGACCTTGGGATTAAGAGTCACATCGACATGATAGTTTTTGTTCTTTTCTAAAGTATAAATATTATCACTTTAAAAAAATATAAGTCGATAAACACTTAGTTGACAAATTATTAAGTGCTGCTATAATAACATTTGTAAGTGATAGTATTTAGCCTAGCAGTACTTCTGGGGGAATGAATAAAAATGGCTGGAAGCATAAAATATAGGGGAAAGGGAAAGGACGGAAGGGATAGATGGTTGGCTCAAGTTTATGTTGGAGAGCGTGACGGTAAGAAGAAATATGTAAGTAAGCTGGCCTATGGTGACAAAGAAGAAGCTGAAAAACTCCTTGAGATATTAAGCATCTCTAAAAATGAAACTCCTTCTGAGAACTCTTTACAGACCATAGGAGATAAATGGCTAAAGAACTTTATACCGAACAAGGTTACCGGCATAACACTAAGAGACTACACAAGATATTATGACAATAAAATAGTTCCCAAATTGGGGAACAAAGATATTTATGATATTTCTGATTTAGATATTCAGGAATTATATGATGAGATGAAAAAAACTCCAAGGGCAACAAGATATACCCATGTTGTTCTGCATTCCATTATGGTATACGCTATTAGTCTGGGGATAATCAGAAGGAATCCTTGTGACCTGGTAACTGTTCCCCGTCAAACAAGGAAGGAACTGATAGTTCTATCACAAGATGAAGTGAAGGTGTTTTTGTCTGCCGCCAAGGGCAATGATTGGGGATTATTATTTGAGTTTTTGTTGATGACTGGATTAAGGCCCAATGAGGCCTATGCATTACGATGGAGTGATATTATAGACAATCGTGTCTATGTGCAGAGAACGCTTGATCGTTTCCCTGACAGGTGGGAATGGGGAGATACTAAAACTCCTAAAAGCAGAAGGAATGTTCCTTTGCCAAATTCTACACAAAGAAGATTAAAGGAATATAAAGTAAAACAGAATGAAGCACGTTTAAGTCTGGGAAGTAAATACAATTCTCACAACTTGATATTTGCAAGCAGACTTGGAGAGCCTTTGCATCATAGCAATATTGCCAGGAGATATTTTAAACCCTTGCTGATTGCTGCCAAATTACCAGATATAAGAATTTATGATCTGAGACATACATGTGCAACTATGCTTTTGCTGGCAGGAGTAAACCCTAAAATAGTTTCCGAAAGATTGGGACATGCATCAATTTCAATAACTCTTGATATCTACTCTCACGTCCTACCAAACATGCAACAAGAGGCTACAGACAAATTAGAAACTATGTTTTACAGCAATGAGGGATGAGCTATCCCTCTAGGATTGATTTCAGGGCCGACTTAATACACAAATAGCGTAAAAAGTCGGCCCTATCTCGAGCGGGTAAGGTGTTTATACCTTAAGCCGTTTTTGAAGAAAGAAAATCACATTTTTAACATACTATTAAATCCCAAGAGAATCCAAGTTGACTACTCCATCTGGAATTAACTTTTTCAGTCTTCCTTCTTGTTCTTCTATCGTTTCAGTAGGGTATTCCATTTTAAGGCTTGGGATGATTATTTTCTCCGGCCCAAGCCTTACTTGAAATTTCCTACCAACTTGTTAAAAGTAACGATAATCTCTATGAGCTTGTCTATGTAAGTAAGTATTTTATCGTTGGGAAGATCAAGGCCGGGAACAATACTTTCAGCAGTTTCCATTGCAAGTTTAAGAATATCTATAATAGCTTGTTTCTTCTCTGCCCCATGACCATCCTGTTCGAAGACTTCTATCTGCTCTTTAATTTCTTTTGACACTCCAAGAAGCACCTTTATAATACCAATATACTTAATTGCGTCTTGAATAAATTTCATAACTTACCTCCGTTGAATTAGTGTATTATCTAGGAATGTTTGTGATACGCTAAAGTGTTTGTGTATAATAAACGATACACAAATGTTTAAATTAATCCGTTTTGTTTGCCATATTTGATAATGGCATCAGCTATTGCCTGTGCGCTCTGCTGTAGAAATTGTCTACTCTCTTTAGTGATACCTGATAGCAATACTTCTTCTTTGGGATTAGTAATAAAAGCTAATTCGATTAAAGCATTAGCCATCCCATGCTTGTTTGCCTGACTTATGACATAAAACCCACCTTCCTTCGTTCCTCTATTTTTAAGCTCATATCTGAATTTGCCGATCCAGCTTTTCCAAGGCTGTTTAGGATTATCGGGTATCCTGTCTTTGTCGTTTAGCTGCCTTACCATTTCGGAATTAATCAACTTAGCAAGTTCACTATTACCGGCATACCAAACTTCAGTTCCTTTAGCCGTAGGGTTCTCCGCTGCATTACAATGAAAACTAATAAACATATTGCACTTCTGAGCTTTAGCATTCTTTACTGCATCAACAAGATATTCTTCCTTGAGGCCGGAAACTTTGATATTGTAGAGTTTATTATTGGCATATTCTCGAAGAATGTGAGCAACCCTAATTGCTAACTCCTCGTTGACATCACATTCTCTTAATCCCGTTGGACCTATAGCACCAGGATCAAGCTTACCTATTTTATTCTTCCAATGACCAATATTTTCATATATGTTTAGCATTTTTCTCCTCCCTCCATTGTATGTGAGAATTTTTTGAGTATGACCATTAGCCAGGCCGGGAAGCGCAAGCCACACTTTGCCATGTTCTCTAAATTACTAACAACTTCTGTGATAATTGCATAAAGTAAGATGATGTTACGCACATTTAAGGTAAACCCTAAACAAGCAAACACTTGAGCAACAGCAGGTGGAATATAAGACGATCCGAAACCTATTCCGAACACCAGGTCCACAATTACACCAACGGCTACAGCCATAAACATAAGAGCCTTTTTAAGTATCCCTTGCCATGCCTTTTGAGAATTGGGTTTACCAGTCAATAGAGCGGCTGAAAATCCTGTAAGTAAATCAAATACCGAGAGTATGAATAATGCATATAAGAGTTTGTCTAGTCCACCCAAAAGAGAGATAATGAATGTTCCGATAACAGATAATACTACTTTAAGTTTTACAACCTCCATACAATTCCTCCATTTCGTTCAGCATATTAAACTACCTCCTTTCCTTCCGGCCTAACTTACTTTGTAAAATTGAGCAATAGTATAAACTTCTACCTCATCCCAGTTCACAGCTTTACCTTGGCCGTAAGATGCACAAGTAGAAGCACACCGATGCTGAACCGCAAACACCTTCTGCGCTGCTATGGTGAACCTACCACGGATAATGCTTCGAGTTGTTGCGGCCTCTGCAAGGACAACAGAAAAGTTTTCCTTACCGCCTGTATCGGTAGATTCCGTTGTTCCCACCAGAGTAGTGGCGCTATCGGTAATGTTGTATAGCCGTGCCTGATGGGCAAGCACCGCCTTGGCGGGGCAGCTTATTTCTGCTTCGTATGTTCCAGCGGCAAGAGTTATTTGATTGCCAGATACAGATGCATAATTGCCCGCATCAGACTTCTCGGAGTTTAATGCCCTTGTCTGCCAAGCGCCTGAAGTAAATGTGCCTCCATCGGTTCCAGCAGCTTTTTCGTCTGTGATCAAGATATAATATCTGCCGTCACCTGTGCCGGTAGGCTTATCTACATATATCATCTTGTCGGAGGTGGAATCGTATTCCTGTATTCTCCCATCAGCTATATTGGTTTCATCAACTTCTTTTGTCCCAACGAGACCGGTATCAATTCCGTCTATAGTGGCATCCAGTTCGTCGATAGCGTCTTGCACATTATCAGCAACAAGCTCGGAGGAGGTATTATCATAGGAAATATTGTCCGCTGACGAAACTCCATAAACAGGATCAACACCTTCACCAGTAACGTAAGTAGCAGAGCTACCGCTACTCCATATAGTTGTTATGGCTGACACATTACCCAAACTATCTTTAGCAGCAATACCAAAATAATAAGTGGTATTACGTTTTAAAGTGGGTGTCTCATAAAAATTATTAGTAACAACTACATGACTCGAAGAAGTTGTTATGGCTGCTTCACTGATATAAACTAAGTATTCTGTAATATTGTCTTCCAGAGCAGGAAACCATGATAATCTCAATCTTATATCAGGCGCTAATGCTGATAGCTCTTCGTAAGTAAATCCTGATGGAGAATTAATATTATTGCCCGAATTGGAAGATGAAGAAGAGCCTTTTGGCAAAGTTACCGATCCACTTCCGGTTTTAATTGTTGCTTTGTTATTTGTTCTGTATCTTCTGTCCAGCCGGTTAGATAAGTTCCTCAATAAGCATCACCTCCTACCAATAGTAATTAGCCAGATTAAGATTAACGGACGGTGTAATTCCCTTTTGGCTATCGCTTATTTTCTCCACATAACAAATGAAGTTTCTGTTAATCCTCGGCCTTTGTAACAATACTGTTTCTCCTAAAGAGAGATGAGGACCATAAACAACATTAACATCATAAGAGGCCTTACTCTTTTCAACTTCACGCAAGATATCGTCTGCTCTGCGTTGCACTTGGGGAAGTGTATACAAGAGATTGTCAGGTTCAAGAATATATACTTTGTCGCCATATTGTGTCATTCTCTCAGGCCGGGAATAAGCATGAGCAATTATTACTCCCGCTTCATCACTATATTCCTGTAAGCCGACAATCTTTATCTCGTTTAAGACTACTCCCCAATCCTCTGTGTCGCTTCCGGTAACTCCTATTTTACCGCCCTTTTCAAACGTGAATTTAAGATACTGAACTTGCCCTAAAGCACCAAAACTATCTTTTGTGAAGCTCATCCATTCATAAGACCTTAGTTCCATCTTATCTGTTTCATTTGCCAGTATCCTATAATTAACATCGTCGATACTGGCTTCGATAGTTATTTGCGGAGCAGATAAAAGGGCATTGTTTCCGGCAGGGTCTTAGCATACAAGTGAACAGAATCAAGGTAATAGGGCTGATCCAGTTTGATCTTAAACAGTTCTATCGGATAAGGTGGAATATCATTCCATAACCAACTTGCGTATGTATCTACATCGTTATCACATATCTTCTTTAAATCATCTGCGCTTGGATAAGATGAATCGCTTACAGGATTAGATATTCTTGTTATTTCCGTTCCCGATCTTCTAGCTGTATTCTCTATTGAAAAAGCTACTCCTTTAGCAACAACATGAGTAAACACTTCTTCGTCTTGATACTGAGGCGAAACATCTTTAATTAAAACAAGTTTATGATCATAACCCAGGAATGCTGTTGCCACAGAAGGCGGATTACCCGTAAAACTAACGTTACCCGCATCCTCAAAATATGTTCCAGCTTGATCTGCTATCAACGAATCAGCAGCAAATGCCTTGCCATCTCCACGCCGGTAAAGTTTATAGCCTGTTGCTCCTGTAAGTGGTTCTATCCATATCCAATTCTTTTGAGTATTAGTTCCTTTATCGGCTATAATTCTTACTTCTCTACTTAGCAGGGTTTCCCCATTCGCATCATAGGCTGTTATGCCGTAGAGATACGTTGTCCCATCGTTTATCGTTCCTCCGGTTATATCTGTGCCATACTCTATGATCTGAGGGCTACCTTTTTGCCAAGAGTAATTAGCTCTGCATTTACCTGTTGAATCAGCATAAATAAGATAGTTGGGAGCAATTGCTTTTCTAATCTCTTGTATGGCATCATGCCCAGTTTTAAAATCAGCATAGGGAAACTCTATAGCTGGCAATGATATTCCTGTTCCCTTAATAGTAAATGCTTGATAAGTTGAGGTTACTATGCTTCCCGGCGCAGAACTAAAATAAACCTTACCGCTTCTATGGTCTATATCTGAAAAGACAATTGGAGTTTCCCCGTCTTGAAAAGCTACATTACCGGACACCCAATTCTCATAAGGATAATTAGGAGAAACATAAATCTTATCTGCTGTATAATCTATCCCATTGTAGTTTTCTGCTCGTGGGTAATTCCACATCTCAACACTGTTTTTGCTTTCGTATAACTCTTCACCGCCAGGATCACAATAACTCAAATAAAGAGTGTCGCCTAATTGTATGTCTGCTCCAAAATCCAATGTTCTACTGGCTGGATCAAAAGTAAACCTGTTATCATAATCAGTATTATCGCTTTCAGTCAATGGCTTTACTCTATTTAAACTGGCAGAGATAAAGTAATTACCATTCCATAGTTGTTGTGGACATTCTGGTATTTGAACGGAATTAGAAGAAGCCTGATCAAGAGTAATGGTGTTACTGCTAATAACATTGTCGAACCCACTTCTTCGCGCTACATCAATCAGTATGTCCTCCGCATAAGCATCATTACCGTAATAGTAATAATCACCTATAATAGCTTTGTCTGCTGCTCCACCGGCTTCTTGCTTTACTGTCCAGCTTGCTACAATAGTAATGTTCTGAGCAAAGTTCCTATGAGCTTCGGGCAGTAAGTTGATAGGATTGTCATTGAATACTATTCCCCAAACATAATTAACATTATCGTTATAATAGGCATAAGTATAATCAGAAGCACTAACGGTAACTGTTTGATTGCCGGGACGCTGATAATTAATCTTAACCGTTATTGTCTTAGTAGTATCCCAAGGAGAATCTACCGGCTGATAGCCGTTGTTTGAATCCTGCTTGGCACTAAAACGAGATACGGCAGAAACATATTGATAAGTTCCGGTTACATGAGAAAGCGTTTTATCTGTTAATACTTTTGGAGTAGATTCAATCTCCACACTATCAAAGGGTATCTCATAAAATACTGCTTTGCCGTTATATTGGTTGACTTCATAATATTCAGTATCAAGCTCTTTCTTCTCTCCATTTTCACTCACATAAAGAACCGGTCCCGGCACGGGAACAATATTGGGATGAGCAAAGGAGAATACTTTATAAGCATCATTGCCTGAAGTATAATCGATGTTTAAGACTTCTCCTTCGACCTCATAAATAGTTGGAGAATAAGAAACTCCAGGAGGTGGATTAGTAGTAAACTTCTTTATGTTGTCGTGGCAAACAACTTGAATGCTACTATACCCTTCTCTTACCTGGCTTATCGTTCCATTGAATCTTCCCTTGCTTGCTTCCTCTTCTATCCACTCTATCTCATTGTCATCATTGATAAAACCTTGTCTGAATATAACAAGGTTTTCATCGTCGAATAAGGGTTTATATACTCCGTCCACATAATTGATACTGGATAATGCTTCCCGGCAATAATCTCCATTGGAATTGGCTACACTGAAATCTAATACCGCTGCCCCAAACTCTTTATCATAACTCAATGAATGACCGGTAATTTGAATAGTTGTCCAGGTAGTAACGTTATCAATCTTTCTTCCTATTTTAACTTCTTGATATATTCTGATGTTTTGGCTTTCAAGCTTATCTTGTCCGGCCTGAGAGAGTTCCATATTATACCTCCCTCAGTTTGAGGGTAATATCATATAATTGGATATCCCCCGTAGGGGCTTGGACCTCGGAATACTCATCGATATAAACCTTCAGCCGGAAAGCATAATCACCAGTTATTACATCGTTCTCTGTGTTAGCGGAAACAAAATCAACCTCACCCAGGGTATAATAAACTGTATATCCACTTCCTACCTCCACATCATTCTTGTAAATAGTAGGTGCATTATCGCTTACCCATTCCCCAAACATGCCTCTATAATTCTTGTAATCCATTATCCCTGAAGAGTTGTATTGAGGCTCTAATATATCTCCATCAACTTCGCCTGAATGAGTAGTGATATAGAAGTCTTTATCGTGATAAAATAGCCTTCTAAGTTTGTTCCTGAAAATAGTTGGTATCTTTTCCCAGATAGCGGAGTATTCTTTCTTCTGAATTAAGTTCTCTGCGGTAATCCTTACTTGTGTTCCATTCTCCTGATCTTCGTATGCTACATTCTTTTGTATAGCAGGAGTAAACGAACTTGGGTTTGCAAACGCTGTTTCTCCGTCAATTATCCATTTGCTCAAATAGCAATCCTCCTTTCGATAACCAATAAAAAACAGGCCTATAAGAGCCTGTTGAAATCCTAATATAATATCGCAGGGCGACCTATCCCTCTAGGATTGATTTTACCCCCGACTTTTTACGTTATTTGTGCATTAAGTCGGGGGTATCTCAACGAAAAGGTATAAACACCTTACCGGCCATTTTAAGGGTAAAGAAAATGACATTTTAAGAGGTGAGGGATTAACCTAATAGTTAACCCCTCTAACGTATCCATCGTTAACATTATTGTTTACTGCATTCACAGCTACTACTTCTATGTGACCGGTAAACTCCTCATTGCCTATGTATACCTTAACGGCAGGATTGAAGTTGACTTGTTGTGCTGTTCTACCGGAGAAGTATTGGCTGGTTTGCAGGGGGTAAAATTGAGCGTCGCCTTCTGCGCCTCTGTAGCGTAAGGGTTTATACTCCGGTTCTTCCTTTTCTTGTTTCTTTCCAAGGAACATCCCCAAGACTCCAAACGCAGCCAACCAAGGGTTATTGGCGTTGTTGGGATTCATAGCCAATAAACTTGTAGCAGCCTGAACTGGATTGCCACTGGCTATTCCCATTGCAACTCCTGCTGCGCCCATAGCGTAATCTATTGTTTTATTCTTGGGCTTGGATTTATCTGTTTCATTTTTCTTTTCATTGCCGTTATAAATACTCGGGTTTTTATGGATAGGCGCTGTTACTGAAGGCTCTCTAGGTCCAATCTTTTCCGGGATATCTACACCAGTAGCCTTAAATCTATCGGCTACCACATCAACAATGATATCCTCTTCCTCGTCTTGCTGCGCTGCTTGTTTTAACGCCATCATATTTAGCGCTCTATCAATGGGATTAACGACACGAGAACGAGTAAGGTATTTACCCAATCCAGAAAGATCGTTAGTCGCAGTTGCTGTGGTTTTGAGAGAAGAACCGGAATTCATAATTGAAGGTGCTAACCCGCCAGCACTCTCAGAAGCCACACTACCCGTTATGCCTCCATTCAAGATGTTAGCCATTGTTTGTGCTGTTAACATAAGCTGTTCTGAAAGTGTTTTAGACATACCCACAGCAGAATTGAGCAGGGTTTCATTCAATTGAGGTAACACGATACCAAACCCATCTGTTACCGACTGTTTTACTGATACGGCTCCTTGATCCAATGCGTCTTTTGCCTCTCTAGCAACAGGTGTTCTAAACGTAGCCTTGCCTTGCAACTGAGCCAGTTTAGCAATCCAACTACTGCCTTCCAACTTATTAGTCATCCAGCCTTTAAATGCTGTCTGGAAATACTCCTTGAAGAAATCTCCCATCTTCTTATCGCCGGAAAGCACATCAACATACAATTCGGTAATACTCTTCTTGGCTTCTTCTATATGAGCTTTGAACTTAGCAGTATTCAATTCATTGAAAGCATTGTTAAGTTCTAATGTAACATCTCTACCGTTACCTTGAGCTTCACGTAATGAACTAATACTTTTCTCTATACCCGATATTTTAGATGCATAGAAATCTGCTGCTTCCCCGCCGCGCATATAAAGATCATGAGAAACAAATAACTCTTTCTGTATCTCTATATTAAGTTTCTCTCTAGCAAGCCTTTCGTATTCTACTTGTCCTGCACGGGCTTTAGCTAAATACATCTGCTTCTGTGCTTCCGTTGCATTCTCACGGCTAAACTCATCCATGGAATCAGTTATAACCTTTTGCTGTGCAGACATTAAAGCGCTGTAGTATTCTGATATGTCTCCGGTAACAAGGAAACCTACTTTAGCTCTTCTAATAGCCTTGGGAGTTTCGTCAGCCATTCTATTCATATCATTTATGTATTTGACTAACTCATCCCTATACTTCCTAATATCCTCATCACGGAACATGCCTTGCTGCGATTTAATAAAGCCCAATAGATTACTTAACTGCTGCTCGCTATTAATATCCAATCCTGATTGTGCAAGATCAAAGTCTGACCTACGAATATCTAATAGCTTTCTTCTTATCTGAGTTAATTGCTCTTCAGCAGCTATTTGAGATTTAAGAACATCAACGTCACTCTTTCTTAAATCAGCCCTATCACGTAAGTATTTATTAATAGCTAATTGTGCTTTCTCTGAGGTTTGATCGTAACCCTGGGCTTCTTTCAAAGAAACGTTTAGCTCTTTATAAACATCATACTTAAGCCTTGCTTTCTCAAGTTCTACTTGAGCATTTTTAACTCTGGTAGAGTTGAGATCATTACCGTCTTGAATTAATTGATTAACTCTGTTTTCTGCTGCCGATACTTCATCAAATGCTTTACCGAGTGCCTTTGCAGCATTTCTACTCTTAACTAATTCGTTGTTATATTTAGTTAAGTTCTCGGCTCTTACTGCATCTACGCCGGTAGTAGCATTAGTTATTACATCTCCACCAAGTTTACTCTTAGTAATAGAGCTTACTTGTGTAGCATTTAACCCTGTTCCCATTAGCTTTTTAATAAGTTCAAGCCTGGCATCTTGGTATTCTTTCTGAGGATAATCATCTACTCCAGCTAACTTGTTGACTTGACTCATGACTGCAATATTAGCTAATGTTTCTCTGTAATCCTTGATAATGTCTGCTACTTTTTCGGCTTGAGTTTTCTTGCTGCCTTTAGAGGTGTCGGGCATTGGCCCCCAAGAGCCATTGGGTTCATCGTCGCTTGATGGAGGAGGCTTAACGCCTCCGGTTCTTCGTGTCTTATATGCCTCTTGAAGAGATTCTGTAGTAGATAATGCTAAGGTTGCTTTATCCGCAATGTCAATAGACTTATTGGCTTCTTTTAATCTGCGGAGTTTTTCTGCATCAGCTCTTTTCTCATCGGCGGTAAGTGCGCCATAGGTAACCTTAGTAGGTCTAAACACTGAAACATCTATTGCTCGTGGCTTCTTGCCAAAGGAAAGCTCTCTCTCTAAACGATCAATCTCGGAGGAATTCCTCTGCTTTACGATGGACCTATCCGCCATTTCTGTAACCATACCTTGACGACGAAGCCTAATCCATTCGCGCATCTCATCATTTAATTTGATCATATAACCAGTAACAAAGTCGATGGCATTACCTTCTTTGTTCCATCCGCGAATAAGTTCCGGCATAGCATGTCCTATTGCGTTCATCTTCTCTTGCATTTGTTTTTTAAGCTTTACAGCTTCTGCTGTTTTAGGGTTCAGCTTACTAAGCTTGTCTCGCATTTCGTTGTAATCATTTACAAGGAAGCTTGTCTGTCTGTGCTCTTCGATATGCTGGATATGAAGTTCTTCTGATCGTTTTATCGCTGCTTTTTGTGCTTGTTGGTATTTATTCCACGCATACACACCACCAACGAGAGCTACAACCAGTGCCGTAATTCCAGCGGTCCAAGGATTGAACAACATGGGAGCTAGCCCCACAAGCTCTTTCCCAATTTCTTTAAACCTAATCAATTCGTTTGTTGCCTTAGAAGAAAATCTAAATCCACTAAAGCCACTTAATGCATTGCCAATACCACCAGCAATTGACATACCCGCTAAAGATTTAGCCAAAGCATTTACAAGGCTATATCCCAACAATAATGATGTAACCCATCCCATTGTTTTAGCAGGTAATAATCCGAAGATATTAAGTAGCTTACCGGCAGGTGAAAGTATATCCTTTATGATGTTAAACCCTGATCGCAACCCCTTGCCGAACTGCTCCGCATCTCCCTGCATGCCTTGAAGTGTTTTATTGAGATTCTTTAAAGTCTCAATATCATTAGAGCCTCCCAGCAATCCGCTAAAGCCTTTAATAAACATGTTATTGAAGTTCTGCTTGGCTATCTGAAGTTGGGCGGGAACAGTGCTTTCCCTGATATCCCGTAACTCTTGGGATACTTTCTTTAATTGCTCGGGGCTCATACTCTTAAGCTGGTCTACTAATGCCTTGAATTCTGGATAATGCTTGACTATTGTGGCAAGGTATCGTGCTCCTTGTCTGCCAAACAGATCAAAAGATGTTGCCATTTGTTCGAATGTTAAAGCATCGTTCTTATACTTACCGTATAGTTGTCCGGTAAGCTCCATAAAGTCTATCTTCTTCTTCTTATCAAATGATGTTCCAAATACCTTATTGATCTTATCTATATTCTTGGACGATTCGGCCAACAAGGCTGTAAGACCAGTTCCCGCTACTCTTCCCTTTTGTCCACCTTGTGTAGATACGACACCATGCGCTGCTATCAACTCTTCATAAGGCATACCGGCTAGTGAAGCAGAACCCAAAGAATATCTTGTAGCTGCAATAGCATCATTCACTTCAAACTGTTGCTTCTTCCAGACTTGCGCCAATATACCAGATAGTTTATACATCTTCTCTTGATCGTCTGTAGTATCTTTTATTTGCTTGCCAAAGTTAAGATATGCCTGAGATAACATTCTAGTTAAATCTATTTCACTAGCTCGCGTGCCTACTGCGAGGTCCAATATAGGAGCACTCATTTTCATCGATTGCTCAAAAGTCATATTGCTTGAAGTTAATTCATACATAACCGAAGTGGCTTGCTTCATAGTGGCTGCATGTTCAGATGTATAGCCTATAGCTTCTCGCTGCAAGCGGTTTGTTATCATCAACTTTTCGTTGTAGGACATTTGAGCATCAGTGCCTGTTCTCAAGGCATCTGCTATCTGCTCTTGGAATTCAAGGTATGATTTCCAACCTTCTCTAGCTGCACCCATTGTTCCCAAGACAACAGACGTTCCAACCATCCAGGTAGTTACCTTACCAAGAACATTCATCATAGAATTACCGGTTCTAGTAAACCTGCCTAATTGTTGATCCGCTCTCTGCGCGCCTACTGCAAACGTTTCATACTGCTTACTCAGTTCTGCCATACGTTGTCCGTGAACGGCAGCAGATACATTCCCTTTGGCCAAATCCATATCAAGGCCTATCATTGCTTCCCTGACACTTGTTAGGCCTTGCTTGTAAGTGGAATACATAGCCGATGCAGTGAATTCATCTTTACCTGTTCTGCCCTGCATGCCCGATATAGCATTTGCTCTTAAACCTAAATCCCCCAGGCCGGACATAGTATCTGAATAGCCTTGTCGGCTTTTAGCAATAGAAGCGCTTCGTTGCATCTTCTCATATTCATTTGATAAAGCAGACATTCTATCGCTATATACAGCAGCACTCATATTTCCTTTACTGTATTCCTGATTGAGTGTAGACATAGTAGATGAAATCTGACCCAAGCCTTTGTTGTATCTATCGAGGATATTGATTCCGCTTAACTGCGTCTCTCCTAAGTTTCTCTGATACTGCCAAAGATTGGCTATCTCTGTTCGAGTATTCTTAATGCCTTCTATATTCTGTCGATAGCTGGCTTCCGATTCTATCTTGCCTATATCCTGTTGGATACCTGCCAAAAGAGGAGCAGAGTTCTTCGCTAAAGCGTTTTGCGCTCTTATGGCATTAGCTGTCCCGCCAGACTCATAAAGCTTAGCTATCATAGCGCTTTTTTCTGTGATGTATTTACTCACATTATCGATGCGGCTTTTAATATCCAAGATAGCTTGATTGTCAACGCCAAGTATTTTAGACATGGTATCTGATTTAATTGGCATCCTGGCAATAGCTTCTATGTTTTGATTAACACCCTGATATAAAGAATTTATCTGCCGTGATGCAATTGCTGAACCTTCTCCCATTACTCTTTGCTGCATCATCGTTCTGTTAAGGGATATATTTAAAGTGTCTACTGCTCTGCTGGCAAGACTAGCTCCTTCTGCAACAGACATTAAACTTCGCGTATCAACTGAAGATAAACTCTTGACTACTTTCTTTACGTTATCGTCAACACTATTTAAATGTTTGTTTAAAGCAACCAGACTGTCGCTGTCTACAACAGGAGTAATTCTTACCTGTATATCACTACCGCTTAATGTGTTCGGTCCGCTTGTGGTATCCATACTCATAGGATCACCTCGCTTCTATTCAATTAATAAGTTTCTATCTGAAAGACAATCCTATGAATGTGCCGTGAAACGGCCAAATCTCCTAACATAAAGGGATCGAAGATAGGCGAAGATGTATACGCATCTTGCAACCCCGCTTCCCCTAAGTCTGCGGTGTTATCGTTAATATGACTTAACAATCTATCGCTTATCTCGTCTGCATCTCTACCGTTCTTGGTGAGAACTGCTATATTACATTCCATCACTTCTTTATGAACCGTTTTAACAACACCATCTTTAGTTGCCTTATATCTCTTTTTGTTTATAGGGCTTAAAGGGATGATCTGAATTATCTTGTCTTTCGGCCAAGTGGCCGTTAAGTTAATTGGAGAGAAGGTAATGTATGCTTCACTGGTAGGGAATTCATCAATTAGAAACTCTATTAAAATCTTCTTCCATGTCTCTGATGGTTTACTCGGATTATAAATTGTTGCTATAGGCAATGCTTACTTACCTCCTCTCACCATTTCTTGCGCTGCCTTTTGCACAGCTATTTGCGCTAACTGTCTGGCAACATTAACTATTTCTCCACGCAGATAATAAGCATAAGGTCTTGGGCCGGACCATGCATCATCACCCCAGAACCATCCAAAGCCTCTATCTACAGACCATTGATAATCAAAGGGTTTAATCTTCTTCTTTTCTTTCATAGCATTAGGCGCTGACAACAAATACTGACCGCTTATATAAGCAATGATAGAATTGCCCTCTGTCATAAAAGATAATGCTTTCTGCAAGTTGTTACTTCTTTCGTATTCCGTAGGATCATATTCTTCATAAACATGAGTTTTAATTGTTTCCCGGCCTCGACTTAATATCGTCTCTTGATTAGCTTGCCAGGTTTCCATGACTTTCATTTGTGCTTTCAACGGGAAGTCCTTTATAGCCCCCCTCAAGGAGGCAAGCTTATCCAATCCGGTTACTGTTACCTTCATTAGCGCCTACCTCCTTGTGGATGGTTTTGAACATTCTTAGACTTACTTAGTTCTTCGCTCTCTGCCATTTTATAAGCTTCAAGCTTACCCATTAATCTATCAAAGGCTAATTCCTCTGCTATATGTCTCATTCTGTCCGGGCCACCAGCTATATATTCTGTTAAAGTCTTACATCTCTTTGTGGCAGCATTTATTAGTTCAAACCTCAAGGGGTGATGCCATTTCATCTTCTTATCTTCATCTTCTAATGGCGGTATATCTATTGCTACTAGCATCTCCCCCTTTTCGTTTACCGGACTTAGAAAGGGCTTATGCTATCAACCATTCTCCCAAGATCGGAACCCTTATTTATGGCTCCAAGTATCTCCATGTAATCTCCTGGCAGAAATACCTTCTTAGCTTCTATCATCCATGCTTCCAGATTATCAGTAGGATCATCATCAAATCCAAGTGCTGCTCTCAATACTCCCCACTCTATCTTAAGACTTACTTCCTCTACTGCCTTTTTATAATCTTCACTTTCGTAATCAGGAACATTAAGGGGTTGATTATTCATCTTGCGTCGAAGTTTCTCTTCATCACTAAATACTTTGTTCGGCGGCTCGGGAATAGGAAATGCTGATCGTATCTTCTCAGTAACGTCCATCGTTACCGGTTTAAGATTGAGTTCTACCTTCCTATCGTTCCTCTGCAAATAAACCGTAAACCTGTCGCTATCTCCACATCCTATATCCTGTAATCCCTTCGCTACTACTACCTGCTCTTTCTCCTGAGTTTCGTTCTCCTGAATTTCCTCTTCGTTGACTGTGACCTTCTTAGCTGCCATGTGACAAATCCTCCTTAAATTATCCTTAAATAAGTTAATTGAAAATGTGATTTTCTTCTTGCATTTTTGCCGTAAGGTATAAACACCTTACCCTGCTTAGATAGGGTCTACTTAATGCACAATTTGTGTATTAAGTCGGGGTTAAAATTGAAGCTGGAGGGATAGCTTAGCTCTCATAATAAATAGTTGATTCTCCTGACATGCTTTCTCTTACGATTATGTTACCGTCGCTACTCTCCTTACCATATTCATTGAAGATCAAATTAGTGATTGTTTCTGTCTCTTCTCTGCCATCATCATTGATATAACTAAATTCTACTGAACAGGGTTTCTTGTAATCAAACATATTAGAAGCTGAATCGTCATACCACATCTTGCCGATGTTAATACTTGTCTTGCAGCCGACAACAGTATTTAGTGAGGCTGTTCCTATTTCTTGTCGGAGTATAAGTGATTTTTTAATACTTGAGCTTTCTACAAATGCTAATGTAGCTTGGCTTTGTCCTTCTGAAGTTATTTTAATTAATCCTTCTAAATGTGAGAATACTTGATTAGATATAAGTAATCACCTCCTTGTTTTATGCGACCATCTTCCCAAAGAAGAATGGAAAGAACTGCTTGCTCTCCCGCTTAGGCCAATACAGCCCCTGTGCTACTGCTTGTAGCAGATCGGCCTCTGTGCCGAAGGAATGCTTGGTGTCCTCTTTGCCCTGCTTCTCCTTGTAATCTTTGGCCCAGTCAATCCAAGCCTCAAATGCTTTGTAAGACCTGATGCTTCTATCCGTCGGAGGCGGCACATCGTCGTAAATATGCTCGATCATCCGTTGCTGGTAGTCAAGGTATTTACGCGCCCTTACCACCAGCAGCAAATCAGCCGGCAGGTCTTTGGGTTCCATGTCATTAAAACAGGGCAGCCTTGTGAGATGCCCTTCACCGTCAACACACAATCGCCACAGCTCTAAAAAGGGCCGCTTTTGGCAACCTTGTCAACGTCCAGCTTGGTTCTGATGATCTGGACTTCCTGATACTTCCGGTTCAGGAACATCTTCAAATCGTCGTTGTCGAAGGCGCTGAAGGCTTCACCTGTAGCGAATACCTGCTTCTTGCTCTGCGGGTCTCTTACTGACCAGGCAATGCCTTCATCCTCCTGAAACTTCATGCCCTCGATCATAGCCGCCATATTGACGTTGGAATTGATAAGCTGCCTCTGCAAATCGCCAAGACTGATTGCCGACAGTTCGTTAATGCGCCTGTCGCGCTCTTCCCGGCGTTCTGCTCTGATGGTTTCCTTGCGAAGTTCCAGAAGGTTGTTACGGCGAATCTCTGCCGTTTCTCCCGGCGCCGTCCGCTCGTCCTCGGTCATGGTCTCAACGTCGGAAAAGCCGCTCTCCTCCTCCGGCAGTATGGCTACTTCGGAATCGTCCACATACTCGGCCCATTCCTTGCTTTTGCCTTCCAGCATCAACAGACTTTCAATGATCTCGCTTTTGGCCTCTGCCTCTTCCTTGCCGGTCAACGACTTGTCCAGTTCGGCGATGGTTACGTCCTTGACCTCTTCGCGAAGCTCTTTCAGCTTGGCAAGGTAGACTTTGCGGCCCTTATCGTTTATCTCCTGCTGAACATGATCCGGCAGCTTGCGGAAGAGAAAGGGAATGTCCTTTATCTCGGCTAGCCTTGCCTTAATGGCCTTCTTCTCGGCGGCCTCCAAGCCTTCTTCTCCAAGCCGCTCCTGCAAAATACGCTTCTCCTCCGGGACGTAGGTTGCTACCATCTCCGGCTTGAAAAGGCTTTGCAGTAGTTCGTGTGTGCTCCTCTGTGTTTGTTCTGTCTGTTTGGTTGACATTTTGTTGCTCCTCTCCTGTCTTTTGTTTATATATAGCAACCGCTTCACAGCAGTTCCTCTCCCGCAATAGCATCCAATTCCAGTTCCCCAATCTCAACACCAACATAAATACTATCGCCACTATCGCTGGGTGCTGTCTGCACAACATACTGCGTCTCTTGATCGAACTGCGGTATGGGCGCATACTTGATGGGCTTATAGCCATCTATCATCACTTCAGACATTACCAGCACGCCGCCTACTACTTTTCCGTACAAAATTACTCACCGCCCTTTTAGCTTCACCAATAGAAACCACCGGCTTAACATGCCGATGGTAAAAATTAAAGCTATCGCTCCGTTTTATCCAGCCCCAATAAGAAACTACCGCGCAAGCGTCACGGCAGGTCAATTTGCCCTTCTTGCTTATCTTCTTTATCCGTCGCTTAATCCTCAAACTGTTGCGTTTTCTCAAGATCGTCTTATCTCGAAAAAACCTCAGGCCAAGAAAATATATTGCTCTATCATCAACCTTGGATACCTGCCAGTTGCCCTTAAGTGTAAGGCGGATATCATTCAGATATGTTTCTATTGCCTTTCTAGCGGCATGGAGCTTCTTTTTATTTGGTCCCAACAACACCATGTCATCAATGTAGCGAATATAATACTTTACATGCAATCCCTCTTTTATATGGTGATCCAACCCCTGTAGGAAGAAATTGGAAAACCACTGGCTGGTATAGTTGCCTATCGGCAATCCATCCATATTGCTGTCTACAATGCTGTCAATGAGCCATAGACAATCGCAATCTTTAATGCGTTGCCTGAACATACCCTTCAATATATTTCTGTTAATAGATGGGTAGAACTTTGACACATCCATCTTTAAGCAGTATTTCGTGCCTTTATAATCATCATCAAGCCATCTCCGCAATATTTTTTGCCCGTAACTTGTTCCTCTGCCAGGGATGCTTCCGCAATTGTATTCATACATCCCCCTCATAATAATTGGCTGTATTTGCAGCATCAACGACCAGTGAATTATCTGATCGGGAAAATACTTGGGTTTGAAAATAGTGCGCTCCTTATGGCTGTTTCCATCGTATATTTGCTTAATAGTATACGGCGATGGGGTGTAGCTTTTATCGACTAAGATCTTCTGCACCTCCAGAGCATAATATTCAATATTGCCGATAATCTCCTTAATAAACTTCTTATTGCGCTTACCGCAAGAGGATTTCCAGATCGCCGTCTTGATGTTTTCGATGTCACATATTCTATTGTAGATATAACCTGTTCGTTTCATTCTTATTGGCCTCATGGTTTTTCGAGAAACCTACTAAACCACGCTCTCGTCGGCTTAATTTTCACCAAGCGGTGAGGAATATAAGGTGCATAAAGTTTTCAATAAGAAGGCGCCCGCCATAGTTCACGTTCGCATTAGAAGAAGCGTTGTTCAGATTCCAGTAGAACAGGCCCGCATTCGACCCATTGTTCCAGTTCCCGCCAACGGCGGCGCGCACCCCATATCCCTATTTGATTGTAGAATAAACGTGGGGGTAATCCCCCAATCCCCCTTTAAAGAGCCTTTTTAAGAAGGCGCCCGCCATAGGACACGTGCGCACTAGAAGAAGCGTAGAACAGAAACCAGAAGAACAGGCCCGCAGACGACCCATAGGGCCAGGACCCGCCAACGGCGGCGACTCGTTGTCCGGCAGCCCGATAATAGTAATCACCATAATACGTTGTTGCACCATCTTCAGCAGATGTGACAGGGAGTCCAACATATGGCCTGTCAGCATCATAACCCATGGCCACAGCATATCCATCAGCACTTGAATTGATATAGCCTAGTTGCTCATAAGGGCTGGCAAATACGTTACTGGCATAATCAACAGCATTCGCGCAAGCCCAAGCCTGATATTCGTTTATATTCAGGCCATCCACCCATTGATAGACGCTCCCAAATGGGTTTTCTATGCCTCGATACATACACGGGCTTTTACCGTTTGATCCGTTTATAAGGCTGCCACTAGACGCTGCTATATCGGCACTGAAACCGCTCCTCCATCCGGTATTATATAAGTAGTTGCCCACTGCTATATTGACTGGCGCGCCATCAAATGTAATAGCTTTATTATTAGCATCGTATATATC
>Ga0172381_10000587_pt1 | contig 43979 bp, 60 predicted proteins | sample Leawel6488metaG_FD_119754 | JGI IMG/M metagenome (GOLD analysis project Ga0172381, IMG submission 119754) | Leachate microbial communities from a municipal landfill in Southern Ontario, Canada - Leachate well 64-88 metaG | ecosystem: Engineered > Solid waste > Landfill > Unclassified | place... | reverse complement strand
TTAGTTTCACGCCAACCAGCACCAAAGTTTAGCGCAATTGGAGATCTACTAGAAGAATCTGACCAGGGTACAGCAGTAAGTGCGTTTCCACCAATCAATAGAGGTTGCGGATGTTGGTCAATTGTATTGGTCGCATCCATCCATCCAAAGCAAGCAGATGAATACGTAGAACCAACCAAACAACAAGCGTAACAGAATCTACCGTCAGCTACAGCATACAGCGTACATGCTTGACCTGTCGCTGGTCCTAATGTCCAGTAAGCTCCAGCATATCGTTTCCATTGTGATGCTTCAGCAAGCGCTGGTTGCCATACTGGATACATAACAACTTGAGCATCAAAGTAGTTCGTTGTGATATTTGAAGAACATAACAGCCCAACAGTGGCACCCCCATTATTGTCATTACCAGGAGTTTGCCAAGTATATTGAGCAGCTTGTGAGTGTACCAAAGCAGTCCAAGGTGCAGTCATTTGTAGTTGAATAACATCACCTACAACATTTGCTGTGCTTCCAGCTACAATTGTAAAATTCACGTAGGTTGAAGTGAACGTGGTTCCAACCGCTCCAGTTCCCAGCGAGCCATTAACAGATCCAACTACTGTAAATGCTGTAGCACTTGTAAAAGTAATTGTGAATAGCTCATATACACTAGAGGCAGTCCCTACCGCATCGTCAATGTAGCAGTCACTTACAGGTGTTACGATCAAGCTGGTTGTGATCGTACCTACGAAATCAGATGTCGGAGTAATAGCCAAAGCTGTTGTAGTGGTAGCTACAAATGTTCGAGTATATGTTGAAGTTATTGTGCTCGAAGAGAAGCCACCCGCTGAGTAGCCAATAGATCCTGATGTATAAGCAGTCACATTGATAGTGAGTGTGTATGTTCTTCCAACTAGTAAAGCCGTTGACTCAGTGAGTGCAGCAGTATTTCCAGTTGCATGAACATAGCCTGTGGTGTTGTTGCCTGTCCATCCAGTTCCAGGGGTAAATGTAGTCAGCGAGTTAGCTGAGGTGTAAACTGGCGCAAGTGTATGGCCTAGCATTAAGAAAGAATGTAAACCTTCTAAAAGGGCTTGGCCTGTTGCGTATGTTGCTATAATACTACTCATGATATTTATTTATATATTTTTTGCCTAAATCATTTTTACTAGCTATTCATCTAGGTTTCATTAGTATTGTATATTTGATATTAGAACGATAATTTCAATTAGGATGATTGGTTAAAGTTAGTAAGGATTAAAATGAAATCTATTATAATATACTATTATATAATTAAATTGGAAAATATGTAGTATTTGATATTACAAAAAATATTATGAGGTTTTAATAAATCTGGCATATGAGATCAATGACACTGTACTGTTTGCGTATTGTGAATATTATTAAATAATTAATTCCAATAATTTCGGAATATCTCCGGGCTTTATGCCCGCAATATCATTAATTGAAATTTTATACCATGCTGGTGGATTAACCTTTTTGGATAGGTATTTATTCATTATGGTATCATGATTATTCAGCATGTTTGAATATTTTTCGTTAATTTCTTTTTTGGAGCATTCATCCACAGAAGATTTTATTTCGTTTTCATATTCTTTATACTCTAAGGTAGATAATAAGGAATCTCTTAATTTATTGAAGGCTAGTATGTACGGAGTTATTAATTTAATATTCATACTTATCCAATATGCGCTTTTTATATTGACTAATTCTGGCTCCGAATTGTTCAGCACATCGAATATAGTAATTATTTCTAAATTATTCATTTGAATGCTCCTTTGTTAATGTGTATTTTGGATAGCTATTTTCTAATATTTTTTGGTAGTCTTTGTAATCTAGTGGCATTTCACCTAATGCAATATTTCTACTTTTTGTATGGTCAGGTTGATCATAAAATATACCATTCGGCAATAATTTATTATATATGTTTTGAATCATAGCTAATTATATTATAACAATTATACCGGCTCCAGCACGTAGTGGTCCGGAGATCCTGCGGTTGGTTGATCAGTACCATAGTAAAGAGCCACCAACGTGTAACTGCCTGATATCAGAGACGCCCGAAATTCTCGACTACCCTCAGTAGCCCCAGAGACAGGCGTGATCGCATCCAATTGAGCAATGGCGTCTCCAAATTCACCCACCATGGCAATCCGGTCATATGCTGTGTAAAGTTCTAAGTTCATTTGTTACCTCACATTCCAGGCGGATCCATCATAGATCGCTCTGGTGATTGCGTTTGCTGCGGGGATGCTTGCGGATGCAACAGCAGTAGCTGATCCATAGTAGATGATGGCAGACGCAGCGGTCAACGTGAATGCGTATCCATGCTGAAGGAAAGTGATCTCTTCACCCGCAAACGGAGCGGTCGGCAGCGCGATTGACAGACTGCTCGCACCAATAACCTGATTGCCAGTACAGTTGGCTGCCAGGGTTTGACTGGTGCTTAATGTAGTGTTTTGCTCATTTACGGAATAGACTGTAGTCACTGCATTGAGTGATAACGTCTGTGCAGCAGCGGTTGAAGCTAATGTACCGATGATGGGAGTATTAGCTAGCTCATTTGCAGCAGAGACACGATCACCATACCCGTCAATTGCAAACCAGTTAGATCCTAACTGGTACAGTCCAGCACTGTATCCGATTGCTGTCCAAGAGCTGCCTGTGGTGTTATTCCGTCCAGTACCGTATCCGATTGCTGTCCAAGAGCTGCCTGTGGTGTTATTCCGTCCAGTACCGTATCCGATTGCTGTCCAATTGATACCGGTGGTGTTATTCTGGCCAGCAGCTTGTCCGATTGCTGTCCACCATATACCTGCAGTGTTATTCTGGCCAGCACCGCGTCCGATTGCTGTCCACGAGCCACCTGTAGTGTTATTCTGTCCAGCACAGTATCCGATTGCTGTCCAAGAGCTGCCTGTGGTGTTATTCCGTCCAGCACCGTATCCGATTGCTGTCCAAGTGCTGCCTGTGGTGTTATTCCGTCCAGCAGCTTGTCCGATTGCTGTCGCTTGTTGGCTGGCGTCAGTTGATCGGATTTCCAAGGACACACCACCAGCAGCATCCAGCCACGTACTCGTTGCAGGCTGTGCAATGATGGACTTAACCGATAATACAATAGTGCCATCGAAATCAGTGGTCGGAGTAACAACGATGGCGGTCGTAGCCGTGAATTTTGGACCTATTGAGCCAGTAGCTGTAATTGATCCCTGTGAAATCCCACCTACTGCAACTGTAAACGATCCGGCAGTGCGACCCGTGACAGTCCACGCAACCGTATACAAACCACCCGAGGTATACGTGGTCGCCTCAGTCAAGGTTGCGGTATTGCCAGTCGTGTGAGTAAATCCAGTCGCGAATGTTCCAGACCAGCCAGTGCCTAATCCCCATGTCGCGGATAACGTTTCAGCGCCAAGGCTGGCAGAAGATTGATTAGTTAGGATATTGCCAGAAACATCAGGCACACCAACAGCAGTGGTCAATACCGTCGTACCAGTGGTAGCTACCTTGCTGTAAAGCGTGACGCCCGAAGCAACGTTGACAGCATTGACAGCACCAACAACGCAGTTAGCAATAGCATTCGGAGCCGCACTCGTCTGTGCATTATGGATATAGATACCGCCACCAGCAGTTGCGGATGTATTGGCTATAGTACTATTCGCGATATTAATCTGACCCACCGAGCTGTTAATCAAATACGTATTGGCTCTGGCGGTATTCCAGATACTATTTTCAATGTTTACAGTTCCGCCGGTTTGTACAAGGGGCAGGGTGTTGATGTTTGCGATTGATATCAGATTACCACCAGATACAGTCAGAACATCAGCAGTTGTATTCCAAGCTAATGTTGACGATTGTACATCTAGCAGACCTTGCGATAGAGTTATTGGTCCAATACATGTGCGATCACGAATCAAGAACTTTGTACTAGCTGATACACCTGCAAATGTAACCCCATTTGGGGCTACAACGTTCAGATCAAAAGCAGTATAGTCCAATGTAATCGTGGCTGCTACAGTTAAGGTAAGCGTTGATCCATTACCATATAGCACAATAGGATATAGGGGATAGTTAGCGATAGCTTCGGTATAAGCACCAGGAGCCATTACAATTTGAGATGCTTTAGTAACAGTAGCTAGAGCTGCACTAAGAGTTTTGAATGGCTTATCCAAAGTACCCGTTGGGGTGTAAGTATCAACTCGGTTGCTATCAACAAAAATCGAAGTAGTAACTGAAGGTAGCGCATACGGAGCTGCCACCGAAATTGTGCCATCATCAGCAATATCTACGTTACTACCTTGCTTAACACCACCTAACGTAGATTCAGATGCAACTGGTATTTGACAGCTACTTCCAGATATTGGGTAAAGGGGGTTATTTGCTCATTATTTACAGTAAATAATGGAATTTGTGCAGTTGGGAATTTAGAGATTGCACCTAATATATTATTATTTGGCATATTATTCCGCCGAAATTATCTCGGCTTGTAAATAGCCGGTTAATGAGGTAATATTTAAATATAGGGAATCTGCAAAAATAAAATAAGAAGGAATTATGTTATTAGCAGTATATTGAATCCAAGTTCCAGATGATATTGTTAGAGTATCTCCAATTGGAGTATTTGTGCGATCAGTAATTTGTAAAGTAGCGCCACCTGATGCATATATCCAAATTGACCCAGATGAGGGTTGTCCCCACGCAGGTATATATTTTCCTATTTCAGTTAATCTATCTAATCCAGATTGTTCATTTGAACTAATCAATTTCCATAAATTATATTTAGCTTGGCCCATGCAATGTATTTATACAAAATGGGTTAGGTTATCAATATTATGTTAAAGAAGATCCGAAAGTAGTTATAGTTTCAAGTAGAATAGGTGAACCCACAACTGTTGTTACTTTCAAGATTAGCATATTTCCAGTTATTAATGCACTATTAACCGATAAAGTAGTCCCTGTTGCAAAATCTGAAACAGTTCCACTAACAATAGCTGTAGCTGAAGATATTGCATTTCTAGCATTTACCTTATATATTGACACTGAAATAGATTGAGTAATTGTTTCATCAGTGCTTCTCATTAATAATATCATTGAATTAATATTAACTGCTTCAGTTGCATAAAACAAAATAATATCATCATCTGCACAGGGGTTAGCTAATACTGCTATTTTATTATTTGCAGCGGATGTACCTCCACCTGATCCACTTGCTGTTGAGTTTATTTTTAGTTTTTTAATACCATTCTCTGTCACTTCGTCAATAGTGACATTAGTTCCGGCTGATAATTTATTTTCTATATAATCTTCAGTATTATCACTTGATGTTAATTTTACTTTATATGTATCACTGGATTGACTATCACTATCTGAAGCTCCCCCTATTTTAATATAAGGAACAATTTCAGTATTAAGAATCTTATTTGGAGTGAATGTAGATACCCAAGTACCATTTGATATGGCAGAAGATGCATCTAATTGATAAGCTACAGATGAGGTATCATCAAGCATTTGAGTTTGATTAACATATGCAGCTATTACTGGATTATTATTAGCATTCATATTAGTAATTAATATAGAATACCATCCATTTACAGTTACAACATCATTATCCCCAATAGTTGCTATTAGCATTTCCTCATTTACAGTAGTAGTTACCGTTCCAGACCAAGTTTTAGTTAATGTAATTCCGCTTAATGTATTAGTATTTACAGATGGCTTATATATAGCTAAACCAATATTAATTCCATCCGTTGATCCAACCATAGTTGCAATAGATATTTTATTAATACTTAAATCACCTACACTATGCATCATTATGGCAATTGGTTTATCTACTAATAGTTCTGAATAAGGCCCACATTGGTTTAAATCACAACTTTGAATAATTCCAGATCCTCCACCTGATCCACTTCCAAGATATTTGAAGGCTCCACCATTTTCTGAATATCTATACTTATTAACCGAAGTATTAAAATAAATAACTCCTTTATTAGTCACCGCATAGTTAGTTTGTTCAAGTGCTCTACTATCTGGGGTAGAAATATCTACATTAAGGCCACCATCAATCCTAAATCCACTAACCAATTCTTCATTACCTAGTGCATTCCATCTAACAACATGTCTGCTACCAATATCATCAGGTAAATCATTTGTTTTATCCCATATATATAAGTCTAGCGCATTTTCATAATTGAAATTAATGTCATTACTATGCGAAGTTCTTATATTATGTCTATATTGTGAATAATCCGCATATGAAGCCTCATTTGAATAGCCAAAGGCCGCTTGAAAATCAGCATTACAATTAGGAATATTACCATTTCTTAATGTTATACTTCTTCCACCTAAATTTCCAGTCTTATAATCAATAGTAAATCTCTTAAAGTAATTATTTCCATCATAATATGTATAGCATATATTTTCATTTTGTAGATAATTTATTTGCCAATGATTTTCATAAGTATATTTTCCTAAAATATATGCACTAAATATGTCAATTGTATTAGATACGGTAGATGATACTAATTCAGTGCCATTTCCTATTGCAAATATCAAAGCATCTGCTTGAGATACTTTACTATTAAGTTGCCATTCTGCGATTTGCGCACTAGAATCTTCATTAAATTGTTTTAAATAGGTTGGAACACTATCTATAACATTTGAACTAATTACTGTGGCATTAACAGTTCCAAAATTATTTAAATTACTTGGCATATTAGTTATTTATAATAAAAAGGCTTCTTATTAAGAAGCCCATTTATCAATTGTCTAATGGTATTTTTTCATCAGGTATTTTAGCTGATTTTTGTAATAGTTCAAATCGTTTACCTAGTTTCAATTTAATACAGAGAGCTTTGATTAATAAAATTCTATCAACATTAACTAAGTTGTCTGAAATATAGTAAACTAACCCATTCCAATATGCATCTAATTCATTTTTATTTAATTTAATAGTAATTGATTCAGGAAATTCATTATCAGCAGGTTTATTTAGATTAACTTCTTTTGATATTTTTTCCATTATTGTTAATATATTTAATTTAGTTTCAGCCGGACCTCTGAGATTAGCAGCTAATTCAAAAATATTTCTATATTCATTGCTGGTTAGAGTAAAAGCAGTCATTATTATCCTTCAATTAAGTCAAATAGTTCAGGTATTAGTTTAGAATCAAATCCATCAAGTTTATCAATTGTAATTTTATACCATTTTATAAGAGGCACTTCTTTAAACATAAATTCTTGTAACTCTTTATTAGCTTCATCGGTCATTTCCTTATATTTTTCTTTAATAAGCAATTTAGATTCGTCCGTAGTAGCTTCATCGCACTCTTCTTTATATTTTTTAAATAATGGATCAGAGGTAACATCTGATCTTAATTTTTCAAATTCTTTTACAGTAGGAAGAGCTAATCTAATATTTCTAGTAACCCAATATGCTGTTGAAATATTTACCTTAGATATTTCAATTTTATTGAGTAATTGAAATATGGCAAAAATTTTGCCATTATCTGTTTTTTGCTCTTCTGAGCTAGCTTTAATTTCTTTATTGTTTTTTGGCATTGATGTCCTTAATGTGATATTTATATTTAAAATTATAACAAAATAATCAATCAATGAAATAAATACATATATATGACAGATATCGAATTTGAATCAATCTATGCGCAAATAGCTGAATTTTCACTATTAACAACCGAACATTACAAAACATTAAGTAAAGAAGAAATTAAGGAAGAATATAATGGAATAGGCCCAGAATGGATGCCTAAGAAATGTAGAGATTGGTTAACTGACCATTTTGAATATTTTGCACCAGCTACCGTTGTTCATGATATTGATTATGGGGATTCAGATAAAACAAAAATAGGATTTACCGCAGCAAATGAAAGATTAAGAACTAATTGTAAATTATTGCTTAAAGCCAAAGGATGCCAGTGGTATAAAATATGGTTATACAAATATAGAGTTAATGAAATTGCCGATGCTTGTCAAGAATTTGGCTGGAGTGCATGGAGTGAAATTTAACTTAATCCAATAAATTTAGCAACTGTTAATAATTTATTTGCAACATATCCACCAAATGTAGTGTTGTCAGTTAATGTACTTAAATCAGTATCCATAATAGTATCTCTAATTTCAGTTGCAGTTAATGTAGTTCCAGTAGTTGATACTTCATGTACTGTTGATAAATTAGAGAATTGATTATATATCATAATTTCATAATTGCCAACTGGTTGCTGGAAGGGGGAATCACCATCATCTGTAAAAATATTACCAACTACTGTTAATGTATGACTTGAACTACATGGCTCAATTACCCAATTATTTAATACGAAATAAGTTGTACCTAAAAACTCTCCAGTAACAGTTGGATCACCGCCAACTGTTCTAAAAGCTTGGGGATATTTTAAATTATCATCAAGTTGTGACCATATTTTCCAACGAGAATATAATTCTTGAACTGTTATATAACTACAATTTTGTAATTTAATTACTTTAGTTATTCCATTTATCGTAACAGTTGTTGCCATAGTATTGTGTAATATTATTTATAAAAATTAAAAAGGAAGATTTCTCTTCCTTTTTATTAAGCAGGATTTGAATAGTTTCTTTCCAGTGAAGACACTAAAGAAATAGCATTTGATGTTGATCTTGTTATTGTACCAGTTGCTTTAACATATTGACTAGTACTTAATCCAATAGCCACAACAGTAATAGGCGCATCTTTAGCCGCAGATCCTGCCCCTCTTTGAATATTAGTATCATATGAATAAGTAAATGTTTTAGAAGACAGTCCACCTACTGATCCGTTCATAGATACTGCACTAGAATCTTGAACAGTAATGGCATTGGCGGTACCATAATTATAACCTAATGGAGTAGTTGCAGCTTCATCATTGGTAAAAAATACTCGGTATATTGCATTTGTATCATTAGATAAGTTTTCATTAAAATTAAGCGTTAATGAAGCGGTATATGGGTAAGTTACACTGGAGCCAGTGGTTGTAGTAAACACTACATTATTAATATAAGAGGCATTTAAGTTATCAATAAATACTCCAGTTGAAGTATGTAGAGTGTCTCCTACAAATGATAATAATGCGCTAGCAGTTTTACCAGTAACCGTATCAGTACCTGTATCAATATCAGTAGTTTGTCTTAATAAATATTGAATTTTTTCATATATATTGGTAGTAGATGAATCATTACCAGCAATAACTACATTAAATGTATATTCAACTCCTCCAATTGTTCTTGTTTGATTGCTTGCATAATAAGTAACAGTTATCCCAGTGTAAGGGGCGGCTGTTGAAATAGTGCTATCACTTGCTGTTATTTTAGTATCACTATCATCACTTAATGGAAAACGATAGACAATAGTGCTCATAGTGGTAACACCAATATCATTTAATTGAGAGTCGCCATATGATTTACCCTGAATTCTAATAAACACCTTAAAATATGTACTATAGTCAAATGTAGTAGTAGTGGAATCATACGTAATATTGCCATAATATTGTACAGCTTCATTAACAGCTCCTGAATAAGTGAAATTAGTAGGTTCTCCATCGGCTGATTGCTGATAGTAAACATATTCACCTGCTCCTATGCTACCCAATGTAACAATACTAGCATATTTTCGAGCAACATATGTTCCAGTTGAATCATATTCAGCCCAACCAGCAGTTCTGATTAATTTTCTAGTTGCATCATCCTTAGGCTTCCACCCATTCCAAAATTCAAATTGCTCATTCGTAATTGAATTCATTGGGAATGGGTAAGCCACTAAATTAAGAGCATTTGTGCCAGTGTGCCAGCATTCTTTTAAAAAAGAATATAAACAATCTCCAGTAACTCCGTCTGTTGTTAATGATCCTTTACCTGCAACTAAGCCTATTGTTTTTGTAGTGGTATCAATTAATACACATGCAGTAGTACTACTTCCACTTCCATAAGTTAGACTGTCGGGATCTACAATTATAGCCATTTTAAACCTCTATAATATATTTAGTATATCAAGTGGGATTTGAATAATTTCTATCAACAATTTGCTGAATAGGTATTGTATTATTTGATGAAGATAATGTATAATTAGTATATCTCATATTTTGATAATGCAGACTTATAATATTAATATCTACAGCAAAATCAGAGGTATATTCATAAGTATATTCAAAAGTAGTTGCACTTGATTCAATGCCTCCAAGTGCAGTTGTTGTTCCGGATGAAAATATTCTAACTTCAGTTCCAGTTTGTAAACCTGTTAATGTTAGGGTATATTGAGTGGCGGTTACTGTAACAGTACCAGATGTTGCAAAAGTTGATGGGCTAGATTCATTAATATACATACACTTTATTTGAGCAACCGATAGTGTATTACTACGAGTCATTCTAAATTCAGACATATAAAAAGCAGGGGCAGTTGCTGCTCCAATTCCAAGAGTACTGAAATTATTAGCAGAGGAAGTTCCTGTATTACTTGTTACATCAACCCCATCCACGTATGCCTTACCTGTTCCAGATACTACTGATAAGACTACTAAGTGCCACCCTGATGCGGATACTGCACCTGCACTTGTGCATAGTAACCCCCAGCCAATTCCAAATTGTCCGGCTGCTAGCCAGCCCAATGGAATACCATTGGTACCAGTTGCAATATTTCCAGTAGTAAGTGTTCCATTAAAATTACACCAAAACATTAAATCCATTGTAGCAGCCCCAAATGAAATATATTCATGTAGAGTTAATCCTAATGTAGTGCTTTCTGGTATACAATATAATCCAGAAGCATGCCCTGTTGTTTTTGTAGCAGGGAGCGTACCTATTATTGTCATTCCATTCCATTGACCTGATACATCTTTAACCCCTTTCCAATTAGAAGTCATTGAATTAAAATGAACAACCCCATACCAATGCGCCCATACTGAAGTAGATAATGAAGGTGATCCCACTCCTGGTTCAGTTGCGCTAGTATTACCCCAAAATAAATAAAATACAGTATCTGTTGTTATTGATATAGATGGTATTAATACATATATTGAACATATATTATTAGCTATACTAATATTAACAATTTCTCTTGGATATTCTGTTGTACCATTTGCATCAGATGCAAATCTAATATCAGATCCATCTGAGTTACAGGTTGCTAATAAAGTACTAGGTAATGAATCTATTGTTAATAAGATGGGTTGATTAGTTGTAGCTATTGTTAATTTAGTATGAGGTATAGTTATTGGACATTTATGAGTCCACCCTGTAGGAAATGCCATATTATATATTTATTGATAATAAGTCGTAATAATTTTGAGCGCTTAGATTGGCTATGATTGAAGCTAGTGAATCTGAGGTAAAAATATTAGTATACTCTATTGAGTAATTTCCAGAAGATTCAATTACTCTTTTAACTATATAATTATTTAAATAAGTCTTAATAACATAAGTTATTGAGTTTTCTTCATAGTATGCATAATATTTATAATTTAATATTTTTATATTATTAGTAAAAACAGTTGGATTAGTTGGTATATTATTTATGGTAATGGTTAATGCATTAATATCGGATGTATTTTTCGCAACATTAGTTTGTAATATGTTAATATCTGATGTATGTGAATTTAGTGTAGTAGATAATGTTTGTATTGAAGTACTTATTGAGATTAATTCAGTGTTTATTGTATCAATAGCTTTAGTATTATTCGTTATGCTTTTATTACTATTACTTATTTCTAAATTTATTGAAGTTATTGAGTTATTAATTTGATTAATATTATTGTTTATTGCGGTAATTGAATCTAATATTGAAGATATGTTTGCGCTGTGGGTGTTTATAGTATTTTTAATATTACTTATATCAAGACTATTATCACTTAATTCAGTATTTATCGAAGATATTGAATTATTAATACTAGTAATATTATGATCATTTTCCACTAATTTTGTGTTTATAGCTGTTATACTATCACTATTATTAGATAATTGAGTATTTATTGAACTAATGTTCGCTAATATTTGATTAATATGGGTAGTATTATTATCTATATTACTGCTGTCAGCACTAAGCTCAATATTAATTAAGTTTATTGAGCTATTTATATCACTAATATTTTCATTAAGCTGATTAATTGAACTTGAATTATCAATTACAGTATGTTCAATAGTAGTTAGTTTATTCTCAATTAGATCATTATTTTTACTATATTCAGATAACATATCTGCAATATTTTTATTGATATTAGCTATGTCTAAAATAATATCATCAATATTATCAATTAATTGATTAGATAATATTTGTATAGAAGTTTTAACCAATTCATTAATATCTTTTTTATTAATGGAGATGAATTAAGTACTTCGGATATAATATATTTAAGATCATTTATATCGAAACTAAATCCACGTTTAGCAATAACAACTAAATCAGGTGTTAAGATATTCTTATTTGGGTATTTTATCTTATTTTTATCACATTTATCTTTATCTTCAACTGAAATACCATATTCAATTAATGCATCATTAATATTAGCTAATTGAGGATTTAATACTGTATTAGTTTCATTTGTATAATTTATTGGATTTTTGTACTTAACGTCTATTTTAATATCATGTGAATAATAATTATTAGTTTCAGATAATATTTCATGAGGATTTGGCTCAGGAGTATCATAATTAATATTATTTTTCTTTTTATTCATTATCCTTACCATTTAATATAGCTCTGAAATTTCTAACAATTATTCCAGATAAGCCATAAGCTTCATATTCATATTCATAGCCTTCCGAATTTGGAGTTGGCAAATAGAATGATATATTCACAGTATTATTCAACAATCCTAGATCTTTTTGTTGTATATGAATTAATTCATGAGCAATTGAACGCAATATATCTAATAATCCTCTATTTTTGCAATAGATTATGATCACTCTAGTATCCAAATCTACATAAGTTAATCTAAGATTTAATTTTACTTCAACTTCTTCATTATCTTCAGATGCATCATCTAATTTTATTGTAACTGGCTTATTAATATATAATATAGTAAATATATATTCAATGAAAGCTAATATCATAGCTTTATCTTTTTCATCCCAATTATTTTTAGATTGATTTAATATTAGTGAGTGCTGCATTTAATAAAATATTTCTGCAGCAGTTAAATTTACATTATAAACTACGCCATCAATAGTTATTTGAAGATTACCATTTACAACAGTAAAAGAAGGTTTCATTATATTAATGAATTTCTTGAAGGTTTCATTATATTCTAATGTTTGCCCTTCAATTGGCGAAGCTATATCAAATATAGGGTTACAACCATGTTCTCTATGATCATCATGGCAATCACTACAATCACTTAATAATTCTTTAGCTTCAGGTATGCAAGACATAGTAATTATTTATAAAAAAAAGGCTCATATGAGCCTTTTTATTTTAATGTAAATAAGTGTTATTCAAATGCTTTAATAATATCTTTAACAATACCATGTCTTTGAACATCATTTATTGTCATAGTAACAATACCAACTCTATCAATTGGTTCTAATTTATCTGTTATTACTGTTAATGCAGATGAATATCTTTTATCTTTCCGATCATCTTGAGATTCATCACCTGTTATTACTATTTTTCCATTAGCGCATAATCTAGTTAGTAATGTAAGTATTTCAATTTCAGATAAGTTTTGGGCTTCATCAACTACAACTATTGCATTTTTAAAATTAGCACCTCTAGTAAAAGTAGTAGGAGTTAATATTATTTTTTTAGTTCTAACCCATTCATTAAATCGGCTTTCTCCTAAAATATCAATCATTGTTTCAGTTACAGCAGAAGCATATGGTCCGAATTTCTCATCAGCATTTCCCGGCAAGAATCCAATATCTTTACCACCAACTGAAGTTAATGGACGAATTAATAATATTTTATCAAATCTATTATCTAAAATATATTTAATAGCCATTGCTATTGCAAGCGTTGATTTTCCAGTACCTGCGCATCCTTTAGCGATTGTTATTACATTATCTCTAATTGAATCAACTAATCTATCCTGATTATTTGTTCTAGGGGTGATGTAAGAACCATTATATGCTCTAATTATGGCTCTTTGATCATATTCATAATTTTGTTTCCCACTATCATCTATTACTTCGTCAATTAAATCATCTAATTCATCTAAAATTAAATCTTCATTTTCTTTATTTTTTAAATTTCTGTAAGCTTTACTTAGAGATTCTAATATATAAGCAACTCCCCTTAATTGATTCAAATCCCCACTAGTAATTTTAATAATATTTTTATTTTCGATATAATATTCAAATTTTATAGATTCTTTAATTAATTGCATATTGTCTATTGCAATTACTTTAGATCTTAAATGTTCATCTAAATATAATTTAATTTCATATAAATCTCCATCACTACCATTATCAGATTGTAGAAATTTATCAGTTTCATCTTTTTTAGTTTTTCGTCTGGTCATTTCGTGCTCTTTCCTGCCCTCTGGCAACTCTACCTAAGTTAAAAGCCATCCAATTTTCCGAACTTACCATGTAAGAATTTTCTGCATCTGAGTATTTTCCCACCGAATAAGCTACCTGATGTTTTTTTACAATTTTTTGATTGTATTTTATTTCTTTGTAATCCATCTATTAGTATTTAGAGGTAAAATATTACATAATTTATTTTAAAAGTCTATTTAAATCTTCTTCAAATTTAATGTAAATAAGTTTCTCTTAATTAAAATTATATCTAAATATATTAGATGCAGCTAGCTTTATTAGAGGGATTTTTATCAGGCGAACAGGTAATTAAACTAAATAGGCCCATTGCTCATGGAGATTATTCAGTAATTATTTCAGTTTTGAATTCTAATAATGAATATGTTGAAATAATTCCATCTTTCCCAATTATTCAATATGAAGATCGAGTAGTTTTAAATTTAAATAATGATTTTTCTTTGTTACAATTAAAAATAGAAGTAACTAAAGTTAGTACAAAAAGAGCACCAGGGCATGTAGAAAAAGAATGTAATGAATGTTCTGGATTAGTTGATAATTGGAAAAAATAATGAAAAATTTAGATATTACAGATAAAGAAATTGTTTGGAATAATGATACATATGCAATAATCATAGCTGATGATTTGAACTATGATATTTTAGAAAAGAAAACATCAACATCTGATAAAGATGATCCAAATAAAAATATAAAAATAGGGGATATTAAGACAATTTGGAGATCAATCCCTTGCTATTCAAGTACATTAATTTATGTAGTTAAAAATTTAATTAGTAAGTTAGCTAAGAAAGATCTTAAAGATAATTCATTAGAAGATGTTTTAAATAATGTTGAAAAATTATATTCTGATATATACTCAAAGTTTAATGTTAAAGAAAGTATTGAATATACTACATTGAAGGCTGAATATATTGAATTATTAAGAAAAGTAAAACCAAATAAAGAATAATTGTTGGAGTTAGGCTATGAATAAGTTTTGTATATTGTTACGATCATATCCAGGTGGTGGAAAAAGTTATATTGCTGCTAAATATGCAAAAGAAAATGATGCAGTTATATGCTCTGCTGATGACTTTTGGATTAAAGATGGCAAATATGTATTTGAATTAGATAAACTAAAGATTGCACATAGAGTTTGTTTTGAAAAATTCAAAAAAGCTATCGCTGATGGTAAAAATGTAGTTATTGATAATACTAATCTTAATTTTGAAGATTGCAAAAAATATCTAGACTATGTTGTGATACATAATAATACCACTAAGGATTATTATAGTGCAGATATCTTAGAAGTAACATATAATTCAATTGATGAAGCAATAAAATTAAGATCTAATAGAGAAGATGGTAAAAACATATCTGAATCTCAAATGATTCGTATGTTTAATGCATTTAAAAGAACTAATGCAATAACCTTATTGTATTCAAATTATAAGAATAAATTTAATTTCATATTTGAGCATGAAGTTCCAGTACATAATTATTTTGAAAATTTTGCAGCTAAAAATAATAGAGAAAGCGCAGTTTTATGTGATTTAGATGGAACAATTTCTTTATTTAAAATGCCAGATGGGACTTCATTAAGAAATCCATTTGATGCATCTAAAGCAGATTGTGACATAATTAATGTGGCTGTTGCAACTACATTATCTGCATTAGAATTAGTTGGAAATAAAATTATATTTTTGTCTGGAAGAGAAGACAAATATCGTGAGCCAACTCTTAGCTTTTTAGCTAGAGTATGTGAAAATTATGGATTAGATAAAAATATTACACTACTAATGAGAAAAAGTGGTGATAATAGACCTGATGACATAGTTAAAAATGAAATATATAATGAAAGCATTAAAGATAAATTCAATATATTGGCTGTTTTCGATGATAGACCGAAAGTGGTCCGAATGTGGCGTTCATTAGGACTGATGGTTTTTGAATGTAACTATAGAATGGAAGATTTTTAGCACATTTTATGCCAAATTAGGCTAAAATCCAGGTGACAACCACTTGGATTTTTTTATATTATATAGACTGAAGTGGCTCGCATTGATGAGCCAGAGTAGCTAACGAATGGGGCAATATCATGAAAAAGACTCCAAATATTCCAAATGAACTTATTAACGATGAATGTTTTCTTAGATATGTAATCAGATTTTTTTACATCAAGCATGTCATCGAAGATAATCTAGTCTCTAGTGAAGATCTTTCAAAGAGAGAACATCAATTTATTGAAATTAGTTCAAAGATTAAGGCTAGAGCTATGGTAAATGGAACTTATTTCAATGATTTCAATAATGATTGGGACTATTTTTTAGTAGCTATTAATAAATTGTTTAAGGATATTTTAAAGCAAGCTCCTAATATTTTAAATGAAATCACTGGGGGAGCTAATGCAATCATTATGGGCGAAGTGGATGTAAAACACGTAAATTTGAATGATCCAAATCTACCAAAATCGGTTGTTTCTGAATTATATGAAAATTCAGTAAAAAGTTTTGAAACTGCTACTAAAAAAAGTAAGCTAACTAAGCGAGATATTGCTATTAATCAATTAATTGAACAAGGTTTAAGTCATGAAGATGCTGAAAAAGTATTAAACATGATGGATGAGGGAATGCCCGCAATTGAAGCATTAACTTTGATTAATAATGATAAAATTGAAGAAAGCAATGATTCTGAAATTGATCCTGATGAATTGCTTAAGGAATGGGGATTACAGTGAAAAAGTCATGCGGGTTTCTAATTCAATGTAATGATAATTTTTTACTATGTCATTCCAGTATTCCATCTGGAAATATTGGTTTGCATGATCAACAATGGGGAATTCCCAAAGGTGGATGCGAAGAAGGTGAAACCGAATTAGAAACTGCGATCAGAGAAGTAGCAGAAGAAACTAATATTAGGATAACTGATTACTCATATAATCAATCTCCAATTTTTTCTTATTCAACTAAATCAAAGAAATATGTAATTTTTCATTGCAAGATTTCTGAGGATGATAAAGAAAAGCTGAATTTAAACTGTGCATCTTTGATTCCAGAAACAAATCGGCCAGAAAATGATGGATTTATGTGGGTTACTTGGGATAAAGCTAGAGAAATTGCAATTCGTAACCAAAAATTTAATCTTTTTACAAATGAAGTATTGGAATTAATAAAATGAATGAAATACAAGGATTTAAAGGGATAGATAATAATTTTACAATTAGAGAATATCTTAATGCTAATTTCAAAGAAAGTAGCTTTGAAGAATTAGCTAATCATTTTATTACTGAATTTGGGGTTAATGTTAAGAAATTTGAAAATAAATATGTATTTAAATATGATACTATTTTGGCTAGATATAATAAGGCTATTACTCACGAATGTAGAGGGATAATTTTATATAGATTAGATGGTATTTGGAGCTATCATTCAATTCCATTTAAGAAGTTTTTTAATATTGAAGAGGGAAAACATATATATTATTTCCCTGAATATTTGAATTCTCATTTAAAAAATATAAGATTATTAGAAAAAAAAGATGGCTCATGTATCCAGGTTGCATTTGATCATGAAGATAATATTTGGCGAGCATCTACATTAGGTTCAGTGCAGACAGAACGTGTATTTGATTATCCTTTTATCTTTTCTGAATTATTTTGGAAGATATTTAAGGATGCATTTAAATTTGTAAAAGGAAATACTTATATTTTTGAAATGTGTAGCCAATGTAATAAGGTGGTTACTGGATATGCTGAAGATCACTTAACATTATTAGCCGTAAGAAAATCTGATTTTTCAATGATGCTTAGAAGTGATTTAGAAGAGATAGTAAAAGGAACATTAATTAGATTGCCTAATTTTATTGATATTGCTTTTAATAATTATGATGAAATAAATCAATTTACCGAAAATGAAAGCTTAAAGGAAGATGTTTATGGTAAAATTCCAGAAGGATTTGTGGGATATGATCTTACTTTAAATATTCCCATTTTTAAAAAGAAAAATAGACGATATTTAGTGGCCCATCAGTTGAATACTGGAGATCCTAGATTTATTTTAAAAAATATATGTTTAGCAGTGTTTAATGGAACAATTGATGATTATTATATATCCTTAAGTGATGAAAATAAAGAATATGTAGCAAGATTAGGGCAGAAATTAGCGGATATTCAAAGTGCTATTAATCCAATATTAGCTACAGTTACAAATATTTCAGATAAAAAGACATTTGCTCTTAAAGTTTTAGAATTATTAAAGAAAAGTGATCTAAAACAATTTAGTGGAATCTTTTTTGATAGCTTTGATGAATTAAAAAATGGCAATAGCATTTATTTTATGGATTGGATTATGTCAATTAATTCAAAAACAAAAGTGCCTAGATATTTTTCATACGTTGATTATTTTAAATCAATATAAAAAAAGAGAACTTAGTTCTCTTTTTCTTCTTTATTTTCGGTAATAACCTTTTTAGCTTTATCTTTTTCTACTTCGACTACTTCAGTTAAAACTCGTTTCTTAGGTTGTTCAACAACTTCATTTAATATCATATTATTTTCTTTCAGCTAATTTATATTTCTTACCACCATATTCCACATATTTAGGAGCATTTGGATTAGCGGATTCCATCATAGTAGTAAAATCAGTTAATTTGCCGATTTTTCTGAAGATTCGGCCTTCATGCAAAATCATTTCAGGAGCATTATTTACTTCATTTGAAGTAGGTGCTCCAATATCGCTTAATACTAATTTAAGATGCTCTAATTTATCTGGATCAATATCGGCTATTCCAAGGGTTTCTTTAATTCCTTCAATAGCTGCATCAATTTGAGGATTAGTATCTTCAGTTGGAGTTGCTACAGGAGCTTCTTCTGGAAGTTCGGTTGGATCTGAAATTGGAGCAGCATCTTCTGGATTAACTTCTTCAGTTTCTCTCAATGGTTCATCTACAGGAGCTTCGCCAATTTGAGGTTCTTTATTATTTCCAAGTACTTTATCAACAGTTGCTGAAAGCTTCTGTTCAACTTTATCCTCTATTTGCTTATCTAAAGCACTTTCAAGAAGATATATACTACCATTATATTTGATTCTTTTGTCCATATGAATTCCTTTATTACTATTTATCTAAATATTATTTATGGATGCGAAAACAAATTTAAAAGATTTATATGATCAAAGTGTTCAAGATTTACCAAAGAATCCTTTTGAAAAATTAGAAAAAAGATTAAATGTACTTCCTGGGTCAACTAAAACTCCTACTAAAAAAGATGTAACAGTATTAAAAAAAGAAATTAAAGAAGCTATTTCAGATACTCAAGAATTAATGCATGATGAGGAATTTGAAGATAAAGAATATATTAGAGAAAAAATAAAAAGTTTAATAGCCAGATTAGATGCACAATTGGATACTATGGAAGAAAGTACTTTAATTGGGGCTGAACCGAGATTATTTGAAGTATATGCTAAAATGGCTAGTACTTATGTTGAAGCCATTGGTAAATTAATGGCATTACAGCAACAAGTAGCTACTACTATTTCAAACAATGCTTTAATTGGCAATTCTGGTGAAAATAATGTAGTAGTTGAGCAAAAAGTTACTAGAAAAATAAGCGCATCTAATTTTTCAGATTTAATCAATGAATGCCGAAATAATTAATTACTAATTTTTTATTTTTATTGGAAATTATGCTTTACAAAATACTGTAGATTAATTATATTTGCAAATGAAAGCTGAGTAAGAACTTCCAGATACAAAAAATCCCTTAATTTAAAGGGATCCTAAGTTCATTTCAATAGTTAATGATATTGAAGATTATATTAAAGACATTTCAGCTATGCCTTAATTCTTTTTTGAAGAATATATTTGCTATAAAATGGGGGCATACTTGAAGTTGTTATTTCGGATGGCGCATTCATTGTAGTATTAGCTGAAGCAGATGATATTACTGGAGACATCCCCTCTCCATCTTCATTTAATGGTTCTTCTATTTTACTAGGAAAATCTTTTTTAAGTTCATTGGCTTTTTCTATGATGTTATTAACAGATGAATCAGAATAAACAGTTTCAGTAAAATCTGTTTTGCCATCGCCTTTTCTATGCTGATTAAAGGTGCCTGCTCTATATAATCTAACTATTTCATATGGATAGTTAGATTCTTTATATATATAATAAGCACCATCGGTATTATCATTAGGACCAATTAACCAAGTTTTATTATTCCAACCATTTCCAGGCCCAACTTGCTTAAATAAACTAGATAATTGACTATCTGGATTAGTGCTTATATTGCTGACGGATTCGTTAAGTTTTTTTTTTCAAACTCACTATTTCCAGCGGCAGATGGAATTTGAGCAGGAGTATTAAAAGAGTCAAAATCTGAATCATTATTATAACTTGTTCCAGGTGTAGTATCATCAACTGGAGCATTATTATCTAAAAATTGTTTTTCATCAGGAGTTAATTGCCCACCTTCATATGCTTTTTTATATAATTCATAATATTGTTTGTATTTGTCATCAATTTCAGAAGCTAATTCAAATAAAGCACCATCAACATCATTACAAGCTTCTAAGAAAGCCGATTTAGCTGGAGTATCTGCAACATATTCATTAGCAGCAGTTATGCTAGACTTAATATAATGTAAAGCATCAATTGCTTCAAATATCTTTTTAGCTTTAGCTGATTTCTTTTTATCATCTTTTGATTTAATTTTATCTTTTCTTTTATCTGCAATAGAAGCATCTTTTTTGAATTTATTAACTACTCTACTTTCAAGCATTGCTTTAGATTGTGGTTTAGTTAATTTTGTGTCGATACCTTCCATTAAATTATCAAAAAGTTCTACATCGGTTTGAAGTACGTTCATGGCTATTAAAATCCTCTTTAATTATATTTATAAAAATGTTAAAATTAATTAGGAGTTACTATGCAAAAAGAAATAGGGTATCAATATTCTGACATTTATTTAATTCCTAAGATGGGAATACTTAAATCTAGAGATTATGCTGATACAAGTGTAATATTAGGTAAACGAAAATTTGCATTACCAGTTGTTCCAGCTAATATGCAAACAATTGTTGATATTAATACTTGTAAATATTTGGCAAGTCAAGATATGTTTTATATTATGCATAGATTTAATGTAGATAATGTATCTTTTTGTAAAGAAATGATTAATAGTGGATATTATACTAGTATTAGTGTAGGAGTTACTAATGAATCAATTCATGAAATTAAAAAATTAGCTAAAGAATGTATTACTCCTGATTATATTACTATTGATATTGCTCATGGATATTCTATTATGATGAGAGATATGATAAAAATAGTTAAAGAAGTTTTTCCAGATTCATTTTTAATATGTGGAAATGTTGTTACCAATGAAGGAGCTTGGGCATTAGATCAATGGGGAGCAGATGCTATAAAATGTGGTATCGGTCAGGGTTCAGTTTGTGAGACTAAAAATACTACAGGATATACAGTTCCTCAATTTACTGCTAATTTAAATGCTTCGAGCTATTCTAAAAAGCCAATAATTGCAGATGGTGGTATTAGAGAAATTGGAGATATCGCTAAGGCTATTGTAAGTGGTGCTAGTATGGTGATGGCCGGTGGGTTATTTGCTGGATATAATGAAAATCCTAGAAAATATCTTGATTATTGTGGAAATTTTACCTATTTTGGAAGTGCAAGCAGCGAAAATAAATTAAATAATAAGTATATTGAAGGAAAATCAGTAACAATTCAGCCCAAAGGCTCAATGGATATATTATTAGATAATATCAAATTTGGGCTTAGAAGTGCAATTTCTTATTGTGGGGGGACTAATTTAATTGATTTAAAAGTTTCAGATAGTTGGGGTGTTAATTATAAATAATTTTAATGAATAATCAAAGTTTAGTAAGTTTTGCTATAAAATTGGTTAATTCAAATATTGAAATATATGAGAATAGTAAATTAATATATTGTTCAAAATTAAATGATATTATTGATAGAATGAAAGAATCAAATACTAATAAATCATTAGATATTTTTATTTTTAGTGAAATTTGTGAATTTAATGATGATTATTCTACAAATGAATTTGAATTCACTAAAGAATTTCTACTATTTGCTAAGGAGTTGACTTTTGGAGAAGTAATGATTTAAATAGTAGTCTAATTCATATAAATAATTATATGGGCAGACCAAAAAAATATACACTTAATGAAAATTATTTTAATAAAATAGATACTGAAAATAAAGCTTATATTTTGGGTTTTATCTATGCAGATGGAAGTATTAATAGAGCAAGTAATAGCTTTACAGTAGGTTTAGCTGCTAAAGATATTGAAATATTAGAATTTATTAAATCTGAATTGAAATATAGTGGGTCTATTTGTCATAATAAAAAAGGGTCAATTATATTAACAATAACATCTAAAGTTATTAAAAATGATTTGATAAAATTAGGAATAATCCCAAATAAAACATATGAATCTAAATCGCTACCAACAATTGATAATAATTTAATTTCTCATATGATGCGAGGTTTTTTTGATGGAGATGGCTCAATTTATAAAACTATGAATAAAAAGCATATTGAATATTCTGCTAATTTTACTAATAATTATAATGTTTTAGAAATAATTAAAAATTGGTTATATGCAAATAATATATTATCTACTACTATTAGATATAGAAGAGGAATTAGCAATAAATTTGCATGTATGCTAGATATTAAGGGCAATAATAATATAGAAAAACTATATAAATTATTTGAAATTAATAAGTATTTTTCATTAAGTAGAAAAAGAAACAGATTTAATGAATTTATTAAACATTTAGGTGAAATAAATAGGCAATACGATTCAAATATAATAGATTTGGTTATTTCTAACTATAATCAAGGATATAAGCAATTTGAAATAAGTAAATTATTAAACATCCCATATTCATCAATTAGAGGAATAATACAAAGAGCAAGGAGAGATAATCGTGCAATTTGAAAAAAGCATATTAAACGAAGTTCTAAATAAAAATGGTAAATTATATCGAATAGGCGGATGTGTTAGAGATGCAATTATTGGCATTAAATGCAAGGATATTGACTATTTAATAACTGGATTAGATTTAAATGAAATTTTTGAAATTTTGAGTGTATATGGTAAACCAAACATCGTTGGGCAATCATTCGGGATTATTACAGTAAATATTGATCACATGCAATATGATTTTGCGATGCCTAGAATAGATACTACTACGGGATTTGGGCATTGTGATTTTGAAATTAAAACTGATAAAAATTTATCCGTAACGGATGATTTAAGTAGACGTGAGATCACTATTAATGCAATTGCTTATGATGTTGAAACAGGTGAATATATTGATCCATTTAATGGAATATCGGATATTAAAGAAGGTATTTTGAAATGTGTAGGTGATCCAGATATTAGATTTAATGAAGATGCTTTACGAATAATGAGGGTAATTCAATTTTCAAATAGATTTGGATTTGAAATTGAAAGAAATACCCTAATTGCCATTTTAAAAAATAAAAAACTATTGCATAAAATTACAGGTGAAAGAATTTATGAAGAAATTAAGAAAGCTATTTTAAAAAGTAAAATAAAAAGAGATACCAATCATTTAGAATTTTTACTTAATATAAGTGGAGTTGGAGTTGAATTATTTGGGGATGAATTTACTCCAATAAGCACTAATACAATTGAAGGCGATGAATTAATTAGCACATTAGTTGCTTTATTCTTTTATGGTGGAGATTATCATGCCTTAGTGATGCCTTCTCTGCCTAAAAGTGTTATTGAAATATGCAGGAAATTAAAAACAATGGACCCTTTTGATGTTATGTATAAAAAAAGGCATTTATTTCAGTATGTATATGACGCTATGATGTCAATTGGGGATAGTTATTGGGAAAAAAACATAATGAAATTACATAATGTTCCACTTGAACCTAGTGAATTAAAAATAAAAGGTGAAACATTAATTTCATTGGGATACGTGGGAGCCGCAATTGGAACGATACAAAAAGCAATGTGTAGGGCTATTTATGATAGAGAACTTAATAATAATGCTACTGATTTATTGAGATTTGCTATTGCTAATATAAATTAGCATGTAAAAATATATTTTTTAGGTTAATAAAGCTCATTCTTAGGAATGGGCTTTTTTTGTATCTATTTTTTGATAAAATTTCTTTAGGTCAATGATTTATGATGTTTAAAAAATGCCATGAATGTGGAGTAAATAAGTTATTAATAGATTTCTATAAAAATAACCATAAACAGGGTGGATATGACTATATATGTAAGCAATGCACTAAAGATAGGCATAAAAAATATTACAATAATATTGATAAAAATGAATTAAAGAAAAAAAGACATAGCACTTATATATTAAATAAAGCATTAATATTAGAAAAGAAAAAAAGTTATTATATTAATAATAAATTAAATATATTGAATTCTAGAAAAGAATATTATAGTGCTAATAAGTATAAAATACTTGAATATAGAAAAACATATTCGGCTTCTCATCGTGAATTATTAAAATTACGTAATCATATTAGATATATTAATAATAGTGCTATTATTATTAGTAAAAATGTTAGATATGAAATGAATAAGCGAAAAAAAGATCCTTATTATAAAATGTGTAAAAATATTAGAAGTAGATTTAAAAATGCATTAAAAAAGTATAGTAAAAATGGAAAAATTATGTCCTGTTTAGAATATGGGATAAATTTTAAAGAAATTTTTAATAAAATAGGTATTCCACCTAATAATAGCTATCATTTAGATCACATAATACCTCTTAAATTATTTAATTTAGATGATCCAGTTCAAGTTAAATTAGCCTTTTCTTATATTAATTTACAATGGTTGAGCGCTGAAGAAAATATGAAAAAAAGTGATAAACTTTTAGATTATGTGTTTGAAAATAGTGAATTAGTTAATATTTTATTAAAAATAGGATATTTCAATAAAGGAAAATAAAATGAAACAAGTAATAACTGAAGCCCATTATGTTATGAGTAATATTGAAAATAATAATAATAAATTTTGGAGAATTTTTAGATATGATGATGATAGTTGTTTAGTAGAGTTTGGTCGAGTAGGAGAGGGTGGGCAGAAATCAGAAAAAGTATTTTCTTCAACATATGAAGCTGAACATTTTTTTAATTCAAAATGCAAAAGTAAAATTAATAAAGGTTATCATAAAGTTGAAATTATTTCAGCCACTACTCCAACTAAAGTCATAATAAAAGATAATTTAACTGAAGTGGCTAAAAAGCAAATTAATACTAGTTCAACTCAGGTGCAAAAATTAATAGAATATTTTAGCAAAGTTAATGTTCATAATATTCTAGAATCAACTGCCATGAAATATGATGTTGATTCTGGATTATTCAGTACTCCAGTTGGTATTGTAACTAAAGATACTGTTGATAAAGCTAGAATAGTATTAAATGATATGTTACCTTTTGTTAAAGATAAGAAATATCACGATACTACATATTGTAATTTATTACAAGATTATCTAATGCTAATTCCAAAAGATATTGGTAGAAGATTTGATCCTGAAAGTATTTTTAATAGTGAAACTGATTTAGTAGCGCAATCTAGTATTTTAGATTCATTAGAAGCTTCTATTCAGAGTGTTTTGGCTTCACCTGTTACAGACGATGGAGATAAAGTTGTTCAAGAAAAACAGATATTTAATGTAACTGTTGAATTATTAAATGATTCAACTGAATTTAATAGAATATCTAAATTCTTTAAATCAACTAAACATAATAATCATGCCAGTAGTAAATATGAATTAAAAAATGTATATTCAATTAAAATTGATCATATGCTTAATGAATTTAATTTAACAAAAGATATTATAGGTAATGTAAAAGAATTATGGCATGGAACTAAGGCTTCAAATATTTTGAGTATTTTAAAAAGTGGATTAGTTATGCCAAACCCTAACTCTAGTAATTTTTGTGGGGCAGTCTTTGGATTGGGTTTATATTTTAGCGATCAATCTACTAAATCATTAAATTATGCTACTAATTATTGGACAAGTGGTGGTAATACTAGTAGATTATTCATGTTTTTAGCAGATGTTGCAATGGGCAAAGAATATACGCCATCTGGTCCAAGTTCAAATTTACCAAAAGCGGGATATGATTCAACTTTTGCAATTGGAGGACGATCTGGAGTCATGAATAATGAAATGATTGTATATAAATTAAAGCAATGCAATTTAAAATATTTATGTGAATTTGAATGAAATTTCATAGTAATAAGTATCCAAAATTAAATGATTCAAATTGGTTATTTGAAGAATATGTAATTAAAAAGAAGTCAACAGTAGAAATAGCAAATAACTTAGGAATTAAAGCTTCAAATAGTGTTAGAGAAGCATTATTATCAAATAATATTAATTTAAGGAGTTGCAGTGAATCACTTAGAGTTCATAATGATAATTTTATGATAAATACCGATGTTATAGTAGGTTCATTATTAGGTGATGCTTATTTATGTAAGTGGAATAAGGAATCAATTGATTCAATGCCTTATTTTGGTAAGAAAAATAAATATTTAGACCATGTTGAATTAGTAGCTAAAGCATTTTATGGAGATACTTATAATAATTATATTAAAAAAGACGTAAATAAATGTAATGGTAAGCTATTTACATATTGGAAATTTAAAACATCTTCAAGTGAATCATTAGTAGATTATTATGAAAAATGGTATCCTACAACAAACAATAGAAAAAAATTAATTCCAAAAGATATTAAATTAACACCTGAAATAATATTACATTGGTTTATGGATGATGGATCAAGCAGTTGGAGAACTAGAAATGGAATATTAACTAAACAAGTTAAAATAACATTTAGCAGTCAGTCGTTTACTAAAGAAGATAATGATTTTTTAGTTAATGAAATTAATACTGAATTTTCTTTAAAAAGTAGAGTTAGTAGTACTAATAGTGGAACTGGATGGGTAATAACAATTCCGCAATCTAAATCATTTGATTTTTTTGATTTAATTGGATTATGCCCAATTGAATCAATGAAATATAAGTGGAAAAGGTAAATTTGAATAAGGACTAATAATGATTGAAGAAATTGAAATTGAAATTCCTGCGAAAAAAGCTAAACAATTCCGTAAGTTAGTATGCGAGGTATGTGGCAAAAGCACTACTAATTATGATAATTGGGGTGGCAGTGATGAAAAAATAAGTATTAACATAACAAAATCACATACTAGTAATATGTACGATGGTGGAGGTGATGTTGAAGAAACATCATTTGATCTATGTGAAGAATGTTTTGATAATAAATTAGTTCCCTTTTTAGAATCATTAGGTGCTACTAAGCGTATTCACGAATGGGATTATTAAAAACTTACAAGCAATTAAATTTAAGTTATATTTTTGTTAAAATTAACAAAGAGGGTTTAGAATGAGTATTTTAAATAAAATTGAAGAATTTGTTAACAGTAATAAAATTTTTTCAGCTTTTGAAGTGACTAAAGCGCTTCGCAAAGATGGAATAACTGTCCAACATTGGGAAGTTAAGAAAGAAATTGCACAATTTGATTTTGCATCTGTGGACTATGTTAGAAGAGTTGCAAAATATTCTGATTTTGCGCAAAAACCTTTCGTATACTATCCAATTGAATTAACTGATATTGAAGTTGATACATACGAGAAAGCTTTTTTGACCACTACTAAAGTAGCTGTTAAAGATGTTAATATTGTAGCAAAACCGCCTGTATCAACTATTACAATTAAAGCAACTATTCCAGATCCAACTCCAGTAGTGCCAACTGTGGCACCAGTAGTATCTTCGGCACCTAATACTGATCCAGTTGAAGCCATTTATTTAAACGCAGATGTGCGTGGAAGATTTGCAATTCCAAATAGAATAATTAAGACTTTTTTTAATGTAGGAGATTTCTTAGGAATTTGGCTAGATGAGGATATTGATACTACTGTAATTGAATTAGTATCTGATAATTGGGATTATGATACTATTTTGAAAGTAGATAAATCTGGAAATATTAGAATTCCTGGTAGTTATTTGCCAGGTAATGGCCAAGATGAATTGAATTTTGATTTTGATCTAGATCTTAAGCAAATTTTAGTAACTAAGGTTAATGATGATTAAGACTGCATTTAAATTATTACTATTAGAAGCAATATTTTTAACAGGTATTGTGGTATATAAAGAATCAATTCAGCAAATTAAACAATTTTACAATTAGTAAAAGCCCGAAAGGGCTTTTTCATTAAAGGAGGCTGTGTGCAACAAGGTGAAATAATATATCTAGGAGTATTTGGTAGTAAATTATATGGAACATCTACTCCAGAATCAGACAATGACTATAAACAAGTGCATCAAGCTACTTTAGAAGAGATTGTATTAAAGAAATCATTAACTAATATCAATAATAGCACAAATACAAAAAGTAGAAATACTAAAGATGATGTTGATTTTGAATCAAAAGAACTTAGGCAATTTATATTAGATTGCTTAGAAGGACAGACTTATGCTTTTGATATGATTTTTACTCCTAAAGATAAATGGGTAAAATATTCAAAAACTTGGGAAGAATTAGTTGAACTTAGAGATAAATTAGTAAATAAGAATGTTAAGCCGTTTTTAGGATATTGCAGAGGCCAAGCTATAAAATATTCATTAAAAGGTACTAAATTAAAAAATTTACATATTATTATGGATGCAATTAATGCATCTGATGGTAATAAATTAACAGTTAGTCAATTTATCAATAATAATTCAGATTTATTAACACTAGATGGTGTAAAAAAATTTAATAAAGAATTTATAAAAGGTGATAAGATATTTACTGAAGAATATATAGATATTGTTCAGAGTAGTTTCCCTGGAAATAGACAATTGAGCGATATTATTCCTTCCATCAAACTACAAATAAAAAATTATGGAGAGCGTAGCATAAAAGCTATGAATGATGAAGGAATTGACTTAAAAGCTTATTATCATGCATTGCGAATTTGCTGGGAATTAGAAGAATATTTAGAAACAGGTAAAATAACATTTCCTTGCCAAAGAGCTGATTTCTTATTAAAAGTTAGAAAAGGGTTAGAAGATAAAAACTATATTGAGCAATACATTAATGATGAAATAAATCGAGTAATGTTAATACCTAATAATCTCAAAGAAGCTGATAATAAATTTTGGGACGATTGGATAGTACATCACTATTTAAAGAGATAATTTGAGTACAAACTTAAGTAGTTTTGTTATATTAATAATTGTAAGACGTGGATCTTCTACGTCAATTTGTAACACACCAATTTGGAGAGTTTTCAAATGAAAAAGGTCTGTCTTTTAATCATTGATCCGCAATTTGATTTTTGTGATCCTACTGGCAAATTGTTCGTTCCAGGTGCAGATCTGGATATGGTCAGATTAGGCAAATTCATTGAAAAGAATTACATGAGGTTAGATGATATCCAATTAACATTGGATTCTCATCATAGAGTACATATAGCTCATGCCATTAGTTGGCTTGATGAACATGGAAAACATCCAGCCCCTTACACGGTTATTACTGCGGCTGATGTAGATGCTGGCAAATATAAGGCAACCTATCCCGCTTTTCAGGATAAATATGTTAATTATGTTCACCAGCTTGAAGCCAATGGTCGCTATGTTTTGTGCATTTGGCCTGAACATTGCTTAATTGGATCAGTTGGAGCAACTATCTATAACCCAATCTTTGAAGCAGTTACTATCTGGGAAGGTCAGTATGCTCAGGCTGGTAAAACCACTAAGGGAAGTAATCTCTTTACTGAGCATTATTCGGCTGTTAAGGCTGATGTTATTGATAACACCGATGTTTACACTAAGCTGAATACTAAATTAACGGGTATTCTTAAGACTTATGATGATATTCTAGTTGGCGGTGAAGCTCGTAATTTTTGTTTAGCTAATACTGTGAAGGATATTAGCGAAGAATTTGGAGATGATAATGTCAAAAAACTTATCATTTTAGAAGATGCAACTAGCCCAGTTCAAGGGAATGATGCTTTAAATACTCAATTCACTGAATTTTGTAATAATAAGCATATTAGATTTAGTACTACTAAAGATTATAAGTTCTGATCTATAAATACTTTCTAGAGGTGGTGTAGCAATGTCACCCTAGAAAGTATTTAATGGAACGTGTTTGCACAAAATGTAATAAAATAAAAGACCTTAGTGAATTTGCATTAGAGCATCGAAATAATATACAATATTATAGAAAAGTGTGTAAAGAATGCAGAAATGCAGCTAGAAAAAATAAAGTATATATTAGTAATTTGCCAAAATTTAAAGAATGTAGTATTTGCCATAAAACTAAATTATTAAATGAATTTAATAAATCATATGTTGGTAAATTTGGTTATGATAATAGATGTGCTGATTGTAAACATCAACAATTAAGAAAAACAAACGAAAAGCCAAGATATGACAAACTAATTAAAATAAACAATGAATTATATAAAAAATGTGTAAAATGTAAACAAATATTGCCAATTACTAAGTATACATCTAATATATTAACAAGGGATCATTTAACTTCAAGCTGTATTGATTGCGCTAGTAGATATAGGGCATTAGATTCATCGTTAAAAAAAAGAAGAGATCATAAAAGATTGAGAATGAAAAATGATGAGACGTATCGGCTAAGATGTAATATATCAGCGTCAATTGTTCATTATCTAAAAGGTGAAAGAAAGTATTCAAATAGTGTTTCATTATTAGGGATTAAGGATATTAAAGAATATAAAAAATATCTTGAAACTCAATTCAATGGAACAGATTTTAATTGGGATAATTATGGAACTATCTGGCAAATTGATCATATTATTCCAATTACATTATTTAAATTAAATATTAGTGAACATCAAATTGTGGCATTTAATTATTTAAACACTAGGCCATTAAGTAAATTTGATAATTTAAGTAGACCTAAGTACTATATTACACAAAATGATATTAATATTGTATTGGGAAGAGGATTGATTATTCCAAATGATATATTAGAATATTTAAAAACTAAGATTAATCAATAGTTTTAATAGCAATATTAAAACATCTAGTGAGAAAACAAGAGCAAAAAGGAATATAACCATGCCTATTTTCAAAGATCAAAGTGTTGAAGAAGTAGCTAAAACCCAAAGTGGGTTTCACTATTCTTCTGTTAAAATGGACCTTTTAAGTGGTTCGTCTGAATATACTATTGTTCAGATTTTAGTTGATTTGAGTGGTTCAGTTGGTCGTTTTCGTAGCGATCTTATTGATTGCTTGAAGATGATCCTAGAATCATGTAAGAAGCATCCCTGCTCGGATACTGTTTTACTGCGAGTTTTAGGATTTAGCGGGGGATTAGGAGTAAAGGAAATTCATGGATTTCTTCCTATCAATGGAATTGACTCTTCCATTTATGATAGCTTAGATACTCCAAACGGAACAACTCCTTTGCGTGATGCTCACCAAAATGCTCTTGAATCACTTTTCCAGTATGGAAATGATTTAGTTAAGAATCAGTTTACCGTTAATTCGGTGCTCTATATTCTTAGCGATGGTGGAGAAAATGATTCCAAGCATTCCACTGAAGATTCTGTGAAGGATTATATGGCAAAGCTACGTGATGGTGATCCATTGGCTAGCTTCTTTTCCATCTTAGTTGGATTCAATGATAATCAGTGCCGTCAGGAATTACTTGAATATCAGCAGAATACTACAATTGATGCTTACAAGAGCATGGGTGATTGTACTCCAGGAAAGCTAGCTAAACTGGCTAATTTCGTCTCTCAGAGCGTTTCTACGGCATCTGTGGGAGTTGGTAGCGCAAATACCTCCAATCAATTGTCGGTTGCTGCAAACTCTCTTACGTTCTGATTTTTGAAATTAAAATAGGGGTGGGTATATGCCCACCTCTATTTGTTTATGTTTAAAAACAATTTTAAAAGGATTAATCTGTGATTTCTGTAGACCATTGCTTTGAAATTGGCTCTTCCCATACTATATGTGAAGACTATGCTATGAGTGGAAGTATTATTAAAGGCAGTAAAAGCTTTTATTATGGAATTGTTTGCGATGGTTGCAGTTCATCTAAAGATGTAGATGTTGGAGCTAGATTATTAGCATATGCTGCTAAACAGTATATACAATCATTGCATGGAGACATTTTAAATAATTATATTGATAGCGATTGCCCATGTATGCTAGCGCTTAATATATTGCATAATCTTAAAATAATTGATACTGAGTTATTATCTCACAATGGATTAGATGCGACTTTAGTTCTATTACTTAGTGATGGCCTTAAAGCTAGAGTTTATTTTTTTGGAGATGGTGGATTAGTTTATACCGAAGATGGAATCAAAAAGCATATTGAATTGAGTTATGATAATAATGCTCCATATTATCTATCGTATGAACTTGAAGAAAATTTAGCTAGGAAATCTGAATATTTGGCAATGAGTAAAGATTCAAAATTAAGAACTAAAGAATATTCTCATGAAAATGGAACATTAAGCTTAAGTAAGGAAACTTGGCAAGACTCTAATCAGTGGAAAAGCATATTATTTCCAATTTTAAATACCAAAAATACTATTATTTCAATTTATAGTGATGGGTTATTCAGTTTTATGGAAAATAAGCATACTCCACTTAGTATATTGGATGTTGTAAATAGATATGGTAATTTCCCAATCCCTAAAGGTGAATTTGTGCAAAGAAATTTTCTTTTTAATAAAAAAGTTTTATTAAAGGATGGATATAATCATTTTGATGACATATCATGCGCTTCACTTAGCATTACATCTGAAGGAGTTTAATAAGATGTCTCTTTATGATGAAATAACATTAGATATTGTTTGGCCTAATGGTAAAAAATTATATTCCAGAGATTTTCAAACACATGATTTATCTAATTCATTATGTAGGCATACTATAACTAATTCAGGGTTATTTTATTGGGAAGATATTTGTGATCCATTTGAAAAAATTAGAGGAATTATTATATTAGATGGAATTAATGAAACTTTAAAAGTAACTTTTGATAAGCATGGAATATTAAGTAGATTAGCAGTAATTGAATATGATAGAAATGATCAGAAATATAAAGAAGCTGTAGCTATTGATTGGCCTGTTGAACAGATTAAATCATATTATAAGGCTAGTTTGATTGAAGCTTTTAAATTTTATCCAAATAATAATATGTTTAAAAAAGGTTCTTCAATATTTCTTTATTAAAATTAATAAATTATGCAAACTAATTGAAAATTTCAATAATAAGGATTTCGCAAATGGATGATACAATTTTAGCGAATACTAAAAAATATGGAAGAGTTAAACTAGATAAGAATAATTATAAAGCTGGCGGTGGAGAAGGCGCAGTTTATCATATTAATGGAATTGCATATAAAATTTATTTTGATCCAGCTAAAATGTTGCCTATTGCTAAGATTAGTGAATTAAAAGTGCTGTCTGATTTAAAAAATATAATTATTCCAGATGAAATAATTTATGATAATCAAAGCAAGCCTATAGGGTATACTATGACCTATTTGGGTACTTGTGAATTTTTATGTAAATTATTCATAAAAACTTATAAAACAACTAATAATATTTCTCCAAATAAAATATTTCAATTAATTCTTAAAATGCAAAAAGATTTAAATGAAATTCATAATCGTAATATTATTGTTGGAGATTATAATGAGATGAATTTTTTGGTAGATAAAAAATATGAAATTCCTTTCCATATTGATGTAGATTCTTGGCAGACTCCTAGTTTTAAATGCAAAGCAATTAAGGAAACTGTTCAAGATCAATCAGTTAAAATGGGTTATTTTGATGAAAAAACTGATTGGTATAGTTGGGCTGTAGTTACTTTTCAAATTTTAATTGGAGTGCATCCATATAAAGGAGTATGTCCTGGCTATAAAGCTAAGGATTTTGTAACTAGAGTTAAGCAGCACATATCAGTTTTTAATCAAAATGTTAGCATTCCAGCTACATGCGAAAGTTTTTCAATTATTCCAACTAAATTATTAGATTGGTATAAAGAAGTATTTGAAAAAGGATATAGAGGGAATCCTCCTAGTTTAGATGGAAGCGCAATATTTGTTACTTCAGTTGCAAAAGTCATTAATGGCAATGATATGTTTGAAATTTATGATTATTTCAAGGCATCTGATAATATCTTGAATGTTTTTAATTTCAAAGAAGAATTATTCATATTAACGAGCAATAAAGTAATTAATTTTCAGGATAAGTCTGAAAGGACTGTTAATAAATTAATTGGATTATGCGAAGTATTGAATGAATTACCTGTTATTTGTGTAGATGGAGGTTCAGATATAATATTTTATGATTTTGATATGAATGAAATTGATCGAATTGAATATGATAGTTATTTTTTCGCAAATGGCGCTTGCTATGCAATAAAAGATGGTACTTTAATTCAAAATACCTTTGAAAAATATAAAAAAATCATCATGAGTAGCATTGAAATTGATACAGTAAATCCTTATTCAAATATTGTGAAAGATGGATTTATTATCCAAGATTTTGTTGGGAAGATGCAGTTAATTATTCCTTACGAATTAGGCGCATGTGCTAATATTAGGGTAAAAGAATTAGATGGATATAAAATTATTGAAGGAAAATATGAAAAGTTTCAAGCAATATTAATTTGCAATAAATCTGGTAAATACTATAGGTTTATTATTACTTTTAAGAAAGACATGTCAACTTATTCAATTCGTAAGGATGATGATATTGATTTAAGTGAAGTAAACTTCAGTGTATTGCCAAATGGAGTTACTATCAATGTTTACAGTGATGAAAAAGTTGAATTATTTCAAAATATTTCATCTCAAGTAAAAGAAATTACTAAACCTCCTTTTAATAGCAGTAATAAATTATTTAATCATAATGGAAAATTGATATTTATTAGTGGAAATGAGATTAAGAAAAGTAGTATGAAGAAGTAATTGGTTTCCAGGATTAAATTATTTTATTACTATTATTAATAAGAAAAAATGATTAATTCATAGTAGTCACCTTAGAATTTTAGGAGTTGGATAATGGAAAATAAATTTGCTAAAGCGTTATTAGCTGAAGAAAATACTACAACTACTACTAATGGAGATAAAGCATTAAAATCCACTACTTCTAAGATTTTGGACTTTTTTAGCAAAGCTGGGGCTATTCGTACAGTTAGTGATAGCGAAAAAATTGCATTATTTAATGCTGCATACTCTGAAGATAAATTATTAGCATTAAAGGCTTTATTTTTCATAAGAGATATTAGGGGTGGTGCAGGTGAAAGGGATACTTTCAGAGTAATAGCTAAATCATTATGTGGTAGAGATCCATTAGTTGTTAAAAAGAATATTGAATTATTTTCTGAATATGGCCGTTGGGATGATTTATTCGTATTATTCGGAACTTCAATTGAAGAAGATGCATTAAATCTAATTCAAAAACAATTATTGAAAGATATTAATGCATTAAGTAATTAGTTACTACATGGGTACCTAGTATAAATACTAGGTGCTATGTTTGAAAATGGAATAACTACAGAAATTGAAGCTTATATTTTGGGGTTCTTATATGCAGATGGCTTTGTAACTAATAAAGTAGAAAATAAATATTACATGACAGGTATTACTTTAAAATATGATGATCACGAATTATTAGAAGAACTCACTAAATATATTCCATTTAAATTGCACAGAGGATTTGCTAAGATTAAAGATAAATCATATGAAGTAATTAAAGCAGTCTATTGTAATGTCAAGTTTACTCAGCAAATAATAAAATTAGGAATTATTCCAAATAAAACATATCAAAACGATAGCTCAATATTAGATAATATTTCAGATGAGTTAAGAGCACATTTTATTAGAGGGTATTTTGATGGAGATGGTAGCATATATTTAAATGATAAAAAATATGGAGTTTCTTTCGTTTCAATAAATGGGAAATTATTAAGAAAAATAAAAGAAATATTAGATAATATTTGTTCAGCTAATCCTAATTTATTAATTGAAAATGGAAAATATTATAGATTAGCTTATCGCGGTAATTGCAATGTAGAGAAAATATTTAAATATTTATATAAAGATGCTACTATCAAATTAAGTAGAAAATATGATAAATTTTTAAAAGTACACAGTAAGCATTATTCAAATATTAGAGGTATCACTAAGTATCATAATAAGTATAAGGTAATGTTTTCTCATAATGGTAATAAAATATACTTGGGACTATTTAATGATATTGATGAAGCGATTAAAATTAGAAATCAATATTTCAATGAAAACAATTTAATAAGGAATGAACATGCCAAAACATATTAGTATATCTCAACTCAGCAAATGGTTGCCGAGCGAAAATGCATCTTCTAAAAAAACCAGATCAATTGCTTATAAAATTATTAATTTCTTGGGAATAAGCCCTAGACAATATAGAAAGACTTTGAGCAAATTACGTGCTCATATAGATATCGTTGAAGAGAATATGTCTAGTAGAAATTGGGAAGAAATAGTTTACCCCAATGTTCCATCTAGAGCTTCTATGATATATCGTAAAGCTTTTAAAAAGCATGATAATGATAGATATTCTCAATATTTGGATGATGTTAAAGAAGGTAAAACTACTATCAATACTGTTGGAATAAATCCTTATGAATTAGTGTATGGAGCAAGATATTTTTCAGATGAAACTATTGAAATGCAATGGAAATCATTACCATTGTATTTGGCTAGTGGATTAAAAGCTATTGGAATGTGCGATATTTCTGAATCAATGGATGATGCGAAAATATCTAATAAAAGTCAAGCTACGGGTAGAGATGTATCAATAGCAATGGGAATATATTTAGCCGAAAAATTGGAAGGTCCATTTAATAATCTCTTATTGACTTTCAGCCGTCAGCCTACTTTAGTAAAATTAACGGGGGAAACCCTGCATGATAAAATTAGGCAAATACCTATGTATTATGAAAATACTAATTTAATGGCAGCTTTTGATCTATTATTAAAGGTAGCTGTTGAAAATAACGTACCTAAAGAAGATATGTTAGATGTGATATTCATATTTTCGGATATGCAATTTGATAATTGCTGTAACTACGGTTTAAGTACTTATCAAGCATCTAAAAAGAAATTTAATGCATATGGTTATAAGTTACCACATGTAGTATTTTGGAATTTAGCAGCTAAATTAAACAATTCACCTGTTGACAAAGATGAAATTGGCACTACTTTAGTATCGGGATTTAGTGCTCAATTGTTTAAAAGTGTTTTGCTAGGAAATACTCCATATGAAAATATGGTAAAAACGCTTAACTCATCCAGATACAATAAAGTATCAATTTAATCACACAATTAGGAGGCTAAAATGGCTAGGCAGAAATCAAAAAAATTACAAGACATGTCTGTTTACATAAAAACAGCATTAGAAAGTTCACCTGACATCAAAGGTACTGATTTTACAGTTGAAGATGGTGGAGTAGTTAATTTTAAAGATCCAGATACCGGCAATTTATGCCGAGTTAAATTTGCAATGGTAACTGGACCTCGAAAAAATAAGTCATCAGTTATTGATAACATGATTGGCTGAATGAAGGCTCCTTCGGGAGCCTTTTTAATATATGAAACTATTTAACATTAAAGACATTAAGGATATTTCAAAATATACTTATATTGGTAGAGGTACGATATTTGGCAATCCATTTGTTATCAATAAAGATGGAAATAGAGATGATGTTATTAAAAAATATAGTGAATATGTATTAAATGCTCCAAAAGTATTGAATGCTATTAATGATTTAGATGAAAATGCTAAATTGGTTTGTCATTGTGTTCCAAAGCCATGCCACGGAAATGTTATATGTGAGATAAAAGATAAACTATTAAATAAAGAATTAATTATACAAAATTCCCATAATATTGGAATAGTTGGTTGTCGCCATTTCCATAGTTATGAATTATTTAAGAAATATCTAGAGAAATTTTTAGCTTTGCGCAAAATAGAAATTAATTGTATTATATCAGGAGGAGCTATAGGGGCCGATTCAATGGCGGCAAAATGGGCAAGGGAGAATCCGGCCAAGTGCCAGGAAATAGCGGCTGAGTGGTCTGTATACGGCAAGAAAGCTGGATATATGAGGAATACCTCAATTGTTTTACAATCAACCATGATTATTGCATTTTGGGACCATATTTCTAATGGAACTTTTGATACAATTTTAAAAGCAAAGCACTTCAACAAAGAAGTGCATATTATAAATCTTAAAAAACTAAAATAAAAGGAACTACTATGATATATAGCTATACAAGATTTAGAAATTCAATACTAGGTTTCATTATTGGAGATGCTTTAGGTGTTCCTTATGAATTTACTTCAAAAGAACAAATGGATGCTTATCCTGCAACTGATATGATTGGTTTTGGAGTACATCCAGTACCAAAAGGCTCATGGTCAGATGATTCATCTATGATGCTTATTACAATGGAATGGCTTATTAATTTAAAAAAGAATAATATTTCAATTTATAATGTGGGATATGATGAATTATTAGATTTAAAGAAAAGATGGAAAAAGTGGTTTATTGATGGATATATGACTCCAAATGGTGAATGTTTCGACATTGGAAGACAGACTAGATTAACGTTAAGCGAACCTCAATTATATAATAAAGTGTCATTAGATCCAGATGGACAAGGTAATGGAGCATTAATGCGCATATTGCCATTTGCGTGGTTAAGTTCAGTTCATAATGGTTATATTGATGCAGTAGAATATGTAATGTATAAAACTTGTGAAATTACTCATGGAAATTCTACTTCAAATTATTTTGTAAAGAGATATGCAGACGATCTATATAATGCAGCTACTGATTCGTCATTAAAAGTAAGATTAGAAATGTTAAATGGAACTTTTGATCCTAAATCTGTTAAATCAAGCGGTTGGGTTAAAGATACTTATGAATGTGTGCAATTAGGATGGCTAGCTAGTAAGTCAAGTAAAGACCCAATTGAATCATATAAAAAAGCCGTATTATTTGCCGTTAATTTAGGTGAAGATACTGATACTGTTGCAGCAATTACAGGAGGATTGGTTGGAGCATCTTTTGATAAAAATTGTTTGCCGTTTGATTGGATTTCTAATATTATTAAATTAGATGTAATTGAAGACATTATTACTGAATTTTATGAATTATTAATTAAACCCGGAATTGTTGAATAAAAAAGAAAGAAATAATATGGAATATGGAAAATATGAACGAATTACTGATACTCATGTGTATTTTTTAACAATGGTATACTTCAGAATTTAGTTGCACTAATTTTATTCAATTAATGCTACAATATACTGGAGAATTTCACAAATATACTAATTGTGAACAATGGATGATGCACGCTAAAGCATTAGTATTTAATGATTTAGAAACTGCAACTAAAATAATGGAAGCTAAATCTCCTAATGAAATAAAAGATTTAGGAAGATTAGTTAAAAACTATGATGAAAATATTTGGAATATTTGTAGATTTGTAGTAGTAACTGAAGGTAATTTCTTAAAATTTAATAATTCAAGAAGATCAAAAGAATATTCAGAGTTTTTAAAAACAACGGGAACTAAAACAATAGTTGAAGCGAATGGATGTGATAAAATATGGGGAGTTGGGTTATATCAAGATAACGATGATATATTAGATGAATCTAAATGGAGAGGCCAAAATTTATTAGGCCGAGCAATTATGACAGTTAGGGATGGTAAAACAAATTCATCTGAATATTTGGAAAAAAAGAATTTAATAATAGATGAAATACTAACTCCTTTAGTTAGAAGAATGCGTAGTTAATTAATTTTTGTTATAATTTTGGTATGCTAATAGCACTAGATAACCCAATTATGGGAAAAAGAACATCTAATGGACGATTATATAGTCGTCCAGTTATGGAAAAATTATATAATGATTTTAAAGAATTAATTAAAAATAAGGATAGTAATGATTAATAATACGATATATCGTTTTACTTCTGAATATTTTGAAAATAGCTATTTAAGTAAATTTAGTAGTAATTTAAAACAAAAATATTATGAGTTGAAAAAAGAAGGAGTAATTAATAAACCTAATAATCTTAGGCCTAATTATGCAGTTGAAGTAATCAGTAATTATGTTAAGTCGGAAGTAGTATTAGATAATGCAATTATTGAAATTAGAACTGAAATAGTTGATAAATGTAATTCTTGCTTCTTTACTCCAAAATGTGAATATGGAGATTGTAAAATTGCAAGATACGATATAATTATTTCTATTAAAGAAAATAGCAATTAATAAAATAGAATTAATAATTAAAAAATGGATGATAACAAAGGAACAATAATGGGAGAATTAGAAATAAAACTATACATACTAACTAGAAATTATTGCCCTAAAAATACTAGAATTGCTTTTAAAAAGGCACTTTTATAATAGGGTATGTGGGATCTGATGGTAATTTAGTTGGGCATGTTGTGAAAAATTTTAATAATTATGAATTTGAAAAAGGTTCGTTTAAAGAAAACAATGCTAATAACTAAAAGAAATATATTAATGGGAATTGCTGTCTTAGCTTCATTATATTTGACTTAATTATTATAAAAAATATGTAGCTGAAACTTTTATATATGAAAATAGCTGGTATGTCTTAAAATAAGTATTTTGTTATACTTTATTTGGAGGCATTATGATACACCAAAAAAATCCTATTGATAAAAAAGTATTAATAGATATGTGTGAAGAAATATTAGATAATAGTGAATCTATTATTAATACAGTTGATATAATTTTAACTGATTTTTTAATAGAGCACCGTAATACGATTTTCGATGTAAATCAAAGACATTGGATATGGATATTTTCTTATGAGGCATCTACTTTTGAGTTCATGAGTGGAAAAATATTCAATGAATTGATACAATTAGAGAGTTGCTTTCATATTAATGAAGGAATTATTGATATTGATTTATTTAATCTCTCTAAATATACTAAAATTGAAGCAGATATTCAAGGCAGATTAGATTATTTAAATGCCTTAGCTAGTGGAATCGTATACATAAATGAACAAGAATATCTTGATTTAGTGAATAATCTAGATGAAAGTAAATCTTGGGTAAGTGAAACATATAAAAATAGGTTAACTAATTCATTAGATTCAATATTAAAAGTTGGAAAAATTAATTTAGTTAGACCTATGGAGTGCTACTGTTGAAAGTTTTAAAACCATTAGAAGTTGATGCTACTAACAATAGAGATAATTTAAAAATATTTTTAGCTGGTTCAATTGAACAAGGAGCCGCTAGTAATTGGCAAGATTATGTAATACATAGTTTTAAAGATTGTGACATTGAATTTTATAATCCAAGACGAGATGGTTGGGATAATTCTTGGGGAGAAAATTCACCTGAATTACTTAATCAAATAAATTGGGAATTAACTAATTTAGAAGTAGCTGATTTAATTGTATTATATTTAGATCCTAATACTAAATCACCTATTAGTTTATTAGAATTGGGCTTATATGCTAAATCTAATAAATTAATAGTATGTTGTCCTGATGAATTTTATCGCAAAACAAATATATTAGTTACTTGTGAAAAATATAATATTCCATTATTTTCAAATTTAGAAGGATTTATTGCAAGTATATTTACTGAATATGATAAATTCAGTATTGAAAAACAAATGATGCCTTCAATAGACTATACTGCTGAAATTGACAATGAATTGTTTAAAAGAATGTTCAATCTACCTGCTTAATTGATATAATTCTAGAAAGGATTAAGTGTGCTCAATAAAATTGGTAGATTATTTGGTAAGAAACCTGAAGTTAGTTTTGAATCAAGTAAGGTAATTTTCATTGTAAAGAAACGTAATGATTTAGCATTATCTTATACATATAATGCAACGGGGTTGCATACTTCTAGTGAAATGGCAGTAAATGCTCTTAGAAGAATAGGAGTTGATGCTGAATTATTTGAAGCTATTGATGGAAATAGCATTGATAAAATAATTCATGATACAAATGCAGATAATATAGTACTCGAAGCTCTTTGGCTTACTCCAAGTAAATTAAAAGAATTAATAACCTTACGTCCAAATGTTAAATGGAGCGTTATAATTCATTCAGATATTCCATTTTTAGCACATGAGGGCATATATTAAAGATTATTTAAATTTAGGTGTTACTATTATGCCTAATGATATTAGAACATATATAGAATTAAAAACATTAGGAAAGAGTATCAATTATTTTCCAAATTATTATGAAATTGATGCTAATTTGAGATCAGATAGAATATATCATATTATAAGTAATGATAAAATTCTTAATATTGGATGTTTTGGAGCAATTAGAGGATTGAAAAATCATCTAAGAGCCGCAGGATTGGCTTTAAAATATGCTACTGATAATGGGCTAACTTTAAAATTTCATATTAATTCAGAACGATTAGAAGGTGGATTTGTTGCCCAAAATACTTTAAAAAATCTTAGAGCATTATTAGGAGATTCACTTATTGAGCATTCATGGTTAACACATTCGGATTTTATTACATTATGCCAAGGGATGGATGCGGTTATAGTGACTTCATTAAGTGAAACATTTAATATTGTTGCGGCGGATGCAATAAGTGCAGGAATTCCAGTTATTGGATCAGATGAAATACCTTGGCTATCTGAAATATTTCAATATGCTCCAACTAATTCATTTTTAATATATACTGCAATGATGAAAGTACTAAAAAATCCAATAGAAAGCTGGAAAATAGAATATCAAGCATTGAATAAATGGAATTCAGCCACTTTAAAATTTTATAAAAACTATTCAAAACATTATTTTAACAAATAACGTAAAAAGTAGGAAAAATGGATTACAAGAAAATAGCAGTAATTTCTTTAACTTTTGTTTTAGCATATGCACTAAAACAAAAGTTTTCTAATTCTGAATTTAATGAATTAGATGAGCGGGGACTTAATTTAAGTGAACGTGCATATGTTAATAAGTTAATTAAGGCTTATAAATCATCCAGTAGATTAGGTAATAGTGTAGAGGGTTATTAGCAGCAGGTTAAGATCTAAATAAAAGTATGCAAAGTTAAGTAAAAATGATATAACTTTGCATATTTTTTAATTTTAATGAAAAAAAGAAGATATTTGCAGTAATTTTTTGTTATACTTAATATTAGATGAAGAGGCGGTTGTAAGACCACCACATCAAGCAAAAACCACGCTTGATGATTCAACATCTGACTGTTGGCCAATGGCCAACAAATCCGACTAGAAATAGTCAAAAAGTTGTGTAAATACAACAATTGTACTTGAAAAACAGTACTGGATACGGGAAGTTCTCCCGGAATCCGGCTTTGCTTAGGCAAAGCCTGACGCTT
>Ga0172381_10000585_pt1 | contig 44044 bp, 40 predicted proteins | sample Leawel6488metaG_FD_119754 | JGI IMG/M metagenome (GOLD analysis project Ga0172381, IMG submission 119754) | Leachate microbial communities from a municipal landfill in Southern Ontario, Canada - Leachate well 64-88 metaG | ecosystem: Engineered > Solid waste > Landfill > Unclassified | place... | reverse complement strand
ATTGTCCTTAATTCGGGATCTCACGTGTTGGATGCCGGATTAAGGGCATTCCATGAAGAGCCGATAATCATGTTCCGGCACGACGCTAGTTGCCAAGGGGGGACTTTTTGGACATCCTCTTTTTGTGAAAGCAATGTAAAAAAAGGGAGTGAGTATTTGTAAAGACCCGAACACTTTTGGCTTCGGTCAAAACATTTGCCCTCTCCCGATTACTATGTTGAGTATTTTTAAGTCAAATTTATCCTTGCTTTTTTCATGTTTTTTTCGTAAATCCTTGTCATTGAGTCTAAAAATTTTATGCTGTCAATATTTGCCGTTTTAGGTTTTGCACTAATCGGTACAGTCCTCAGGGTAAATTTTTGAGCCGTATTCATAGCTAAACGAGGTGCAGGGTCTTCTGAATTTGCGGGTTGCCAAGCCTCTAAACTTCTAAGCTTCCTAATTTCTTTCTCGCTTGTTGATTCATTTCCCCTGATATTGACTCCTCCCTTGTAGAAGTCAAGCTCTCTCTGTTTTAAATTTTGACTCAAATCAAGGTTAAACCTGTCATTTTTGTCCTCATTTTTACTTCTTTTGGGTGAAAATATACCGAACAGAATTGTTAACAAAAGTCCCAAAATTAAAATCAGGCTGTTTTTTTCGGTTTTTAGAATGTTGTCAATCGGGCTGTTCTCACCTAAGACGCCCAAAGGAGCTTTTGAAGTATTGAAATAAACCTCGGCATTGCCGATATTATTGGCCTGTACGAATATTTTTAAAGAGTCCTCGCCTGTCGGTTCAACCACTACGCTATCGACGTTTAAGGTATTGTTGTATATCATATTAATAGTTTTTGAAGCCCTGATGCCCTTCAAATCAAGCACTATTTTGTTTGGAGATTGAACAGTTTTCTTAAGTTGTGCGGCGTTATCGGACTTAAGGACAATATTATAGCCATCCTTAACTCCCTCAACCTGTATTGCCTGCAAAATATTTTCCGACGCAAAAACACTGTTTCCAACAAAAATAAAACCTATTGCAAACATTAAAAAAGTTTTTCTTAAACTCACCGCTTTATAACTAGTCAATTTCATACTCCCAACGTAATTTTTACTCAACCTCATGCCATAATCATACTTGTTTTAAGGGAATAAGACATCAATCATTGGGTCAAACTTGTCATAGACCATTGGGTTTACTCTTTTGCCTCAATCGAAGATGCGGAATTATTACCGTTTACGTCACCCTGAATTTATTTCAGGGTCGCAAAGTCGCTCGCTGATGCGATGCTGAAACAAGTTCAGCATGACGTGAGTCGTTTTTTGGAATAATTCCGCATCCTCATCTATTTAATAAAACGTTACAATCCTGAATTCATTAATATAAAAGGGCTTGGGGGAGTTAAAACCCAGGCTGCGGCATGCTCTGAGCAATTTTTGTATATACTTTATACTTAATTAATATATGATATAAATTTGCTTAACAAGCAAAAGGAGAGAAAAATGGCACGAGAAGTATATTTAGACTTGGATGTTAATGGCAATCGCGGACAGCAAAAACCACAAGGAGTACATGTCGGACTCAATTTTTTGAGCAGTTTGTTTGGCGGAGGCTTTGGCAGATGCGGTTTTGGTAATTTCGGTTTTAATAATTTTAGTTCCGGCAACAGTTGCTTCGACGGCGGATACGGCAACAACTTCTACGGCGGATACGGCAACAACTTCTACGGCGGATACGGCAACAACTTCTACGGCGGATTTGACAATTCTGACGGATTCAGCGGATACGGCGGATTTAATGATTTCGGCTATGGCAATTTCGGCGGATTTGAAGGCCGTGGCGGTCATCGCCGCGGAAGATATATGCCACAGTCCGAAGGTTTCTTTGGACAAATGTTTGCCGGACTTCTCGGAGGATTCCTCGGGGGATTTTTGGGGAACAAATTAGCTCACCGTAAAGAAGCTGCACAAACACAAACACAAGCACAAGCACCGGTAGCCCCAGCACCAGCACCTGCACCGGCTCCTATACTTACACCGGCACCTAAGCATGAAGCACCAACCCCTATTCGGGATTATAATATAGAAGAATTAGCACCTAAAAGCGGAATTGACAATAAGCCGTCAGAAAATCTTAAAATGAGACACTCTGACGCGAAAGACATCGCCTTAGGAACAGAACCTGCCGAAAGAAGCCAAAGGCAAGAATTACGCGACCTTAGAATTACAAGAAAGGCTTATAAAAAAGCCGAAGCAGGAGACAAAGACGCCTCAAGAGAGGAATTTAACAAGGAAGTTTCCGATGTTAAAGAACTTGTAAGAACAAAAGAGGATGAAATTATCGGACTTGACAAGACAATCGCTAATTCTGACAAGATAATTAATAACAGTAATGACAAAATAGTCGAGATGGGCGAGAAAATCGATGCTAAAGAGTATGCAATTTTTGAAAATACGGCAAGAACCGACCAACTGACAGCCAGAGCAGAACTTGAACCGCTCAAAGACAGATTCACAGCCCAAACTCCGGAAGCAAAAAAGGCAAAAGAAAACGCAAAACAAGCAAAGGCTGACGCAGAAGCAAAGAAAGAACAAATTACACAAGAAATAACTCATTTGAATAAAAAATTGGGTAAAGCACAAGGAAAATTCGACAAAATAACAGCAGCCGACGAAGCACAAAAGGCCGAACAAGCGAGACAAACTAAAGAGTTAATACAATCTATAAAGGCAAGACGGGCAGAAGAAGCAAAACAAGCTGAAGCAGCAAGACAAAAAGAGATGGATAAACAATCTGCCATTTTGCCTAAGAATTTGGAAGGAATATTTACAGTTCCACAATGGCTTAATTTAACAGATGAACAAAGGCAAAATTATTTACCGGAGCAGACCAAAGCTCCGCAAAAGACCACAGGAGAAAGAAAAATAGCTCCGTCTATATACAACTAATATTAAAAGGTTAATATAAAAAAAGAGGCCCAAACGCCTCTTTTTTATTGGTTAAATTACAAATTTTCCGTCTTTATAAACAAGTTCATCATCGGCATAGATTTCCCCGCCCTCTTTCATGTTTTTAATTATGTCCCAGTGGAGTCCGGAGACATTTTTCCCGCCTGTTTCAGGATAAGATGACCCTACTGCCATATGAATTGAACCGCCGATTTTTTCGTCAAATAAAATATTGCCCGTAACGTCTTGAATCATTTCATTCGTACCGATTGCAATCTCACCCACAAATCTTGAACCTTCGTCCATATCAAGCATGGCGTTCAAAAATTCTTCACCTTTTTCGGCAACTGCTTTGATGACTTTTCCGTTTTTCAGCGTCAGGTGAATTTTATGAGCCTCATTTCCTCTGTAAATTGCCGGAAAATCAAAGTAAATTTCACCCTCGGCACTGTCTTCAACCGGTGAGGTAAAAACTTCACCGTCAGGGTAATTGTTAAGCCCCGAGCAGCTTACCCACGTTCTGCCTTTTGTCGAGAAGGTTATGTCAGTCTTTTCGCCGACAATTCGGATTCTGCTTTTTTTGTCAAGATATTCAGACATGCGTTTTTGTTCTTTGTCCATTTCAAGAAGTTTTGCGACAGGGTCATCCAGATTCAAAAAGCATGCGTTGAATAAAAATTCACTGTATTCGTCAAACGACATTTTTGCTTCCTGGGCAAGTGCATTTGTCGGAACGTCCGCTATAACCCAGCTTGCTTCGCCTCTGGCAGAGCGTGAAAGCAGAAGTTCAGAAAGCTCTCTTGTTGCTTTAGAGCGTCTTGCAAGCTTTGTTTTATCTGCACGGGCCATGTTTTTAACGTTCAAAGGTGCCCCGATTGAAATATATTTGTCCACTTTTTCGTATTCAAGTTTTGAAATCGGATCAACATAATCCAATTGTTCATCGGTTGCATATTTTATAAAAATATCCGACATATCACAGATTGAAGTTCTCAGCACTGGATTTGCACCCTTTTGAAGAACTCTTTTGTAAACGGCTTTAACAAGGTCTTCAGCCATAGGGCTTGTTGCCCTTATTATTACCAAATCGCCTTTTTGTACGTTTGTTGAATAATCAACCAGTACGGCTGCGTATTTTTCCCATTTTTCCATAATTTTACCCACCTGTATTAAGGGGCTAAGTCCCTTTTGCTTTTGAGCTTGCGGAAAAATCAAACTTATTTTTAGACTTTTTCCGCATCCTCTTTCTAATTAACACCCAGTTGGTCCACAATTGGAATGGCTCTGATTCTTTCCTTGTGGACTTTTAGTGAAACTCCGCGTTTTGAAGACTGCACGAATTCAATCATTTCTTCGACCTGCTCGTTTATTCTACCTTCACTTTTTATTTTTTCTATCGCCTGAGAAGTATTATATTCAGGGGATGTTAATAATTTAAAAGCCTCATTCATAATTGTTCTGTCTTCTTGTGAGAAGCCCCTGCGTTTAAGTGCAATCACGTTTAAGCCGGTAGCGGAAGCCGGACACCCGTCATTTTTCGAATACGGTAAAATATCTTGTCTGGCGGCTGAAAATCCGCTTATAATACACATTTTACCGATTCTAATATTCTGATGATATACCCCCATTCCGCCGATAAAGGCTCCGAAACCGACTTGAACATGCCCGCCAAGTGTTACCAAATTTGCAAGAATAACTTCATCCTCAAGTTTGCAGTTATGAGCAACGTGGGCTCCAACCATAAGCAGGCATTTGTCACCGACAATTGTTGAATTTCCTTCGCCTGAAGCACGGTTTATCGTTACGTTTTCTTTTATCAGACAATTTTTGCCGACAATAACATTCGTCGGTTCGTTTTTGTATCCCAAATCTTGCGGAGGGGTCCCGATAGTTGCAAAAGGACTTATTACAGTGCCTTCGCCTATTTCGCAAAATTCAAGGTAAGCATTTGCAATAATTTTTACTCCGCTCTTGATTTTAACATTTTCCCCTATTATAACATTTGGTCCGATAATCACATCATCGGCTATTTGTGCCGATTTGTGTATAATTGCTGTTTTGTCTATCATTTTTTCACCTCACTTCATACATACCGTCATATCTGCTTCTACAACCACTTTGCCGTCGACGTAACCAACCGCATGGCTTTTTCCGATTGGCCCTTTTAGTTTTAAAAGTTCGATTTCCATATCAAACCTGTCGCCCGGCCGTACTATATTTTTAAATCTGACATTATCTGCTGCTGCAAATAACGCCAATTTGTCTTTGTATTCATCTAATGCCAAGAGAATCGGAGCTGAACATTGGGCTAATGCTTCAAGCTGCAAAACACCCGGCATAATGGGATTGTTCGGAAAATGTCCCTGAAAAAACTCTTCATTTGCCGTAATATTTTTGTAACCTTTTGAATATTTGCCCGGAACGCACTCCGTAATTTTATCCACAAGTAAAAACGGATATCTGTGCGGAATCATTTTCATGATATCTACAATATCCAGGCTTATTTTTTTTTCAGTCATTTCATTCTCCTTTTTTGTTTTAAAGGTTGAATAGTTGAACGGTTATTTCTAAATTAAAATTAAACCTTTCGCCTTTTCAACTTTGTATTATTTTCTCTTTCAGCATTTTTGCTGCTTTAATATGCACGGCATGGCCGGCCTCTTTTACTATTATTTGTGCCTTCAGGTCAAGAGGATTAATGCCCGTCAGGTATAAATCCCCTATTAAATCCAGAATTTTGTGTTTTATGGGTTCAAACTCACTTCGAAGCTCGACAGTATAGTTGTTTCCTTCAAGCCCCACCGTGTTTTCGTAAGTTACTCCCCTCGCAAAACCAAAAAACTGAAACTTTTTTAAGTCCTTCAAAAATCCGAAGGTTCTTGCTTCAATAATTTCTTCAACGTTTTTTTCGTTGAAAGAAATCCATTTATTTTTTAAATCAGGGTGGTTGTAATTCACTGCATAAGTGATATTTAACTCTTCATCGGGCAGAATAACCATATAAGTTTTACCGTTCAAATAATAAACAGGCTCTTTGAGAGTATAAAACTTTCTTTTACCGTTTTGTTTTTCCACACCGGCTTGCCTGAGCAATTCAACCCATTTTTTCGAACTGCCGTCTAGAATAGGCATTTCCGTATTTGAAACATGTACGTCCAAAGAATTTATGCCCAGAAAAGCACAGGCAGCAACGAAATGCTCCGACAGCATAATCTTACTTCGCTTATTGCCCAAAGTAACACAATGATTTGTAGAAACGACATTCTCAACATCTGCAATTATGGGGTCAGTTGAATTTTCAACGAAAAATTTTATTTGTCCCTCATCGGAAGGTAAAACCCGAACACAACTCGGCCGGTTTTTCATCAAGCCGTTGCCTGTTATTTCAATTTCATTTAAGATTGTCGTCATTCATCCTTGCTTTCGTTTTCAAATGTCTGTAAAAAAGGCTCGTATTTTTTGAATTTTTTTATCAACTCTTCTGCGTCTTTCATCGTCTTAAGCTGACGGATAAAGTCTTTTCTCGGCACTGCGGGGATACCTACAACAATAGATTTTTCAGGAAAACTTTTTGTAACTCCGGCTTTTGCGGTTAAAATTGAGTCGCTTCCTATGCTGATGTGGTCAGCAAGCCCCGCTTGACCTGCAATAACAACTCTATCACCTATTACGCAGCTTCCCGCAATCCCGACTTGTGAAACTATCATACAGCCCTTGCCGATTTTACAGTTGTGGCCTATCATAACCTGATTATCTATTTTTGTGTCTTCACCGATGAAAGTATCTTCTATAGTACCTCTGTCAATGGTCGTGTTTGCACCTATTTCAACGTTGTCGGAAATTTCAACCGAACCGATTGAAGGAATTTTAAAGATTTTATGGGAAGTGTTTTCTTCCAGAACAGCTCCGTCTTTCCTCGCTTGCTCTATGTTGTCGGGATTCTCCGTAACAAAGCTGAAACCGTCTGCACCAAGACTCACACCGTGATGTAAAATTACATCGTTGCCGATTTTAACTCTGTCACCGATATTTACACCTGCGTGGAAAAAACATCCGCTGCCTATTTTCACACCGCCGCCTATGTAAGAATTGGCAACAATCTTTGTATTATCGCCTATTTCCGCATTGCGTGATATAACAACATTCGGGCCGATTGAAATGTTTTTCCCCAGTTTTGCACTGCTGTGGACAGTTGCGGATGGATGAACGCCGATTTGAGTTTCGGGTTCAATATAAAACATCTGTAATAATTTCATCATCGCCAATCGAGGTCTTTCAACCTCAATTGTTGTAATGTTTTCAAGACTTACCCCTAACGGTACAAGCACCGCTTTCGCTTTTGTCTGCGAAATGTTTTCGATTTCTTCTTCACTCAACGCAAGTGCCAGAGCATTTTCATCCGCAAGCAACGGCGGAGCTATACTTGAAATTTGAGCGTCCTTAACCTTGTTCAGCAAGCCCCCGACTACTTTTGTTATTTCTTCAATTGTGTATGTTTTCATATACTTCCCCCGATTATTGGTTATTTTCTAATTTTAATACTAACTTGAATAATTTTCAATTTGTTAAGTTGTCAAATTAATTTTCTCATTGTTTCGATTGTATTGGTGGTTGATTTTCCTTCAACAAAAGTTATGAATTCGATTTTTCCGCCGTTTTTCAGAATCACATCTGCCTCAGGAAGTGTCCCTACAGAATAATCAGCCCCCTTCGTATGTATATTGGGCTTTATTTCATCCAGAAGGTCCCCCGGTGAGCTTTCGTCAAACAAAACGACGTAATCTACGCAGGACAAAGCACATAGAATTTCCGCCCTGTCATTTTCGTTATTTATCGGGCGGCCTTCACCCTTGATTAATTTGACGGACTTGTCCGAATTCAAAAGAATGACTGAATAATCCGCAAAACTTTTTGTTTTTTGCAAATACCGGACATGGCCGACATGCAGAATATCAAAACAGCCATTTGTCGTAACAACCGTTTTTCCGGACTCTTGAAGCCCTTTTACGACCTGTCTTATGCTCTCTCTTTTTATTACTTCGCCCATAACATATCACCTTTATCTTAGAATATCACAAATAAGTGAAAAGTGGAACTTTTCAACTTATAAACTAAAATATTTTTCTGTTAAGTTCTGCTTTTCTTATTCTGATATTTTTAGGCGTGATTTCAAGCAATTCGTCTTCCGAAATATATTCCAGACAATCTTCCAGTGACATAATCCTTGGAGCCTGAAGCGTTACCATCACATCTGCGGTTGAGCTTCTCATATTGGTTAATTTTTTAGTCTTGCAGATATTTACGGCAATATCCTGTGAGCGGTTGCCTTCACCGATTATCATGCCCCTGTAAACTTTAGTTTTCGGGGTTACAAAGAATACGCCTCTGTCCTCAAACTGAGCCAGAGCGTAAGGAATTGCCTCTCCTGCCTCCAGAGAAATCAGAGAACCTGTTCTCTGGCGTGGAATTTCACCGGCATATGGCTGATATTTATAAAAAGTATGATACATAATCCCGTCGCCGCGTGTCATTCGGATGAATTCGCTTCTGAATCCTATTAGGCCTCTTGCAGGGATTAAAAATTTCAAATGAGTTCGGCCCGTTGATACACTCATCTCCTGCATTTCTGCTTTTCTTTGCGAAAGCTTGTCAATGCAGCTTCCGGCATATTCTTCGGGTGCGTCTATAATTAAATTTTCAAAAGGTTCGTGCTGAACACCCTTGAAGGTTTTGAATATGACTTCGGGCTTTGAAACCTGAAACTCATAACCCTCACGCCGCATTGTTTCAATTAAAATTCCCAAATGCAGTTCGCCCCGCCCGCTTACTTTGAAAACGTCCGTGCTGTCAGTGTCTTCAACTCTTAAGCTGACATTTTTTTCAAGCTCAAGGTAAAGCCTTTTTCTAAGCTGCCGTGATGTAACAAATTTCCCTTCTGTTCCTGAAAAAGGGCTGTCGTTTACGGAAAAATTCATCTGTAATGTCGGTTCATCAACGTGAATTAAAGGAAGGGCGACAGGGTTTGTTAAAGGGCAAATGGTTTCGCCGATTTGAATATCTGAAAACCCTGCGACACCAACGATATCGCCTGCTTCGGCTTCTTCTATTTCAACCCTGCCTAAGTCCTTAAATCCGTACAATTTTGTAATTTTGCCTCTCTCCTGAGAGCCGTCAGCTTTTACCACACAAACCTGTTCTTGAGATTTTATAACCCCGTTTACCACACGTCCGATAACAATTCTCCCGACATATTCGTTGTAGTCAAGTGTTGTAGCTTGAAATTGAAGCGGTTTTTTGACATCGCCGGACGGCGTTTTTATATTTTCCAAAATGCAATCCAAAAGCGGGGTAATGCCATCTCTTTCGTCGTCCAAATCTTTTATCGCAAAGCCAAGAAGGCTGCTGGCAAATATAAACGGGAAATCTAGCAAATCTTCTCTGTCCGTTAGTTCGGTGAACAGGTCAAAAACCTTGTCGAGAGCCGTCAAAGGCTCTGCACCCTGCCGGTCGATTTTGTTGATTACAACAATAATTTTAATCCCCAATTCCAGTGCTTTTGACAAAACAAATCTCGTTTGGGGCATCGGACCTTCCGCAGCATCAACGATTAACAAAGCTCCATCAACCATCCCTAAAACCCGCTCGACTTCTCCGCCAAAATCGGCGTGGCCGGGGGTGTCAACGACATTAATTTTATAATCCTTGTAATTTATGGAAATATTTTTTGATAGTATTGTAATTCCGCGTTCCCGTTCCAAATCGTTGCTGTCCAGAACGCATTGCTGAACGACCTGATTTTCTCTAAACACGCCGCTCTGTTTGAGCATACAATCGACAAGTGTCGTTTTTCCATGGTCAACGTGAGCGATAATCGCTATATTCCGCAGTTTTTTATCTTCTAAATTCATTTTTCCAAGTCTACTTTGCAAAAGTGTAAATATTACACTTTTATTTTATCGCAAAAACTTTTATTTGCAAGTGGCAGGGATGGAAAAAAGTGAGGGGCGAGAGGTTGAATAGTCGATAAGTCCAGTTTCTCTTCTCACGTCTCACCTCTCACGTCTCACGTTTTCCCCTTCCCGTTCCCAATTTCCCGTTCCCATTTTTCCTCCAAAAAGATGATTTATTGAGCATTTTCTTGTGCTAATTTTATTCTGTTGAGTCAATTTATAATTAAAAGAGAGGCGTATATGGAAATCAAAAAAATTTCACAGAATTTTTTTAAAACTGCATCAAACAAAATCGAAAGCAATCAAACTAATCCCTTTGGGGTTAGCTTTAAAGGGAATATAATTACGGCGGATATAATTACTGCGGACGTTTTTACAAAAGTCGGTTCAAATCTGGCGGAGAAAGCTTCAAAAAAAAGCAAGATGCTGACAAGTGCAATTGTCGGGTCGATAAACGCCGTAAGCAAATCCATAAGTACAAGACTCGACTCGGTTGTGACTTTTGGCAAGAGAATCGGAGCAAATGCCGCCGATTTGTGGGACAAAGCTAATCACATAGAAGTTCCGATGCCCAACATAGAAAGCATAAAAAACATTGTAAAAGAACAAGTAGCAGCATTTAACAGTTATAGTGTACCCAGTTTAAAGAAACTTCTAATACCTTCTATTGAAGATGAATTCAAAAATATTTTGTTAGCCGGAGGTAAATATGAATAACGACAAAAAATTGCACAATATAATAGAAGCATTGTCGCAACACTCCGATAGTGCGGCTGTTGGGGTTTTGGAAAGAGTCGGAACTAACTGTCCCGACGACGAGGTCAGAAGGCTGACAGCAAGAGCTTTGATAAAAAGAAACACACACGATGCCTTGGCTGTTGTAATTCTTGAAAAAGGCAAAGGAATTAATGATTTAAGCACAAACGTCGCTATGAGTTCGATTAATGAACTTTTATCCTTAAAAGATAAAGCCGAGGCAATAAAACTCCTTGAAGAAGCTCAAGAAACTCATTCCGATGAAATGGTAAGAGACACCGCACGCTCGGTGAAAGCGTTAATGGCATTTTCTTAGAAAAGTAACAAAGAGGACTTTTTTAATTTTCTCTTTTTCCTTTTCCCTTTTACCACTTTGTAACAAACTATAATATTATTGATTTCTTGAGGATGAGGAAATATAATGTACTTATGAAAAAAAGTTGGTTAATATTTGCAATAGTTCTTCTGGTGATAGTTTGCGAACGGATGTTCTCTCTATTTTCTCTGTTTGATGACAAACTCGAGTTGATGACCTACGATTTAAGAGCAAAAATTGCGACCGACAATGGCCCTTTCGGGGGAAAATTTAAACCTGCCGACAAAAGAATAGTGATGGTTATTTTTGATGATTTTTCCAGAAGGGAAATAGGAAAAAATCCGCAACTAAATTTGAGTTCATGGCCGTGGCGAAGAGATGTTTGGGGCGGGGTTGTCGATTTTATTGAGCAGGGCAAGCCAAAAGCAATATTATTCGATTTGGTTTTTAACGGGGTGAATGATAATTTCTGGAATGACAAAAGATTTGCAGGGGTTTTGCAAAAGTATGACAATGTAGTTCTGGCAACTACACTTAACGACCCCAAATATTTGGTGGATGAAGTGTCCGAAAGTGCCAAATCTGAAATAGAGGCCTCAAACAGTGAGTATCTTCCGGCACCAAAATCGCTTAATGTCAAATTTGACAACGAAAAAATTAATAATTCCATAACTTATTATTCGCATGCTCCCGTGCAGAACCTTTACACCGAACATAATATGATGGGAGTCGTGAATAAAGTAGTCAGGGTAGATTCCGTTATAAGAAAAAATCAGCCTATATTTAAACTGGTTAAGGAAAATAAAACTTATTACATGCCCTCGCTGGCTTTCGCAGGGTTTTTGAAATATATGGGCGAAGACGGTGACATCGTAGTTAAAAATAACGAAATCCGTTATAAAGACAGAGTAATTCCTATTAATGAGGACGGAGAAATAAACATTGCATGGCATGGGTTGGGGAAAAATTATTCATACATGCCTATTTCAAGGCTGCTGTTGAGCGAAGGTACCGACAGATACGTAAAACCATCATATTTTAAAGACAAAATAGTAATAATTGGAAGCACGGAAGCGGGAAGAGATATTCATCCGAGTTCCGTAAACCCTTCCTATATGGGGCCGGAATCTAATGCAACCGCTCTTGATAACTTTATAAACGACACTGACTTACACAACAAAAACGCAAGAAAATTTATTTCCAGAATGTCTAAATCTTCCGAGTGCACTCTGGTGTTTCTATCGTGCTTGTTTGTTATATTCTTAGGCTTTGTGTCCAAAAATGCCCTGATAGGATTTATAAACAGTTTTGTGTCTATAATACTGTATGTTTTAATTTGTGTGTGGCTCTTTGCGAATCCCGCATTCAGAATTTGGGTTCCGATAGTTACTCCGCTTTATTATTTATTAATGACTTCGGGGATTGTTTTTGCGTTCAAATTCCAAAAGGAATTGGCAAAGAGGGCTTCGGTCACGGATGCATTCGGGAAATTCGTTTCTCCCAAAGTACTTGCAACACTGCTTAAAGAACAGGATAATTTAATATTAAAAAGTACAAAAAAACGCATAACAATGATGTTTTGCGATGTGAAAGATTTTACAACTTTGTCTGAAAAGTGCAATCCGCAACAGCTGGTAGATAATTTGAACGAATTGTTTAATGAAATAGTTAACGTTATATTTAAAAATGAAGGTACGGTTGATAAATTTATCGGGGACTGCATTATGGCTTACTGGGGCGACCCGATTGCACATGAGGACGATTCCTTTATGGCGGTCAAGACGGCGTTAGAGATTAAAGAAAAAGTTAATGAATTAAAAATCAAGAATGCACATGAAGGTAAAATTATTTTTGATGTAAAAATTGGAATCAGTACCGGTGATGCACTCTTAGGACTTGCGGGCTCGGAAAAAATTATGAGTTATACGGCGATGGGTGATGTAGTAAATGTTGCCTCAAGACTTGAATCTAATTGTTCAAAATTAAAGCGTGACATATTAATTTCCAAAACAACATACGAAGATGTAAAATCAAAAATATTGGCTCTTGAGGCAGGTAAAATAAAACTTAAGGGCAAAGATGAACGGGTGGAAGCTTACGAACCGATAGGGCTTGTCGGAGAGGACATTACAGATAAAAAACAACAGGTATCAATTCTTTGATATAATAGTGCTATGAAGAAAAATGTTTTAATTATTTTGGGTGTAATTATATTTGCGGTCCTCGTTGAGCGTATACTTGCAAACGCCGCTTTTTTTGAACATTTGGAGTTGATGTCCTATGATTTAAGGTCCAGAATTGACACCGATGCCAGATTTTTCGGAAAAAATTCCGGCTATGCCGATAAAGATATTGTAATTGTTGCTATTGACAATGAATCTGAAAAGGTTCTTTTGGCAAATCCTAAGGCTTGGGAAGCTAATGTATGGAAAAATGTTATGATGTTCATTGAAAAAGACAAACCAAAAGCCGTAATGTTTGATATGGTTTTTGAAAGATTAACCGATGAACCATGGTATAACAAGACATTCGCAGAAAGTTTAGTGCCTTATGATAACACCGTCTTGGGAACTTATCTTGATAAACCGCTTTTGAAAGAAACCAATTTCAGTAAAAAAATCAATTTGGTGGACAATGATTATATTCCGACAATGACGCCCCTTGATGTAACAATTGATGACAAAAAACTTGATGATACGATAACTTATACGGAAAACTCCCCTATTGACAGGCTTTATGAAAGATATAATACAATCGGTGTTTTAAACAGTGTTTTGGATTCAGATTCCGTTGTGAGAAAAAATCAGCCTATATTCAAATTAGTTAAAGGGGGTAAGTCTTATTACATGCCTTCTCTGGCGTTTGCCGGATTTCTAAAATATATGGGTGAAGGCGACAAGATTGTAATAAAAAAGCAAAAAATTTATTATAAAAACAGGGTAATTCCAATTGATGAAAATGGTGTAGTAAATATAAGCCGACATAGATTAGGGCATAATTACTCTTATATTCCAATATCAAAAATCCTGTTAAACAAAGGCGGAAAAAATGGTATTAAGCCGGGATTTTTTAAGAATAAGCTTGTAATTATAGGCCAAACCGCAACTGGAGGAAATGTTAACTTAAGTTCAATAATAAATTCTACTTACACCGGCCCTGAGGCAAACGCTATCGCTCTGGATAATTTTATAAACGACTCAATTCCAAGCAACAAAAAATCAAGGAGATTCATTTATGAAATCCCAAAACCGGTGCAGTTTCTTTTAACGGCAGCGGCTTGTATCATTGTGGCGGGATTAGGACTTGTTTCCAAAAGTGCTTTTATCGGTTGTATAAATGGGGCTTTATCAATATTTATTTATATTATATTTTGTTTTTGGCTGTTTGTAAATCCTACCTCAAGGGTTTGGGTGCCGATTGTTGTTCCTTTGTACTACCTGTCTTTGACCTCGGGGATTGTTTTTGCCTACCGGTTTTATAAAGAAATGACAAGAAAAAATTCTATAATGAATACTTTTGGAAAGTTTGTTTCCCCAGCGGTGCTTAAGACCGTCATGAAAAATCCTGAAAATATGGTTTTAAAGAATACAAAAAAACGTATAACGATTTTGTTTTGCGATGTGAAAGATTTTTCAAGTCTTTCTGAAAAGTATGACCCTGAAAAGTTAGTCAATAACCTCAATGAGCTTTTCAAGGAAATTGTTAACATTATATTTGAAAACAACGGCACGGTTGATAAATTTATCGGCGACTGCATTATGGCCTACTGGGGCGACCTCGTGGATTCTGAAGACAGTGAATTTATGGCTGTAAAAACGGCACTGGAAATTAAACAGAAAATTCAAGAATTAAAGATTAAAAATGCACATGAAGGTAAAATTATTTTTGATGTAAAAATCGGTATTAATACGGGCGAGGCTATTTTAGGGCTTACGGGAACCGACAGAATAATGAGCTACACGGCAATGGGTGACGCGGTAAATGTTGCGTCCCGTCTGGAAAACTCCTGTACTAAATATAAAAGAGATATTTTGATTTCCAAATCCACTTATGATGCGATTAAGGACAAAGTTACAGCACTTGATGTCGGCCAAATTGCCGTTAAGGGTAAAAACGAGCTGATTGAAACTTATGAGCCTATCGCATTGGTTGGGGATAATGACTATCAGGAAGAAAAAGAATTTGTTGCGGATAAAAAATGACAAATTTTGATTTTAAAATTCTAAATTTGTTTATCGAAGAAAATATGGATTTTCTTCAAGGCGGCCGGTTGCAAAAAATTCAGCAGCCGACAAGGCAGGAGTTCGTTTTTTCTCTGAGAAACAAAGGTGAAACTAAAAAACTTTATATTAATATCCATCCCAAATTTTTTCACCTGTGTTTTATGTCCGGAGAGAACGAGAAAAAGCGTTTGATTGAAATCCCCAAAAGCCCTCCTATGTTTTGCATGCTGCTAAGAAAATATCTGGAAAGTGCTAAGATTGCAAAGGTTTGCCAGCCCCAAAACGGTGAGATATTAGAGCGGATTTTGGAATTTTATTTTGAAACGTACAACGGACTTTCCGAGAAAATCTATCTGTGTCTGGCAATTGAATTGATGGGAAAACATTCCAATGTCGTACTTTACAACTATGATACGAATATAATAACAGGCTGTGCACACAATGTCGGGGCGGAAAAGAGCAGCGTCAGGGAAATTATCGGAGGGCTGCCTTATGCATACCCGCCAAAACACGATAACCAAAAGTTTTTGGGCCTGTCGAGCCTTTTAAAATCGGGTAACTCTGCAAATGAGACGATAGACAATTACTTTGCACCCCTGCAGGAAGCCGAAAAAATCAGGGCAATAAAATCGAAGCTTACATCCGCCGTTAATGCAAAATTAAAAAAGATAAATAATTCTCTCGGTAAAGTCCAAAAGCAATTAAAAACCTCGTCGGAGGCTGATTTATACCGCAAGAAAGGTGACTTGATTATGGCGGATGCAAATGTCTGTTCAAATAAAACTTTTTCAGATGAAATCGAAATTTTAGACTGGGAAACCAGTTTACCGATGAAGATTCAACTGGATAAAACAAAAACTTTAAAAGAAAACGCCAATGAATATTACAAATTGTACAAAAAAGCAAAAATGGCAAAATTAAAATCTCAGGAAATGTCAGAGGCTTTAAAACTTGAAAAGGATTATTTGGAACAGGTTTTATACTCAATTGAAAGTGCGGAGTTTATCGGCGATTTATTGGATATTGAAGAAGAGGCCAAGGGGGACAAGAGAACAGGAAACAGGAAACAGGGAACGGGGAAGAGGAAATGGGAAATGGGAAATGGGAAATGGACTTCTCAGCCCTTCAGCCTTTCAACACAAAAACAGTTTACTGTTTTTGTCGGCAAAAACAACAAACAGAACGACTATATAGTATCAAAACTGGCACGGGATGGGGATTTGTGGTTCCATGTTCACAACTGTGCGGGTTCGCATGTGCTTTTGCGGGTTGATGCGGGGCAAGAGGCCGACGAAGAGGTTATTTTTGAATGTGCAAATCTTGCAAAAGAATATTCTAGTGCAAAGAATTCATCCAAAGTCGGGGTTATTTACACTAAGGCAAAAAACCTTAAAAAACCGCCCGGTGCAAACTTAGGCTACGTAACCTACAAGGGCGAAAAAGAAATTATTGTGGATTAATTGGGGGACATTAATTTGTCATTTTAAATATATTTATCCCTAAGCCATTTTTCAATATTTTTAAATTCGAATTTGTTTGAATTGTATAAGCCATTAATATATTGAATTGCTTCTTTTGTGTCTATTTTGGGCCTATGGCCATTCAAGGTTAAAAAAGTATAAGTAGCCGCAAGAGCAACTCTTTTATTTCCGTCTAAAAAAGGATGGTTTTGAGACAAACTTTCCCAAAGGGCTGCGGCTTCTTCTATAACATCTCCGTAATAACCCGTTTGCGGCCGAAATAAGGCAGCTTCCAATGCCCCCATATCTCTTACTCCATCCATTCCGCCATATTTCTGAACTAATATTTTATGAAGGCTCAAAACTTCTATTATGGTTAAATATTCTAATTTACCCCTCACATTTACCCCCCATTTACCCCCCCCCATTTACCCCTCTTTTATTTAGCCAGCTCTTTGTATAAATCATCAAGTTCATCTAAACTTTGTTCAAAAATAGCCATAACATTTTTCCTCGGCTTAGTTTGTTTTCTTTTTTCAACCAAATCTTCAAACGCTTCATTTATTAAAACTTGAAATTGCTTACCTTCTTTTTGAGCAATTTCCTTTACTTCATATAATAAATTTTCCCTTGCCTGAGCGGAAAATTTTTTTAATGCTTTTGCCATGGTAACACCTCTTTTTATTTATTATAAACCTATTCAGAAAGTTTGTCAAGATATTTCTTGATGTTTCTTGATTTGCCTTATCGGTCGATGGAGGAATTATGCAAATTAAAAGGTGCAAGTATAAAAAATAATGAAAAGCAGGTGCCGTTAAGGCTTTAAGCTAAAGGATTTTGTGGGGTTGCTTGTCCGCAATGCACCATCATAATGCTAATTATAATTATACAGCCAGCTTTCGCTATAGAAAGTCTTATAATCTTTGTCACCGACAGTTCCGCATTTGTTGTAAAGACAAGCAGAGGGATCATTCTCGTAGACCACAATTTTTATTGGTATACCGGTTTTAACATTTCCATTTATGTCCGGCAAGTAGAAACAAAACCTATCTTTACCCCATTGGTTTGGTTTCTTAAATCCGTTTGTATCTACAAAGTACATTGCTATAAAACCGCTAGCATACAATGCCCAGTCCATGCCCGACGCATCAACTACCGCCAAATCGTTTTTACAGGGATAGCCATTACTATAGGAACTGGAGTTGTATTCCTCTCCGTCTTTGTACCAACACTCTGAGCTATCGTAGTCATAGCAGGTTTTTTGTAGTTTCAAATATGACATTATCGTCTTAAAATTTAGTGAATGTACAGGATCATAGGACCCGCTTGCGTATTCTAGAGCATTATCCCCATTAGCCTGAGTCAAGGCCTGATAAAGTGCCGAATAGGCCTTTTTGTAGGCGGTTTTATATTGAATGTCCTGAATATAATTATTAAGTGCCGGAATTACCATGACCGCTATCACAGCGATTATCCCGAGTGTGATTAAAACGTCTGAAAGAGTAAAAGCCCAATGGAAGCTTCGGCATCTGACACTTTTTACTTTTTTAGATTCAATTTTCTTCATATTTTTCCAATTAATGTTACGATTTCTTAAAATTAGTTACATTATTTTGATTGTAATTAAAACCATATTATTTTAATAAGAAAATAAAGTCAAGTTGATTTGCTTGTAAGTATCATAAAAATTAATAATTAACATTATAATTAATGTATGAAAGTAACAAACGCCAGAGAATTTTTAAAAATTCTTTTAATGAAAGAAAACATGTCGGTCAGCAAATTAGCCGAAAAATTGACACAGCTTAAAGGTGAACATGTTTATCAACAAACATTATCCCAAAAATTAATAAAAGGAACATTGAAATTCAATGAAATGCTTGATATTTGTGACATTTTGGGCTATGAAATCGAGTTTAAAAAAATTTAGAAATGTGTCCTCTTGTTCCCCTTTTTATGCTATAATCATTTCAAGAATTGGGAGGTGGCAACCATGGACATCAGATGGAAACAAAGGTTTAGCAATCTTGAACTTGCACACAATAACTTAATTGAAATGCTTGATTTACTGGATAAAGAACCATCCAGCAAGGCTTATAAACTTGCGGTTATCCAATCCTATGAAATGGATATTGAACTTGCCTGGAAAACATTGAAAGATTACCTGAATTATTTGGGTTATAAATCGCAAGCCCCGAGAGAGGTTATAAAGCAATCTTTCGCAATTGAAATTATCGAAGATGGAGAAACTTGGTTGAAAATGCTTGACGACAGAAATTTGACATCGCATATTTATGATGAAGCCAAGGCTCAGGAAGTTATTGATAGCATCAAGCTGGAATATTTTTCCAAATTAGATTCCGCATATAATTTTTTAAAAGGCAAATTGAATGATTGACTTTGGTTTAAGTGAAAAAACCGCCGAAATATTGAAGGGCTATTTTTCTCAAATACCCAAAATTAGTATGGTTAAAATTTATGGTTCAAGAGCAATGGGAAATTACCGTAAGGGTTCTGACATAGATTTTGCCCTGTATGGAAATATTGATAAGGAAGTGGTGAAAAAAATCGGTTTTGAACTTGATGAACTTAACACCCCTTACATGTTTGATGTAACTGATTATGCCACAATTCAAAACGAAAAATTAAAAGAACATATTGATAACTACGGAAAAATTTTCTTTGTAAAAATGGGCTGATATTATTTTTATTCAGCAGGTCTGTTAAAATAATCTCTCATGATTTTTTCTATTTTTTCCGACGATTTACCGTCGCCGTAAGGATTTTGGACGTTTAGGCGAGAAGCTGATTTTTCATTTTGCAAAATCTTTTCACTCTGTTTAAGTATCTTGCCGTAATCCGCTCCGACCAAAACCGAAGCTCCTACATCAATTCCCTCGCGGCGTTCTGTTTCGTAACGCATTACAAGCGTCGGACACCCGAAAGACGGTGCTTCCTCCTGAATTCCCCCCGAATCAGTCAAAATCAGTTTTGCATTTTTCATCAGATACACCAAATTCGTATAATCTAAAGGCGGGAAAAGTTTAACGTTATCAAAATGCCCCAAATTTTCATAAATTTTGGACTTAACATTAGGATTTGGGTGAACCGGCAAAACAAATGTGTGATTGGAATATTCCCCCGCCAAGCTTGAAATAGCCTGAATAATCCTGTCAAGCCTTTCTCCGTGATTTTCACGTCTGTGGACGGTTATTAAAACCAGTTTGTCATCAATCTTAACCCCCGCCTCCTTAAAAAATTCTTCGGATTTATTCATAACTTCTTCGGAAAGGCAGAAAAGTGCGTCTATAACGGTGTTTCCAACGACCGATACTTTAGCCGCATCAATATTCTCAAGCAAAAGAGCTTTTTTGTTAGCCTCTGTCGGGGCAAAATGAATGTCTGCAACCCTGCTTGTCATTTGACGCATAACTTCTTCGGGGAACGGTTCAAAAATGTCGTAAGAACGAAGCCCCGCTTCTACGTGGAAAACAGGTACTTTGTGGTAAAAGCTTACAAGAGAACCGGTTAGCACAGTTATGGTGTCACCCTGAACAATTGTTGCGTCAATTTTATTTTCGTTAAAAATCTTATCCAATGCCTCCAAAATTCTTGACTGAACACTCGCAAGAGTCTGGTTTTCTCTCATGCAGTCCAAATTTATATTGGCCTTAAGCCCGAAATAAGAAAGCGTCTGGTTAGACAACTCCCTTTGCTGTTCGGTGTTGCAGACAATTACGTTGTAATCCTCGGGATATTTTTTCAACTCCAAAATAACCGGAGCCAGCTTAATCACCTCCGGACGCGTTCCAAACACAAATAAAATATTTTTCTTAGCCATAATTTTATTATATAATAAAAAATTTGTCCCATTTCTTTTCTTTTTTTGTTGCGATGCAAAAAAAGAAAAGAAATCGAACGGAAAGAAAGCGGATTGCGAGCAGAGAGTGGCTATCTTTTGCAAAAATGGCAAAATTGTTTTGCAAAAGATGGAACTCGTTTAACGCTCGCAACCAAGCAGAGAAAAAAACCGCGTACAAAATGCCAAAGCGTCAGGGCTACCGCCCCGAACCCCGTTGGCGAAATGGAAAGTTGAAAAATTTCTCTCCTGAGAGTAGTGAGTTAGAAATTTTTTTTTAAACAATATCTCTTAATAATTTATAAATTAAATATCACACTAATGTTATAATTAACCTGTAGCTATAGACAAGAGATAAAACAAGATGAATAAAAATTTCAAATCAGGGTTTGTCGCAATAATAGGCCGGCCAAATGTCGGGAAATCAACACTTTTGAACCAAATTTTGGGCCAAAAAATTGTTATTGCAACAGATAAAGCCCAAACAACAAGAAAAAGAATAAAGGGCATTTTGACCACAGATGAAGGCCAAATAATTTTTGTAGATACTCCGGGCGTGCATAAACCGCTAAATAAACTGGGGCAATTTTTGCTTGATGAGGCAAAAATTGCCGTTCCTGACGCAGATTTAATCTTGTTTTTGGTTGATGGTTCAGAACCTGCAGGCAAGGGCGACAAGTGGATTGTGGAAAATATTTTAAATAAAACCAAAACCCCCGTTTTGTTAGTCTTGAATAAAATTGATATAATTAAAGACCCTGAGAAAATTGATATAAATTTAGAAACATATAAAAATCTTCCGACCGTTCCGCCGTTTGACAATTCAACCATTCAACTCTCCGCAAAAACCGGTAAAAACAAAGACGCTTTGATTGAAAATATTATGAAAATCCTGCCGGAAGGCGAAATGCTTTATCCCGAGGACGTTGTGACTGAGGAAACAATGCGTTCCATCGCTCAAGAAATCATCAGGGAAAAGATTTTAATTAATACGAAAGAGGAAATTCCCCATTCTGTAGCGGTTTTGGTTGAAAAATACGAAGAAAAAGACAAGATTGACAAAATTTATGCAACAATTTACTGCGAACAAAAAAGCCAGAAGGGGATTTTGGTAGGCAAGGGCGGAAGCATGATTAAAATTATCGGAACTCAGGCAAGGCTTGAACTTGAAGAAATTACGCAGAAAAAAGTTTATCTTGAGTTGAATGTAAAAGTCGAAAAAGATTGGCGAAAAAATGACAAATCGCTCAAAAATCTCGGCTACGAAAATCCATAGGCCTAAATTTGCCTGAAACTGTGAGTGTAAACGTCTTTATTGAGCAAAATACGTGCAGTTTTGATAATTTCAACCTGTGTTGGGTCGGTTTTATCATAGCTGACATCTTCCAAATTAGCAAAATCCCTCATCATATCAGCCAAATCAATATAAAGTTTTTCCGTTTCATCGGCAGGGGAATGATTTTCAAGGATTTTGACTGTACTAATTAACTCGCTGTCGAAAGAATCAATTATTGCACTGTCAAGCCCCGCCCCAAAAGCCAGAACGGCAAAAATCCTGTTAATTAAAGGCCGAATTTCTTTTGGTGAGCCGTTTGAGATGTTTGAAAGTCCGATTGTCGTCATAACCTCCGGGTCAAAGCTCTGTTTAATCATCTGAATTGTGTTCAACGCCTCCTGAGCCTGCGACTGGTCAACGCTTACCGGCAAAATTAACGGGTCGAAGAAAATCTTTTCGTTTTGGACTTCTTTTTGCTTACATTTTTCAAAAATTTCGAACGCCAAATTAAGTCTGTCATCGGCGGATTTTGGGATGCCGATTTCTTTGTTCATGGTTAAGGCAATGAGATTTGCCCCAAAATCCGCCGCCAAATCTGTCAATTTTTCAAGTCGGACTTCATCTGCGGAGGTGCTGTTCAGCAAGCAGTCCTGAGGGTTTCTGCTCTTTTCCAAACCTTTTTCCATTTCCACAGCGTTTGTTGTGTCAAAAGAAATTTTCAAATCCGTACTTTTTTCAACGAGTTCGCAAAGCCATGGCAAAACTCCCTCAAGTTCGCCTTTGGCCGGCCCGACGTTCAAGTCGATATAATTCATATGAGATTGTTTTTTGATTAAATCCAAAGTGAATTCTTCGTCTCTTTCGGCAAGAGCCGACTGAACCGCTTTGGAAATTATATGTATGTTTTCGCCGATTAAAATCATTTTTTACTCTTTCCTAGGGCCTGTTGACACATAAACATTATACATAAAAAATTTGTGATAAAATAGGAATATGTTAGTGCTACGGCTAAAATTGAACTTTCTTTACCACAAATATTTTTAACAGCGGGCGATTTTATATCCTCGCTACGTTAATCGCTAGACTTGACGTTAACAGTTAAAATAACGCTCGGGCTACGAATAATGTTCGGGCTACGGCTAAATTGAACTTTTTTATCACGAATATTTTATGTAGCGAACGATTTTGCATCCTCACTTCGTTCGGGCTACGGCTAATGGAGAGGTGTCCGAGCGGTCGATGGTGCAATCTTGGAAAGGTTGTGTGGGAGCAATTTCACCGGGGGTTCGAATCCCCCTCTCTCCGAACTTCGCCAAGGCTTCGTTCGGCTAGCCCTCCGAAGTTTTAACGAAGGAGGGCAATGAATAATTGTCATTAAAGAAGTGAGGAGAATGCTCCGAAGCTTATCTTGAAGTTATTATATAAATTTTGGTTGAGAAAAGAGCGTAGGAGTATCTTATTAATATGTTTTATACTTATATATTGAAATCTATAAACCATCCGGAGCAATATTATGTCGGTTATACCAATGACTTAAAAGAAAGATTTGAAAGACATAATAAAGGATATGTAAAACATACATCAAAATTTTTGCCTTGGAAAATACATGCCTATTTTGCACTTCAGACAAAAGAATTAGCTATGGACTTTGAAAAATACTTGAAATCTGGTTCAGGCATTGCTTTTAGAAATAAGCATTTTAAATAACGGAGAACATTGCTGCCAAAACCGCAATATCCGAACTTCGCCAAGGCTTCGTTCGGCTAGCCCTCCGAAGTTTTAACGAAGGAGGGCAATGAATAATTGTCATTAAAGAAGTGAGGAGTATCCGTTTTCTTTTTTGTAAAAAAGAACCCAAAAAACTTTAGGTACTCTGCTTCAATTTATACTAAAGCAAAACAGATTGATGTGGAGGTGTTGAAAGGCTTAAGGGCTGAGAAGTCCATTTCCCATTTCCCATTCCCTATTTCCCATTTCCTATTTCCCATTTCCCATTCCCCATTCCCCGTTTCCCCTTTTCACGGGCGTTGGACGTTAAGCAGAACATCCTGAGGGATGAACGAATCTTTTATCCCGAAGTTTGCGTTTGCGAAGAAAAATTCAAGTCTTTCGCCCGAAGCGATGTCCAAATTTTCAAAAGGAACGCTTATGTCGATAACTTTTTGAAAAACCGTCTTTATATTTTTTGTATTTTGTATAGCCCATAACCCGCTGCACATGGCCTTTGTAAGCCGTGTAGGGTACAATTTACCCTCTACCATGGCTATTCTCAGCTCATTATGAAATTTTTCTCTCATTATCGGGAAAATATTTTCTGTTTTATTTATTACCCTTATCGACGATAAAAGCTGTTTCTTGTCACAATTTCTCATATAAACGTAAAATTGGTAGACAATAGGTGTGGCAGGGCGGTCTTCCTGAACTGAACCGTTTAGATAAAGTCTTAAATAAAAATTGTTTTCATCCGCTCCGTAGCAAATTTTATCAAACAGTTTGTTCTCACGCAAAACAGGCCCGTCCGGCATATTTATGCAGCCTGCGTTAAGCCACTCTTCATCATCCTGCCCCCCCATTCCGTCAATTTTAGGTGTTATAGTATCTTTCGGATATCTTGACGGTTTCGTAAATGTTGAAATAAGCGGAGAATTTAGGTATGCAGGCTGTTCAAGACCCAAATACCTGTAAGCGTTTTTCAAATGTTCTCGAAACAAATAATCAAAAATATGGTCCTGTCCCGAATCATTCGGCTCCCCGTACCACCAAAACCAATCGCTGCCTTGATCTATCATTAATTCTTTATGTGCAAGCTTTAAGTTCTCGTTTTGAGGGTTTTCTCTGGCAAAATTGTTTAAGTCCTCTTTTGCCTGTTTTAAACAAGTCCAGGCTAAATTTTTAACAGGCTCGGCTATCCACAGCTGAAAATTTTTGTTTACCCAAGAGCCGGAGTGAATTTTTTCAAGTTTTTTGGGATGCTTTTCTTTAGCCAAATAATCGCTTATTAAAACCGTTTCAAGGGTTTCATCTTCTTCTATCATTGAATAAATAGTCTCAAGGAAGGTGTGGCCGTCCTCAACGTAATTTTCCCAACAATTTTCTCCGTCCATCGCAATTGTCAAAAGATGGTTTTTATCGGGCGAAGATTGCAGTTTGTTCTGGATAACCTTTATTCTGTCATATAAATCTGCCGCCGCAACTTTAGGGTCGTGATTTGCATATTCAAAACTGATTAAATTAGGCAAAACCGAATCCCTGAAAACCAGCTGGATGTCGGAGTTTTTGGTTTTATACTTGTAAGCCTTCATCAAAAAGTAAGGGTCTTCCAAATATCCTTTAAAATCTCTTATAAATTCAAAATCTATTGAATTTGTTAAAATACCTTCGTCGGAAACAGCCCAATCAATTCCCAGTTCTTTAAAAAGCTCAAGTTCTTGAGGGCTTATGCTGTTTTCTGGAGGCCAGATTCCGCTCGGCCGCTTGCCAAAAAGTTCTTCTACTCTGTCAAGTGCGTATTTTGTTTGCAGTTTTGCATCTTCCGCCATATTTAAATCAAAAAGTGACGGATCTATGTTGGAAAGATTTTCCTGAGATGCTTTAATGTCAAGCAAAATCGGTAAAATCGGGTGATAATAAGGGCTTGTGGTAATCTCAATTCGCCCTTTTTCAAGAAATTCCTTATAAGTAGGAATTATCATTCGGATTATTTTTCGATGAAGTTCTATTATTTCTTCTCTGTCCTTAAGTGTATAATTTTCACCTTTTTCAAGCAATTTGTTCAACTCCGGAAACATATTTTTATAAATCGGGTCAACCCAAACAAGGTTAAACCAAGCCATAATATCAGAATATTCCTGATCGGAAAAATCGCACACGTTAGCATTTTCTCCGGCAAAACGCTTTTGATAAAGCCGATTGTAAGGCTCATGTTTGTAAATCATTGAAGAATAATTCGCATCAAAAAAGTTATTCAAAATAAATTCTTTGTCATCGTTAGTTAAATCCGAAGTTTCTGTTACGGTCAGCCTTGAATGAATGTCATGACTTCCCTTTTCCCCATAATCAATGAAAGAATCCAACAAAACAGGAACCAGATTAAAATTCAGCTTCAGGTTTTCAAAATCTTTCATAATCAACAGCATGTCAAGGTAGTCCTTCACACCATGCAGACGAACCCATGGCATAAGATAGTCGCTGTCAGCATTCAGCTGATAGACCGGTTGATGCATGTGCCAATAAAAAGCTATTGATAATTTTTTCCTAACACTAATCATTAAATTAATTATAGCAAAATTTTTCCAAAATGTATATTATGTTATAATAATTTTTATGAAAATCCTTTTTATAACCGACTTATATCCGATAGAGAAGGGTGAAATCAACACCCCGACAACTTTACATAACTTTGTTTTTGAATGGATTAAGCAAGGACACAAAGTGGACGTTATCAAGCCGAACTTTGTTTTCAACAGTTTTTTAAGGGGGAAAAAGTTTTATCCCGACGGTTTTTATGAATATGACGGGGTAAAAATTTTCAACGTAAATTATTTTACTCCGTTTTGGTTAGGTTTTATCAAAAAAATTCCCAAAGAATTTGATTTTAAAAGCTATGACCTTATTATCTCCCATATGCCTTCGGGGATAATTTTTGCTAACAAATCAGCTAAAAAATTCAACAAACCACTCGTTTGCGGAGTGCATGTTTCCGATATTGAGGTCTTAACAAATCCTTTGTACAAATTTTATTTTTACGGGCAAATGAAAGACGCTTACAAAAACGCCCAAAAAATTGCCTGCCGGTCTTTGGTTTTGCAAAAAAAGTTTAATGAAATTTTACCAGAATTTGCAGGGAAAACCTTTGTGGCACCTTCCGGAATTGCGAAGATGCAAAGCTGCAAAGATAAGATACAAAGTAAATCTCTCCGGGTCCTCACTTGTGCCAACCTGATTAAACGCAAAAATATTGATAAATTAATTTTGGCGATAAGAGAACTGGAAGGCTTTGAGCTGAGTGTAATAGGCGATGGCAGAGAATTAAATAATTTAAAAAAAATTAAGGCTTCCAATGTGAAATTTTTGGGCCATTTACCAAATGAGGAGGTTTTGCAGCAGATGCAAAACGCTGACGTTTTCATTTTGCCGAGCGTAAATGAAACTTTCGGGATGGTTTATTTGGAAGCAATGGCATCGGGTTGCGTTACTGTCTGTACTAAAAATGACGGTATCGACGGAATTATCAGGGACGAAGAAAACGGATTTTTGTGTGAACCCGCACCGGAGGGCATTAAAAAGATTCTTTTGAAAATAAAAAACTTCAAAAATATAGAAAAAATAATTGAAGCCGGCCTTAAAACAGCAAAAGATTACTCAACGGAAAATTGTGCAAAAAATTATCTGAACGGTGCGGGGGCTGGAAAGGCGAGAAAAATTAGGGGTCGAAAGGTTGAAAGGCTTAAGGGCTGAATGGCTGAAAGGTTATAAGTTTATAAGTCGATAAGTTGATAGGTCGAATGGTCGGTAAGTCCCGTTTCTCTTCTCACCTCTCACGTCTCACATCTCACGTCTCACGTTTTCCCCGTTCCCTTAATAAAATGTAAACAATTTGCTTTTTTCTTGAAAATAACCTATAATAATTCCATTAAATGAAATCAGAGGATTTTAAATGCTAAACAGAAATACAATTGCACGCTAATACGTCATTGCGAGACATGAGGTTTATAGGGGCATGAAAAGATTTGCATTTCGAAGCAATCTTTCCAACGTACGCCCATAGGATAGATTGCTTCGGTGGGTTTCCTTTGTCAGGGCCGACAACCAATGTCTCACTCGTTCCTGCACCAACAGGGTCACACGTTTCGCACGGCTCAACGGTTCCCTTTGTTTCGCAATGACGCAAGATTTGTTTGCTTTTTTACCTGACCTGTTGCCTTCCAAATCATCATGTAAAGAAATGTAACAAAAGTATATACTTTATGAAATTAGTATATACTTTTTGTTTTTATATATATATAAGTTTAAATAAGAGGTAAAACAAAATGTCATACGCCGGAGTTTTAGCAACAGTAAATCTTTATACAGCCCAAAAGGATGAGCTGACCAGTGAAATATCTGATATTATGATGGAAATCACAAGTGCCAGCAAGCAAACTACGCAAATCTCGGAAGATTACAGCGATGCAAGAAAAGATGCAAAAGAATCCTTCAAGGACGAATCGCTGACCAACAGGGAAGCGTTTTACGAGGGTTATTCAGATGCCACAGAATATGAACAAGCCATTCTTGATGACCTTAAAAGTGATTATGAATGCAAATTAGCCAACGTAAACGACTGGGAAGCCGAGCTGGAAGCGAAAAAACAAACACTTCAAACAGAAGTACAGGCGGCATCAGCTACTTTGGAAAGCTACACTTCCGTACTAAAAAGCAACATTAAAAGAGATTTCACATACGGTAAAGGCACTTCAGGTTAAAGAAAAAAATAAAAAGAGACTAAAAAAGAGGCTGTCTAAAAAAGCCCCCCCCCTTAACAACTAACGTCTTGCCGGAACATGAATTGCCGGCTGTTTATAGAATGTCCTTAATCCGGCATCTCAAGTGTGAGTTCCCGAATTAAGGACAATTTCTTTTGAAGCCGATAATCCATGTTTCGGGACGACGAAGGAGGACTTTTTTAGACAGCCTCTTTTTTTTGGTTATAATAAAGATATGTTTAAAAAAAGTTTTAAAAACAATAGATTGGGAGCTTTTATTGTCCCGACCGGAATTGGGGCATCAATAGGCGGATATGCAGGGGATGCAAGTGTTTGGGCAAGAAGATTCGCACAAAAAGCAACATTAATCGTCAACCCCAACGTTGTAAACGCCGGCGGCTTCTCAGGAATTACCGAAAATATGCTCTACGTTGAGGGCTATACTTTAGATGAGTTTTTCAAGGGCAAAGTCAATTTACTGCCTTCAGAAAAAAACAAAATAGGGGTTGTTTTCGACAAAGAAATTTCAAGAGAAGTTTTAAACATTCACCTAAACACGATAAATGCGGTCAAAACCGTTTATGATATAGAAATAATCCATGAAATTACCAGAGACAACGTCGGAGTGGAGTTTTTTGTTGATAATTCGGGAATTTCAACAGGAAAAGTTAAAAACATCGAAACCCTCTTGCCCGCTGCCAAAAGTCTGTTACAAAAAGGTGCAGAGGCAATTGCCGTAGTTTGCAGATTTGAAGATGACAATGAAAATGCAGATTATGAAAACGGTTCGGGTGTTGATCCGGTAGGCGGAGTGGAGGCGGTAATTTCCCACTACCTTTCAAAAGAGTTAAAAGTTCCGACAGCACACGCTCCGGCGTTTGAAGATTTTTCAATTTCTACCGAAATTGTTAACCCAAAAGCAAGTGCCGAGTACATTACGCCGACTTTTTTGCCGTGCATCCTTCTCGGCTTGCATCAGGCACCCAAAATTACAACCTCAAAAACCGCGATAAATATTTCGGATTTGGATTTTCTTATAATGCCTTACGATGCACTCGGCTCAACCCCTGTGTTTGAGTCACTTAAACGAGGAATTAAAGTTTTTGCGATAAAAGAAAATAAAACCGTTTTAAACATCACCAAAGATTTATTATTCCTCGACAAAATCACGGAAGTAGAAACTTATCAGGAATGTTTCAATATAATGTAAATTTTTAATAAAATAGTCGACCGGCTACTATCTTTTATTTTATTTTTTTCATAAAGTGTTAGAAACATTCGAAAAGGTCCACTTCCCCAATTTACGGAGCATAAATATGAGTAGTCAAAGAGTAAGTGAGTTCATGTCACGGAAACTTTGTGAACAAAAAATTACCCAAAATCAGTTTACCAATATAGTAGCTTATCCCCAAAATGATGCCAGAGAGCTTGCAAGGATTATGACAGATATCAGAATTGAATGTCTGCCCGTCTTGTTTAGCCCCTGGAACAGGAAACTGATAGGCTTTATTGAACTTAACAAAATAAAAGTGTTCTTGAACGACTGATTAACTCACTAAAAATCTGAAATATATATAGAAAGAGCTTAAAGTCAGTGAAACAAAGGTTATTAAGATGCCGTATTTCATGAATTTCATAAATGAAATCGGATGTCCTGACGCAGAGGCGGTTTCTGAAACTATTACGTTTGCGGCTGCCCCTATTATTGTCATGTTTCCGCCCAGACAGGCACCCAAAGATAAGCACCACCAGAGCGGATGCGTGTATTCAGCCCCCATAACACTCTGGATTTGAACCAGCATCGGCGACATTGTAACAGTATATGGGATGTTGTCAACGATTCCGGATAAAATTCCTGATGCCCAGAGAATTACCATTGCCGTTGCACTCTGAGACCCTTGTGTAATGTTCAGAAGCCACTTTGCCATCAATGCAATTCCGCCTGATGCCTCAAGTCCGCCGATTATTATGAATAACCCTATAAAAAAGAAAATCGTGTTCCATTCCACATTGTGCAAAATTTCGTGCTGAGGTTTTTCAAACACCAGAAGAAAACTCGCTCCGGCCATCGCTACAATGCAAGATTGAATATGGATTACGTCATGCAGTATAAATCCTAAAATCACAAGCCCCAAAACAATTGCACAGCGGAGCATTAAAGGATAATCGGTTATAGTTCCAGAATTGTCAATCTTCGTTACGCGGAGCATTCTTTCGGGAGATGTTTTAAGTTTTTTTCTAAATATAAACATCAAAAAAATCATACTTACAAGTAAAATCAGGACGATAATTCCTGTTAATTCCAATAAAAAATCCAAAAACGAAAGCCCTGCCGCACTGCCTATTATTATGTTCGGGGGGTCGCCTATTAAAGTCGATGTTCCCCCGATATTTGAGGCAAAAATTTCCGTTATAAGCAAAGGCACAGGGTCAATATCCAGTTCCTTTGCGATTACAAATGTCACAGGCATCACCAAAATTACTGTTGTAACGTTATCCAAAAAAGCCGACGCAACGGCGGTAAAAATTCCCAGAGTAAACAAAACCCTTTTCGGGTGGCCTTTGGTGAATTTCAACAACTCATTCGCAGTCCAATTAAACATCCCGCTTCTCGCCGCTATATTTACAATAATCATCATTGCCACAAGCAGGAAAATAACGTTAAAATCAATGAAATTTATGAAATAATCCGGATCAAGGCTTCCATTCGCACCTTTATCCTGAGACAACAACCCCAAAATTATTGTAATTACCGCACCGAGCAGAGCGACCGTAACTTTTGGAATTTTTTCAGCTGCGATAAAAAAATACGCCGCAATCAAAATCCCCGCAGAAAAAGCAATGCTATGAAGTTGAACAAAATCGTGAAAAAATTCCATAACAATATGATACGACAAAAAAAGTCTGTGTATAATTTTTACACCGAGTTGCAATCAATATACGTCATCCTGAACTTGTTTCAGGATCGCAAAAGCGAACGACCATGCGATGCTGAAATAAATTCAGCATGACGTGAAGGTTATAGGTTGATTGCAACTTGGTGGTATAATTTTTACCTCAAATCGGGCAATTTATTGACAAAATCGGGAATTGCCGGCTGCTGCTTTTGAGGCGGATTGTACTGCTGAATTTGAGATTGAGGCTGAGCAAGTTTAGGATTTGATATCCATTTAAAAGACTTGACTGAACTCTGCCTGTTGATTTCCCCGTCAATTATAACCTTAAATTCTTTTGTAGAAAATTCCGTTCTCGGCGTCAGGTAAGGAATCATAGATACGTTCTCATAGTTTGGGTTTACAGTATATTGATTAACGAAAAGCGAAGTAATTTCGCCTATTTTTGGGATAGAAGAAATAACCTTGCTCATAGAAAGCTCGCCCAGCGGCCCCAAGATTATTACGACATCATCTGAAATTCTTCCCAATATAACCAGACTGGCCGTGTTGTAAAGCAGGTTGTATCTGCCTGTGAGATACAGACTCATTGAAGGACCGGATGTTTTAATCCAGTCGATATTTGCCCATCCGCCCGCAAACGTTATCTTGCCTTTCATGTATTTGTAAACGCCGGTATTTTTCGCAGCAATTGCTTTGGCTATTACATTCAAAGTGGTTCTAAAAACATTGTTTGAAATTATATTTTGTGCATAAAGTAAATGTTCAAATTTGCCTAATGCACCCATCTTGCCGTTGGAAATTATAAAATTTGTGTGTCCGTTCAAACTGTTAAGCAATTCGGATTTTGAATATCCCGCCATGGAAAGGCTGCTGTCAAAGTCCAGAATTCCGTTTATATCATTATTTCTGCCGGTAAGCCCTATCATTGCGGGATTTGCACTCAACCCCCGACCTTGCAGATTAAGCGTGGTTTTTCGATTTTTTAAATCATAATTCACAACCCCCGCAATTTTTCCATAATAAGCATCGGAGCGTAAATTATCAAGTCTAAGAATGTTATTTTTCAAACTAATGCCTGAAGTGATATTGCTTGCTGCAATTCCGCCCGTTCTGAATTTTTCAATCGAACTTTTCCCGCTTAAAATTGTTATATCCGAGTTGGGATTCGGCTGAATATTTTTAAAAGCGGAAGTTAAATAATTCAAATCAAGATTACTTGCAGTAAAATTAACGTTTTTGGCAACAATTCCCTTTGACAAATCCCCGTTTATTCGAGCATTAAAGGCAAATGAAGAATTCGCTATTTGTGCCTGCTGGCATGTGAGGCTAATTTCTTTGTCAATTTGAAGAGCAGTATTTTTGAAAACGGCTGATATAGATGGAATACGGATTAAAGGAATCGCAAACGCCCCCTTTATATCAGGTTTGTACAGGTCGCCATTGAGTGCCAGATTGCCCTTTAAAACAACACTTGAGCCGGCATACTCCTTTATAGGCACAGAAATTTGGTTCGGCACACTTATATTTACGGAATTTAATTGTGGGATTGAGTTTATATCGGAAATTTTACCCGACAAATTTGTCTTTATATTGTTGATGTACAAATAAGTTTTTTCTATGTTCAGATTTTTCCCGTCAAAAACCAGAGCAATCACAGGAGCTGAAATTATTGCAGGGGCATTGGGCAAAACTTTTAGCCCTGTAATTTCCGCTCTGACCTTGTTCTTTCCGTCGCAATCGGTCTTAATAAAAGCTTTGGCAATTTTAACCTGAGTTTTGGTCAATTTATTTTTCACATCAATATTGCTGACAAAAATATTAACTCTCAGAGGAGTCTTATCCAAACGCCCTTTTAAAAAGGCCTTTACGCTTACCAGACCATTTAAAATATCATTTTCTTTTAAAATTTTTGTCCTGCCGGAAGCCAGCAGAAAGCCTTTTAACTGGAGATTATCGGCCAGAATTGAAATATCGGCATTGGCATTTTTGTCAATATTCCCTCTTATCGTAATCGGCTGCGAATTCAGATTTGCACTTGCCTGCCTTATGTTAACTGCGTTTTGAGAAAAATCCACGTCAGCATTCACAGAACTCAGCGAAACATTGTACAACTTGTTCGTTATATTTGCGTTTTTAATCTTTAAATACCCGCTTGACTGAACTTTTTTGAAATCGCTTTTTATGCTGAAATTTGCCTTTGCGTAGCCTTTTGCGTCAATTCCTTCAAGCCTTTTTATTCCGAGCGGTTTTAAAATAGTATTAGTGATTAAAATTGCATTTTCCAAACTGATTTTGTCACTTGTGACACGCAAATCAATTGACTTATGCCTTCCGCTTTTAAAAAAGCCGTCAATAGCCGCCCTTGAATTGGTGTCCGTATACAAATTAGAGTTGATTTTCACTTTGTCGCCGTTAAAATCCAGATTCAAATTGCTTTTAGGGAAAGTTTTTCCGCCAAAGACAAAAGATATTTCATCCAGATTTAGTTTACCGCCAATATCCGAATCTCCTGATTTATTGGATATTTTAAGGTTTGCATTAAGCTTTGCCTGCACGTTATATTTATACAAATCATCAAATACTTTTATAAAATCCGTTTTCTGCCCTTTGTTTTGCGGAAAAACTTTTGAAAAAACCCCAATATCGTAAATGATTTGTCTTCTGTCATTTAAAATCAAATCCCCGCTTGTTTTCAGCTTAATTCTTTTGTTCCAAACAAAATCAGAAATTTTTAAATTTTCGCCTTTGAGCGAATATTTATTTTGCCCGCTTAAAAAAGAAATCCTGTATCTTTTAATCGATACATCAGGCATATTGGGCGAAAAGCGGAAGCCGGATGATGGTTTATTCAGGGGCGAATTTTTGCCCAAATACCGGCTTAGCAAAAATTCGCCCTTTTCGTCCATATCCAAATTCAAAAGGACTTTATCGGCATCAATTTTATCCACTCTGACATTCCCAAAAACCAGCGGAAGAAGCGACAATTTCACTTGCAGTCCGTTAATTTGGGCAAATTTTTCTCCCTCAGGGTATTTCAAATCAGTTTTATCAATCAAAGCACCCGCGGACAAATTCCAGGCAGTCTTTACTTTAAGTCCCTTGAGGTCGACCTGAATCCCGGTATTTTCCTGAATTATTTTTGTAATTTGGGTTGAATACTTGTTTAAATCAACCGCATAAGGCAGAACAAACAAAAACGCAAGATATGTTATGATAAATACCGATAAAATACTTAATAAAACAATCTTTAACGCTTTCATAAATCCTCTCCGCTGGCTTTATAATAACATGAATAAACTTGTATTATAATTGTTTTTAACATAAAATTATAAAAAAGGGATAGCAAGCAGGAAGGGCCTTGGCCCATTAAAGAGGGAAAAATGAGAATTGAAGCAAAAAATCTTGTGAAGATATACGGAGACAGAAGCGTTGTAAACGATGTTTCTTTTGAGGTTAACAAAGGCGAAGTTGTCTGCCTTTTGGGACCAAACGGAGCGGGCAAAACGACCACTTTCTACATGGTCGTGGGACTCGTAAAACCAAACAGGGGACAAATATTCATAGACGGAAATGATATTTCCGCATGGCCGATGAACCTTCGTGCAAAAGCCGGTATCGGTTATCTGCCTCAAGAGGCTTCGATTTTTAGAAAATTAAATGTTCAAGATAATATTAAACTCGTCCTTGAGATGAATGATAAATTAACCGTGGACGAAAAGAGCAAAAAACTTGAAGAACTGCTTTTTGAATTTGGCATCCTCAAATTGAGAGATGAATCCGCCGTATCGCTTTCGGGCGGAGAGAGAAGAAGAGTTGAGCTTGCAAGAGCCTTAGCCGCAAGTCCCGATTTTATCCTTCTGGACGAACCGTTTACAGGTATCGACCCGATTGCAATAGGAGAAATCAAACAAAATATACGAAAACTTTCCGAAGATAAAGGGCTTGGAGTTCTGGTAACAGACCACAACCCAAAAGCCACGCTTTCCATAACAGACAGAGCATACGTTATTTTTGACGGAAAAATCAAAATCCACGGAAACAGCGAAGACGTCGCAAACGACCCTATCGCCAAAGAATTCTATTTAGGAAAGGATTTTGAGCTTTGATTAAATCGCTTTCAAAAATAAAATTATACGATAAATATATTTTTGAACAGGTTTTGATGACAACTCTTGTGGCAATTCTGCTGTTTACGGTAATTTGGATAGCACCTGAAATGCTTTTGAATACAATTCGAAAGGCTTTGGAAGGTGAATATAGTGTTAAAACAGCCATTCTGGTTATTTTTTACGAACTCCCGAACATTCTGGGTAAAGCTCTTCCTGTCGGGCTTTTGCTTGGTTCATTGTTTACTTTTGACAAATTGAGCAAGGATTTTGAGCTGACAATTTTTAGAGTTGCCGGGCTTTCTTTTTGGCGAATTTTGGCTCCTGTTCTGGTTTTGAGCGTCATTATAACAGCCTTTTGTTTTATTACTTACGACAAATTAATCCCATTTTCGTCTGAAAAATTGGTGAACATTAAAAAAGAATACAGCCCTTCTCAGTATATTTATACCCAAAAGGATAAAAAAGGCCAGCCGACGCTGGGTGTAGTTGTTTCCAGATTTAATTCCAGTAAAATATCCAATGTCATAGTTCTTGATTTTTCGGAACAAAATTATGCGGATTTGCACGCATTATCCCACATTTTTGTCGCCAAAAGTGCCGACCATTACTCCGACAAATGGATACTGCATGACGTTATAGAATACAAAATTTCAAGCGACGGTATTTTTGAAAATATCAGGACGCTTAAATCCATGGATATTTTGCAGGGGGAGTCCGCTCAGGATGCTTACAAACTAATGATGTACTCGCTTAAAAGGGATAGAGAAATCGACAATCATGACCTGTGGAGTTATATAAAGCTTTTGAAGAAACAAAATTTGCAGGAAGAATACAGGTTTATGCTGAACAAATATTTTCAGCGGTTTGCAAATCCGTTTGTTTGCATTTTACTGGCAACATTGGGATGTCTGTTGGGATTTAGCAAACCCAGAGAACAGCGTTTGGTCGGATTTACGATAGCGATAGGTGCCATTTTCCTATATTATATTACCTTGCCGTTTTTTGATTTACTGGCGGAAAAAGGCGTTCTGCACCCGCTTATTACGGCAGCCTTCCCTCCTTTGGCCTTTTTGGCGGCTATCTGGGCATTCTACAAAACTAAAGATTTGTAAGGTGAGAAATGAAAAGATTTTTAATATTGCTTTGTTTATTCTTTACCGTTTTAGCTTCAATTGCCATGGCAAGCTGTGAGCCGATTAAAATAAACTATGATAACGGAATTTACCATATAATTTTGGATGGGAAAAAGGCGGAAAAAAAGCTTAAATTTGTTTCGAGCGAAAAACTCATGACAAATAAAGAAGCTCATTTGACGTCCCGTTCTATTTTAACTATAAATGCAGGGTTTTTTGACCCGAATAATCAAAAAACAATTTCTTACATTGTAACGGACAGAAACACTGCTGCTGACCCGCTTTTTAATGAAAATTTGTTAATGAATCCGATTTTAAGACAAAATATTGATAAAATAACCGATAGAACAGAATTTAGAGTGGTTGAATGTGACGACAAATTTCACTATGAAATAGTTCCGCACAAAACTCCGGTTGATTTTGCCTGTTCTGTCGTAACTTCCGCTCAGGGCGGCCCGATGATTTTGCCCGACTTAAAATTGGAAGAAGAATTTTTCATCTTAAAAAAGGATGGAAAAATAGTAAGAGAATCTGCTTCTGTACTCGAAAAAACGGCAAGAACCGTCATTGGCCTGAAAAAATGCGGTAGGGAAGACGAAATACATATTTTAGTAATTACAAACAAAAATCCGAAAACGATTTACGAAGTGAGAGATTTATGCAAAGAACTCGGGCTTGACAGGGCCATGGCCTTTGACGGAGGAAGTTCAACATCCCTAAGCTACAAAGATTCAATCGACGTCGTTTCAACATCCGACTCCGGCGGCAGGATGCTGAAATCGTTTATGATTTACGGCGGAAAGTGATTTAAAATTTATTCGCTCAAGACCGCTTTTGTTAAACTTCTGGGTTTATCAGGATTTTTCCCTTGAATTTTAGTCAGTTCGTTCGCAAGCATTTGAAATCTTGAAACCACATACACCGGTGAAAATTTTTCATCTATTGAAGGTATATCAATAAATTGGCAATTCTTGAATACAGGTTCTTCCTCGATTGCTTTATTAGCCTGATTTTTTATGATGATAACTTTTTGAGGGCTTCTTTTATTAATTATTTCTTTAATGTTATTGTAAGCCAAATTGTAGTTTTCATCACTATTTCCTCCCTGAACTATTTGAATAACAGGTGTAGTTTCATCCACCGATGCAATATATCCGTGCAGAAATTCACCCGAAGCCGAAGATACAGGATTGGAATAGGTTGTTTCTCTAAGTTTTAAGGCCCCCTCCATCGTAGAGCCGTAATTAGGGCCTCTTCCCAATATATAATAAATATTTTCACCAACTAAATTTTTGGCTATTTTTTTTATCGGTTTGTCATCCTTCAGCATTTTTTCTAAGTTTTGGGGAATACTTTTTAATCCCCTTGCCCAGCTGTTTATTTGCCCCTGAGAAATGGTACCTTTTATTTCGGCTAATTTTAGGCCGATAGCATATAAGTTTATCAATTGAGCCGTTACTGACTTTGTAGCAGCAACCGCAAGTTCTTTTCCTGCACCCACTTCCACTGCTGTAGTTGCGTTTTCATGAATTTTTGAACCGGGCGTATTTGTTAAGGCTATTGATTTTAAATTCAAAGGATTTGCCTTGGTCAAGGCCGCAAACGTATCAGCTGTTTCACCCGATTGAGAAATAAACATCATTAAATCGTTTTTATTCGCAACTGTTTTTTTATGTGCAAACTCGCTTGCGAATTGGATGTCCACCGGAATACCCGTAACTTCCTCAATAAAATCCCTTGCCATTTCCGCAACATTCTTTGATGAACCCGATGCAACTATTCTTATTCCTGTCATTTTATTAATATCTTTTTTAGACAATCCGAGTTCCAAATTTGATACTTTACCCGATGTTGAAAAATACTTGTCAACCAGCTTTTGAATAACTTCAGGCTGCTCATATATTTCCTTAATATAATTTGTTTTTAACAGAGCAGAAAAACTGATTTGTGAAAAATTTGTAGAATATGGGTTATAAGGTGCCAAAGTGCCGATTTCCCTACCAGAATAATTTTGATTGCCTGCAAAAGTTTTTGGTTTTATACCGATATTTGCAACCCTTGGCTGAATTTGAGTGTAAAGTTGTACTTTCATTTTATTTCTCCTATACTATGCTATAAATGTTTTTTCAGGTTTAAGTGTTTTTTTGTCCCACACCACAAAATTCGGGACACTATCCGGTTTTAATTGATATCTTTTTTCTATCCCTAAGTTCTCGGCGGGATTAACCGAGCTAAAGCGTATAAAATCTTCAAATGTTATTTTGGTACTTTCAACAATTTTTTTCGCCATATCTGATAAAAAATGCACACTGCCCGCTAACGTTCCGTCGCTGCTTTTAGCAGTACCATCAACAATATCAATTTTTAACCCGTTCATATAAAAATAATTTTCCTCGCAATGTGTCCCTTCCAGAGCATCTGAAATGAGAATTATTTTATCTTTCGGTTTTATTCTTAGAGTTAAATCAACCATTTCCGGAGCTACAAGATTTAGGTCACTGTTAAGTTCGGTATATAGTTTGTCATTCAATAACGCCTCGTTAGTTGCACTCAGATTCCTGTGCTGAATGGCCGGCATGGCATTGTATAAATGCGTTATTTGCTTAACTCCCGATTTTCTTATATCTTCGGCTGTCGCCATAGTGTGGCCCGCCGAAGGGATTATGCCTTTTGAGTTTAAATATTCTGTTAATTTGTAATCTTTGTCCAACTCAGGTGCAATTGTAACCATTTTAATATCGTCTGATTTAATTTTGTCAAAATCTTCAACAGAAGGCTTAATTAATATCTCGGGGAGGTGTATTCCGGATTTTTCAGGGCTGAAAAACGGGCCTTCCAGATTAACTCCGAAGATTTGCGTGCTGCCTCTTTTAGGATTTTTTATAATTTCACTTAATATTTTTAGCTGTTTGTTAATGTTTTCGATTTTATCGGGGATAAGAGTAGCCAAAATTTCCGAACAACCATACTTTTGCATTTTTTTCAAAAAATATTCTATTTGTTCTTTGGCGGCAGTGTTAAAATTAAGCCCAAATCCGCCGTGTATGTGCTGTTCAATGACTGCAGGAGTTAAATATTTATTTTTTAAATTAATTAAAGCAATATGTGCTTTCTTAGATATTTTATTTTCGTCAAAATCGTTAACGGCAACCAGTCTGCTGTCCTTGAACAACAAATCGGCTTTTCTGATTTTGTTGTTAGGCAAAAATACATCAGCGTTGATAAATGCCGTATACCCTTTCATTCGATGACTGTTCAGCGAGGGCGTTTTTACTAAACCCTTAATTTGCCGAATATCTTTAATTTTCATTCCGAAAGACACATTGATGTCAGAATTCATATTTACCTCTTTTTTGTCTCTTTTGTATTATATAAACCCTGAATATTTTTTTTTGCTAGCAAAATTGGCACAAATCCTCAAAAGCCTCATTAAATAAGCTTAAAAGCGACATTTACACTTCTTAATATGCAAATTGGGATTTTTTTGTTAATTTTTTGTAATATTCTGGCAAATTTTTTTTTCAGGGGGTTTTAATAGTGTAAAGGTTATTTTTTAGTGTGTATTAGTATATGAAAGGAATGAAGAATTATGAATTTAACTATTGAACCCGTTACTCAGAAAATATTACAAAGGGGGCGAATATTTAAAGTCCCCAAGGGGCAGAAGGACAAAATAAACCCTGTGGCCAAAAAAATTGTTGAATTATTAAAACAAGATTATCCGGAAATTGCCAAAAAAAATAGAAAACGGGAGGATTTTTTAAGAACCCTTCTTGCAAAATTCAAAGGGGAAATGCCAAAAGAAGTTTCTCACAAGCTTTTTGCAGCCAATATTATTGAAAAAATAACGCAAAATCCAAAAATAAATTCCGAAATTGAAAAACTTTCAGATGTACTTTACATCTAGATAGCATAAAAAGGTAGGCGGGCATACTTGCCCGCCTACCTTTTTGTGTCCTTGCTAATCTACATAAGTCAAATCAGAAAATTTAATACCCAAAACATCTGCAATTAAAAATAATTTTCTCAAACTTATGTATTTTTGCCCATTTTCAACCCGCGTAATATATTCACGGCTTAAATCAACTTTTTCAGCTAAAACCTCCTGCGACCATTTTTTAGCTTCTCTATATTTACAAATATTTTTACCTAAAACACACAATCTTGACATGTGAACTATTTTGCCGTAAAATTCCAGATATGTCAGTGACCTATTTGTCCGAAAATAAAAATATAGGAATGCCATGAAAAAGAAAAAAAATATTTTAGGCCGTGGAATCGGAGGTCTGCACAATCACGCTGGATTTTCGCTTGCGGAAGTTTTAATCGCTCTCGGCATTATCGGGATAGTTTCCGCCATGACAATTCCGACACTTATAAATAATAAAGCAAAACAGGAAACCATTGCCAAATTACAAAAAAATTACACAATACTTGCACAAGCAATAAAGCTTTCAGAGATTGACAATGGTTCTGTTGATTATTGGGACTATTCAAATGCACAAAGTTTTTATACTACGTATCTAAAACCATATTTAATTATAGCTCAAGAATATATTGGGGTTGCAAAACCTGAAAATATTGAATATAAGACATTAAATAATCAATCTTTTAGTACTGGTGCGAGTTATTATTATTCCTCAACGCCAAAATTTATATTAAATGATGGTACACTTATGGCTATTAGTAATCTTGGGAGTAACTATAAAATAATCAATGTTGACGTGAACGGATTCAACAAACCAAATCAAATGGGTAAAGATATGTTTTCATTATGTATTCAACCAAAATACGGCTTAACACCTTATGGCTTTGGTAATGCCTATACAGGTGATAGCTTTGGGACAAATTATGATAGGGCAATAATAATGTCAAATTCAAATGATTCTGCCTGTAATAAAGCGAAAATGGGAACTTGGTGTGCAGCTTTAATTTTGCTGGATGGCTGGCAAATAAAAGACGATTATCCGTGGAATTAATATGCAAGCAGTAGGTAGGATGCCATCTTTACATTACATTTTATAAAATATGCAGGCGGGCATACTTGTCCACAAATCCTTAAGCTTTTCAACCATTCAGCCTTTCAACAAAAAAGCCCAATCTTTCAATTGGGCTTTTTTTAAAATAGATTCTGGCAACGAGCTATCTTCCCAGGCGGTGGTCCGCCAAGTATTTTCGCCGCAATGAGTCTTTACGACCGTGTTCGGGATGGGAACGGGTGGTTTCCTCACGCTTGATCACCAGAAATACTTAATCGGATTTTCAATTAAGAAACATCCAATGGTACAAAGTACCCTGAAAGTTGCACAAAATTATAAGCTGTCTTAGATTATTCGCCGATAAACGAGTTCCAAAGCCTTGCCCTTCGGCAAGTCTTTTCACTCTCTGGCGAAAATCCGCTAACGCATCATCTTAAACCGCTTTAGCAAATAAATTGACCACGTCATGCTGAATTTATTTCAGCATCGCAAGGTCGTTCGCTTATGAAATCCTGAAACAAGTTCAGGATGACGTAACGTTTATTGCTATCGCATTTTAGGAAAAGCCCTCGTCCTATTAGTATCAGTCGACTGAATATGTTGCCATACTTATATCTCTGACCTATCAACCGTGTAATCTGCACGGGGACTTACTAGCTTATGCTATGAGAGAACTCATCTTATGGTGGGCTTCGTACTTATATGCTTTCAGCACTTATCCGCTTCGAACACAGCTACCGGGCGTTTACCACTGGCGTGATAACCCGTACACTGGAGGTTCGCTCTTCCCGGTCCTCTCGTACTAAGGAAGACTCCATTCAATTCTCTTGCGCGTATACCGGATATGGACCGAACTGTCTCACGACGTTCTGAACCCAGCTCGCGTGCCGCTTTAATGGGCGAACAGCCCAACCCTTGGAACGTACTACCGCTCCAGGATGCGACGAGCCGACATCGAGGTGCCAAACCTCCCCGTCGATGTGGACTCTTGGGGGAGATAAGCCTGTTATCCCTATGGTAACTTTTATCCGATGAGCGATGGCCCTTCCATACAGAACCACCGGATCACTATATCCTACTTTCGTACCTGTTCGACTTGTATGTCTCACAGTCAAGCTCCCTTTTGCTATTGCACTCAATGGTTGATTTCCGACCAACCTGAGGGAACCTTTGAACGCCTCCGTTACATTTTAGGAGGCGACCGCCCCAGTCAAACTGCCTACCAGAAACTGTTCCTCGCCCTGTTGTTAGAGGGATCGAGGTTAGAATTCAAATCATTACAGAGTGGTATCTCAACGATGACTCCACAAAAGCTGACGCTTTCGCTTCAAAGTCTCCCACCTATACTGCACAATAATAACCCGAATTCAATTTCAAGCTACAGTAAAGCTCAATAGGGTCTTTCTGTCCTGGTACACGTAATCCGTATCTTCACGGATAATCCAATTTCGCCGAGCCTCTCGCCGAGACAGCGCCCAGATCGTTACGCCATTCGTGCGGGTCAGAACTTACCTGACAAGGAATTTCGCTACCTTAGGACCGTTATAGTTACGGCCGCCGTTCACTGGGGCTTAATTTCGGAGCTTCGCATTGCTGCTAACCCTTCCATGTAACCTTCCAGCACCGGGCAGGCGTCAGCCCCTATACATCGTCTTAATAGACTTAGCAGAGACCTGTGTTTTTGGTAAACAGTCGCCTGGGCCAATTCACTGCGACTCTATCACGCTTCAGCTGCAAGAGCTTACACGCTACCAGAGTACCTCTTCTCCCGAAGTTACGAGGTGATTTTGCCGAGTTCCTTAGCGAGAGTTGTCTCGCGCACCTTAGTATATTCTACCAACCTACCTGTGGCGGTTTACGGTACGGATACCTAATAATCTCGATTGCGAAGATTTTCTTGGCAGTGTGGATTCAACATCTTCGAGTCCGTAGACTCTCCTCATAACGCCTCAGTTTATAACGAAATAGCGGATTTTCCTACTACTTCTACCTACACGCTTAAACAGCCACTTCCGATCGGCTGCATGCTTATCCTCCTGCGTCCCTCCGCATCTAGTAACGATTACCAGATAGTACAGGAATATCAACCTGTTGTCCATCGACTACGCCTTTGGGCCTCATCTTAGGATCCGACTAACCCCCCGCGGACGAGCCTGCCAGGGGAAACCTTAGGTTTACGGTGCATTGGATTCTCACCAATGTTTTCGCTACTCATGCCGACATTCTCACTTCTGCTTCGTCCATGTGTCTTTACAGTCACACTTCAACCTACAACAGAACGCTCCCCTACCCAATATAGTAAACTATATTGACACAGTTTCGGTTATATACATAGTCCCGGTGTATTTTCGGCGCGGAGTCGCTTGACCAGTGAGCTATTACGCACTCTTTCAAGGAATGGCTGCTTCTGAGCCAACCTCCTGGTTGTCGCGGCAACTCTACCTCCTTAATCACTTAGTATATATTTGGGACCTTAACTGGTGTTCTGGGCTGTTTCCCTTTTGGCCATGGATCTTATCACTCATAGCCTCACTGCCAGACAGTAACATTACAGGCATTCGGAGTTTGACATGATTTGGTACGAAGTTTCTTCGCCCGCATCAAACCAGTGCTCTACCTCCTGTAAGATAAATCTGACGCTGTGCCTAAACGCATTTCGGGGAGAACCAGCTAGCTCTTGGCTCGATTGGCATTT
>Ga0172381_10000584_pt1 | contig 44063 bp, 70 predicted proteins | sample Leawel6488metaG_FD_119754 | JGI IMG/M metagenome (GOLD analysis project Ga0172381, IMG submission 119754) | Leachate microbial communities from a municipal landfill in Southern Ontario, Canada - Leachate well 64-88 metaG | ecosystem: Engineered > Solid waste > Landfill > Unclassified | place... | reverse complement strand
CAGGCGCGAGAGGGCCAGCGTATCGGTGCCGGTGGCTGTCTCGGAGAGGAGGCGCTCCACAGTGCGGGCAAGCGCGTCCTGTCCGGTGGCTATCTCGGCTAAGGTGCGGTCGGCTTGGCGGGCGATGATCTCGGAGGCGGTGGCTGTTTCGGACAGGCTGCGCTTAGGCGTACAGGGGACGGTTTCGGTAGCGGTGGCCGTCTCCGAGAGGGTGACGTAGTAGGTAGTGCCAGCGACTGTATATGTGCAGTTGAACTTGGCACCAGAGACGTTCCCAGGGGTATCCCATTGTCTAACGCTGCGATACTTAGTCTCGCTGCTACTGGCGGGGTAGGCGAATAGTACGAGTGCGTTGTCGCTTGCCCAAGATGCACGGGCAACTACCTCTTCGACGCAACCGGACAGACTAGATGATTCATACCATGTACTATTCGCCCAATTCCCGATTGACCAGGTAGCTGTAGCAGTTGTGGAATTAGTATAACAGTGGTACCCATTGTGTGTTGACGCATCGAAAGTAGCTGCATTATCTATATCTTCAGCGCCGACCGTCCATGATGCAGAGTCGTTGATTGCAACTGCGTTAAGGAGCTTTATGCTCGCAGAATCTATCGTTGCTCCCTTTGGAATTGGTACTGTTTGAAAGCGCCAATGGCCCATATGATAGGAGTACGAAGAATATCCAATTGCCATCGTATTGCCAGTAAGTGTTACTCCAACAGGAGACGAATCAACTGGCCACGTGCTATCTCTTGTAGTCCCATCATCCGTGCTCGCCCCCACCTGCTCCTCAGTAATCGCCGTGTCCACACAGACCGGGAACGTCCGCCCCTCCAGATCCGCTGCCGCCACCGAGAAAGCGCCGATGACCTTACTGCCATACCGCCGCAACTGGTACTGCATCGGTATGTCCGCACCCTCGGCATCCCACGAACGCGGCGTCTGCAGCCACAAGGATTCCCGTGCGTCCTCGGGTCGTAGCACGGAGAAGGCAGAGAAATCAGGAAGCTCCTCGTCGGCGGCGTCCTCCGGTTCGGCACTGGGCAGAACAGTTAGGTCCTGCTCTGCCCCGAACCCGTTGCCCGCCTGTCCGCTCCATGATAGGGCCATTAGCACCGTGAGGCGCAGGCCGCCCTCGGCAATGGTCGGCAGAGGCAGAGCGTCCAGTGAGTTGACGGTGACGGTCTTGAAGAACTTGTCGGGGGCGAGGTTGTATTTGAAGTCAATGCCCGCGCCGAAGCAACCCACCCAAGTAATCGTGTGGGCTTCGTTGTCCACCACCCCGGTTATGCCGGTAACTGGTCGGCTGATGACCTGCCTCTCCCCGGCGCTGTTCTCATAGCACAGGGCCAGCGGAGACATGCGCACCCACTGCCCAGCGCGCAGGAAGCAGGCGGTGTAGGGTGCCCACAAGCCATAGCGATTCCAGACGCGTACCTCGTAGCCATTAGTGGTACATTCCCACCGCCAACCCTGGCCGGTGACGGGAAGCAGGTCTAGATCAATCTCATGCCAGTCGCCCGAGGCGTCCAGCACGTCCTCGTTATAGTGGATAGGGCCGATGCTTGCCCCTATGCGGTACTGGGTGCGCCCGTCCTCGAAGCGTTGCACGAGGAACTTCTTGGCGCTACGGGTGCGCTGTATCTCCTGTTCGCCCTCCTGTGCGAGGAGGACGCCGGAGGTGTCTTGACTGATTAGCGTTGCCATGAGACCTCCGATAACGGAAAAGCCCCGCCCATTGGGCGAGGCCGCGAGTGTGCTTGAGTGAGTGCGCGTGTGTTAGGCAGCGCCCTTGATGATCCCTGTGTCTACCAGTGCCGTCCGTATCGCATGGAGCAGGGCAGCCATCGCCCGTACGTCGTCGGCCACTTCCTCGCACTTGTCGCGGAGGGCCTCGCACTCTGCCTGTGTCGGCGATGCCGAGAAGGTCAACCCGCTAATCTCGGAGTCGATGTTGCCGAGGGTGACGGCAGCTTGCGCGGCGGCTGCCGGTTGCACCACCGGGGTCACTCCCCACAGGCCCAGCTTCTGCGCGGCGGCGGTGGCGAGCTTGGTTCCGGTGGTGGTGCCGACCGCTACGTCCTGCGCGTCACCGAGGGTCACGTCGCCGTCGGCGTCTACCGTGAGCAGGGCGGCGTCGGCGGAGGTGGTGATGGACAGCAGGTTAGCGGACTGGGTAGCGTGACCCTTGAGGGTCAGCGCGGCGGCGGCGGCGGCGGATGGCTGCACCGTGTTCTCGGCGGTGGTGGCGGGGGCGCTGACGGGTGTCGGCAGGGTGGTCCATGCCGGGTTAGCAGCGTTGCCTCCGGTGCGCAGATACTGGCCTGCGGTCCCGTGTCCGAGGTTCGCCCAAGCGGTGCCATTGTGATAGATCACGTCTCCCTGTTCGGCGCTGGTTAAGGTGACGGGCAGGGCAGCAGCAGCAGCTGTCTGTATTTCCTGTAGGATGGCGGCATGGAGCAAGCACTGCGCGACTTCTCCCTCATTATGCCCCGATGCAGTAGAGCCAGCTTGTGCCCTAGTTACCGTTAGATCATTGCCAGTTGCGGCAGTGACTAAGACACACTCCCAACCAGCGTCGCCGTATGGGCTGGCAGAGGTAGCTGCGTTCCAAATGGTGAGCAAGTAGGGGAACGTAGTGGGCAGCTTGGTCGCGTCGGTCACGGTGATCGTAGTAGCCACGTCGCTACAGGAAGCGTATAGCGTAGTAGCCGCGTTGTCCTTGAGTGTATACATGCAGACCTCCCTATTGCTTGGCCTTTGTGGTATCTCCGGGTGTTGTCCAGCCGATTAGGTCATTGCCCACCGGAGGTAGACCAGCGCCCGTGTTACTCGCTTGGCAAACGAGCTTGGCTTTGACGGTCATGGAGCTTGCGGCTACGTCGGTGGAGACTGAGTAGGAGACCTCTTTGATCTGGTAGATATCCCCCACAGTCAACTTCACACTGGGGCAATCCGCAATCAGTATGAACTGGTCAGGGGCGATGCCGGGGCGCAGGTGACCTTCCCACGAAAGCCATTGTTCCTGCGTGAATTCATCGGTGACTTTGCGGCGCATGGCGTCCGCTGTAAGAACGCCGCTGTTGTCTTCGACGTAGCCCCAACGGTCGATGCCATCCCAAGCTCGGATAGCGTCGGTGGCTGCCCAGTACATCGTTTCGCGGTTGTCCTTGGGGCCATATACGCCCTTGATGGAGTTGCGATACTTCTTGCCAGATGGCTCTACAGTGATGCTCTTGATCTTGTCCTGCTCAGTCACCGTGTTATAGTCAAGGGTGAAATGCGGGGTGCTGGTCCCCGGCGTCCACACTGCGGCCCCGGCGTCAACAAACATGGTATAGGTGGAGTTGCTGCCCACGCGGATGTTACAGGCTTGCTCGACCTTTTTTACATGGTCTGCGTACTCTTCGCCATCCTGCGGATCGAAATTCGGTTCGGAGGGCGTGGCGGCGCAGGGGATCAGCATGTTTTCGACCGCCGCGTCGATGTGTATGTCAGCGGTCGGCACCCCGAGGCGGTTGCCAATGTGGCGCGCCCAATCCCCCACGGTCATGCCACCGGCTTGCCCAAAGTCTACCATGCAGTTATCTTGGGCTCGGGAATTCCAGAGGTCTCCGAACTCCAAGGACATTTGAGCTATACCCGCCCGTTCGCTTCCTATGCGGGCGCGGCGGAGACCGTTGGCGGTGATGTAGGCCTTCGCCATGAGTTGCGAGGCCAACCCCGTCCCGGCCCCGGTCTGCCAGCCGAAGTACACGTCCAGCTTTCCGCCCTCGCGCCAAGTTGAGTAGCGTTCGGAGTAGGACGGCTTGAAGGTGGCCTTGCCCTTGCCAGCCCGCCACGTATAGTCCTGTGTCCAGGTGATGGAGGTAAGCGCCTTGTCTCCTTCGGTAGTGTCGTCGGCTACCAGATTCGGCGCGTCCGCGAAGACCGTGGTATGTTCCTCTTGGCCCAGCCACAGGATCGGGCGCGTGGACAAACTCGGCATGGTCGGCTCGAAGGCCCACTTGGGCTTGTAGGCTTCTCCCGCGTTGAGGCTGTAGTAGCCCACCTCTTCACCGGCAGTACCCCCGTAGTAATTCCCGTTCGTGATTCCCCAGCCAGTGGGCACCGTACCCAAGTTCCCGAACTTCGCCAGGGAAGCCCACTCACCATTCGGCAGTTTGCCGTTCTTGTCCGGGGCGCACTCATAGACCCCGTAGGTTTCTCCGGAGTCCGAGTAGACCAGGGGAGACAGGTTGACAGCGCAGTTCGTGCCGCCGAATATCAGGTTGACATTCCCGCCCACGCTCTTGATGCAGGGATGATAGGTATGCCACCAACCGGCCTGCCCGGTCTTGCGGATCAGGAAGTGCGTACCGGGGAAGCGGGTGGCGTCCTCCACCACCTCGAAGGTCCACGACTCATAGCCCGAGGTGGTTTCGCCCAATTCCATAAATGGGGAGTATGAGAGTATCTCTGCATTCGAGGTGCTGATAAGAGCCGCCAAGCAGACACGCAAACCGTCTGTGGGATACAGGGGGATTGAGAGTAGGATGTGTCCCGCCGCCCAAGTGCCGTGTTTGTCAAGGCGTTGCTTCCCACCAATGAGACTCGTCTGCAGTTGACAGGGGACCTTGACCAGAACGCGAGCGATGCAGAGTTCCGTGTTCGGCTGCGCCTGCTTGGATATGCCCAGTAGAAAGTTTGAGACAGATGGCCCGGTTAGATTTGTGGGGACAAGCGAGGCGAGGAACACCAAAATGTCCATGAGTGTAAACGGACCCTCTGTGACCGAAGGCGCATAATGCTCACAGAAACTCTCAACGAGACTTCCCGGCCTCTTCACTTCCCTGATTTGCTGACTGAACCCAGCCAGTGACGTCCAGCCATCTTGCATATTCGCCCATTGCATCCTAGCGCGTGGCGCGATGGCCCCGATTGGATCCAGATACTCGCAGCGGGCAAACTCCCAATTTTTGTTGGGACGCAGTGTGGCACTCGCACCCATTTGCTTGACGTAGCTCTTGCCAGGGTCACTATAAATCAGCTTGCCCACGGGTTTGATGAGTGCCATAGGTGCCCCTCGCAGAATCAGAAAAGCCACCCGCTGGGGGTGGCCGGTAGTGACGTGTGCCGGGCTGTAGGATTAGGCTTCGGAGAAACCCTCGAATACATTCCGACAATGGTCAAGTACCATGCCCCCGGCATTGTCACCTGAGGCCACGATGAACTTACCAGTATCATCCATCGAAATGCTTGACTGGACGGCTGCCCCGGTAGTGGCGCGCACGACAATGTCAGCGCTTCCGTTAATGGTTTCAGGGGTTAGGTCATCAAGCGATGATGTGCGAACGATGATCTTATCGGTCCCGTTGTGGCCTACTAACCAGACGGAATTGCTTCTCGGAGGGATATGGATTGTGCCCTTTTGTAGTCCTGCACCCAGTGCCGTCATAGCCGTACCCCATGCCGCCATCCCGCGCGACCTATTGCGCTTGATGACCATATTCCCGGTTGTCACCTCAGTAGCACAAGCCACTAAGCTGCCGTCGTCGGCAACTGCGATGGATGGACGCTCGTAGCCCTCCTCGAAGGGCAAGTCGGTCATCCACACTGGTCTTATGGGTATGCCCCCGTCGATGTAGGCGACGTGACACCTACCGTCGTCCTCTCGGGCAATTAGGTGGATTAGACCGATTGTATCTTGAGGGCACAGGAACGGTTCCCACAGCCCAATGCGCACCGGATCAATGGGGATCAAGTCCCGGTTGTACAGTTGGATGACATAGGGCTGCGTCCCCTGCGCCTGCCAGGAGTGAGCGACCGCCAGGCTGCTCTCTACGCCCGCCACGATCCATACCCGGCCATCGTAGTTGGGTTCTGCAGATGCGATCTGCTCCCAATAGATCAGCGGGCTAGAAACATCGCCCACCCACTGGAGCAGTTTGTAACTCCAGGTGCCAGGCATGGCCTGCTCGCCGCTGCCTGTAATGCGCTCGGTGCCGGAGTAGGCGATGCCCTGCACTCCTCCACCGAGGCACCAATAACTATTGACTGTGCAGGGGATGAGCGGCGGCAGGGTGGTTACCTTCCGTACCATGATGGCCGCCTGCAGGTCCCAAGCGTCCACATCGGTATAGCCCTCCCACCGGCGCAGGTCCCACCAACGCGGCTCGGTGAGTAGAGAGTTCTCCGCGTCGTAGAACGGGGCGCTGCTGTAGGTCGCGGTGATGCCCTGCAACCAGTTCAACTCGTTCACTAGTCGGCTGAGGGCCTTAGCATAAACGGGATCGGCCAACCCCTCAGTCTCGTTATCCGGGCAGTGTTGCATGAACTGGGTCTGCTTGAGGCCCATAGCCCCGCGCAGATATTGTTCAGTTCCGTCAGGTATGTCGATGCTCTGCATACCGCCGATGACGAAGGCGATGCCGCAGTAATCTTCGTCCCAGTTATAGGGGTCAGCGGCTGGAAGAACTCTGAAGCCGGTATGGGCCGGTTCGGTTCGATAGAAGTTCGTCAGTCCGCTAATTGTATAGGTCCCCTCCACGGAGGGCAGAGCAAAGGTCACGCTGTCTACGTGTTGGAGATTGACGTCGTTCGTCCGCTTGAGTAGCCCTAGGTCAAACTCTACCTCTCCCTCATCCGAGATTGTCCCGGCAATCTCCACTGTATGTCCGCTGGTCCGCTCGAATGTGAAGGTTCCCTCCGGCCCCACGCGATGCTCGAAGCAGGTGGTACAGGGGTCGTCGATGGTCACTGTAGAATAACCGATGGTGGCCGTCACCGTCTCGCCGATGGCGAGTTCCGGCAACACAGAGAACGACAACCGCAACCAGTCGGACAGCCAACAGGTGACGTCTTCGACGGGTACCGCGGTAGCCCACGCGGCTATGTCATTAGTCTGATTTTCGTTGGCGACTAGTTGACGCACCCAATCTGGATCATAGTTGCCGCCGGTTGCGATACCAGCGTTGCAATACAGCATCCTCAAGTACCAGCGTGTGAGCAGATTGCGCGTCACCGTGGGGCCTGCGGGCGAAGACGAAACGACCCAGGTACCTGAGTCACCTGGGTCAACTGCGAGACCGCCGCTCCCCGCCCATTCACTGGGGCGGGCGGCTTGTCCCGGTGGTATGTCAATCTCTACGTCATCCCACGCAATCCCGATGCAATCCGCAAAGGGCACCGCCGCGTCCAGCGAGAGGGTCATGGCAGGAACCGCGATGGCCCCCTGGTCATTGGTCAGCGTCCCTCCAGCAGCGGGCAGGTTGAGGTGGTTAGCTGCCAGCCATACCGGATCTGGCAAACAGCAGAGCCCGCCCGACTTCAGGCGATATCGGCCCAGTTCGCTGACATAGATGGTGTTGTCGGAACCTGGACCGGCAACAGCATACAAGTTGTAGTACTGGGTTGCCCCGCCCGGAGTGAACCAAACGGTTTCATAAATGCCTGACCCGTTCTCGGCGAGGGAGGTGCAGACTTCGATCCCCAAGTCGAACTGCGCACCAGATGGCAGGGCGAAACTACACTCCGGTGCCCACCAACTCGCATGAATGACCGGCTTCACCAGACCTTCGTGGATGCAGCGGATGGAGCCACCGCCATCATAGTAGGCGCTGACATTGTTCGGCCCCAGGATCACCGCTTCGATGTCTCCGCCTGCCGTCCCGTAGCAATGGGAATAGGCGGTCTCCGGTTGGGTGGCTGAGTAGACGTAACTTTGATCGAGCAGTGTCCACTGATTGAGGGCGCTAAAGTCACAGGGGACCAGCCCGTTGCTGATTGATAGACTTTTGATCTTGGAGTAGACCGTGTTCAGCTTTTGGGCATTGGCGATGGGTAGACCGGCAGCCAGTATATTGATGTGAGTTGTGCTTGCCGCAGCACTCACCGACATGCTGCCGAGAGTGGCGGTCATGGAGCTATTCTCAGGAGGAAGAACGCCTAATGCGGCAGTCCGATCCGTCCAGCGACGCGGAGAAGTGCGCTTGGCGTAGGATGCATCGGTGACGGTCGCCGTAGACTGAATGGGCGTCGCTTCGATAGAGGCAGCAAGCTCCCATTCGGTGGGGCCGTAATTGATTACGCCCCAGTCTAGCTCAGGAGGAATGCCGGCAATCGGAGAGCAGAATCCATAGCACTTATACTTTGTTCGGCTGCTTGCTCCGACAAGCGCCTTGGCTTCATATACTGTTCCCGTATAGGCGGCGGTAAGTACTTGAAATGGGGTTAGGCTTCCCTTGGCTCCGGCATACCACGCAAGCCATTCTGTCTTCGCGTCGGCAGGCCACTCTGTGGGTAGGTCGTCTGTTGTGGGGTCTGGATCCGATGTCCCCCAGTAGAAAATACTATACCCAGCGATGCTACAACTCGCCGCCCCGCTTCCGATGTACGCCCCTGGAGTCCCGAACGGGTCTCGCCCAATGCACGTCAGGTCAACCCAAAGGGAGCAACTCCACTTCGCCCCCGGACTTGTCCCCGGATATTTCGCCACTATCGGTTGCCCCTTCGCACCAACGACGCGCACCGCGCCGTTCTCAGCGCGAAGCCGAATGGTATGTTTGATAGGCGGCAGCGGCTTGCTGGGCCTCTGGTACGAGACGTGCGTCCCGTAGCGCGCTACCTGCTTGCGGTCCAGCGGCTTACCGGGCTGATGCTCCACTTCCGACTGCCAGCGGCACCAGCCGCCGACGAACGCGTTATGGACCTGCTTGCCGCAGACCACTCCGCCAGCTGACAAGATGACAACCGCCAGGACGGCGACCGCCACCCGCTGGGCTTTCCCGTACCCGCGCCACTCACTCCGCAACCATGCTGTTACCTTGTTCATATCAGTCTTCCCCCTTGTGCGATTTCAATTCCATCTAAGAAGATGTTTATGAACTCGCACACTTCTGGAGAAGAGGGGATTTCAGGGACTTCCAACCTGTCTAGCTGACGCTCAAACCAACAGCGCTCAACTTCATACACAGAGCATCGATTCGCATTACCGAATCTGCATGGACCTCCGCAGAAACCCTGCGCAGAACACCCTAACTGTCTGACCATTTGACGGACCATCTCTGTTTCGGTCACGTTCCCCGCCTCCTGTAACTATGCCGCCCGACACTGTGCTACTGCGTTACCCTCGCAAGGTGACGCGCTAGTTAGTGCCGGGCGGAAAGTTGTGGTATGACTGCATCACCTGCGAGGGTAACACTATCATACCCGAGAGGGCGGGGAAGTCAAACAGGTATTCGCGCGAGGGCTGCACCTAAGTCCCCGGTTGCGGGGAGTTGACCTGTCGGACGCGGGCGGTAAGGAGGCGGCGCAGGGGCGCGTCTATGCTACGCGGTAGCCATTTCCTCACGTATCAGACGCCTGAACCAACGCTCAACTTCTGGATCATGCGCGAATCGCGGGTCCATGGAAAAGTTGAAGTTGAATGTCTTCTCGCCGCCCCCTCCGGCAGTAGGCGGCATCAGTTCACCGCCCGGCTGCTTGCCTCCGCCAGCACCGCTCTTCGCGGCAGTAGGCGGGCCGAAATCCTGTCCGCCCTTTGAGGTCTGGTCAGCAGGTGGGACGCCCATGTTTTTCTTCATGGCGTCCGTTTCCCGCTTCATCTTTTCATAGTCATTGCCCATCTTTTCAGTGGTGTCGCCCTGTGCCGCAGTGTCTCCACTGTCATACCAATTTCCCTTAGTGTCGCCAGCGGCACCGCTCTTCTTGCGGGCCTCCCTGGCGGCGGCGCTGCGCTTGGTGTATTCGGCATCGAAGCGGGCCTGTTCGTCGGCGGATAGTGTACCGCTTTCCCACTTCTTCTTCAGGCCCATTTCCTCGGCAACAACATCACGGGTGACAATGCCTTCATCGGCATAGGACTGCTGCTGACGCTCCCCGCGCTTCTTGCCCTCCCGCGCTTCATGCCAGGCTTTCCACGCCTCCGCGCCCATCTTGCAAGCGCGGATGACCAGCAGGATAGCAGCCAGAGCAGCGAGGATGACCAAGCCAACTGGGCTTGCGACGAAGGCCCAGGAAGCGGCAACCCCGCCCCAAATGGCAGTTGCCAAGCCAACCCAGCCAAGGGAGCTAACAGCGGCCCAGGCACCGGCGGCGACGGCTCCAACGCCAGCAGCCCAGGAGGCGACAGAGGAGGCGCGGGCGGCGATGGTCTGCCAGATTAGTGCCAAGCTCAGTTCGCTCCACTGGACGGCAGAGGCTGTTGCCCACCAACCTGCGGCCTTGGTTGCTCCCGCAACTACCCACTGCCAGACAGCAGCCGACCTAGATGCGATGGTATTCCAGGTCTCGGCGGCGGTGAGCAGTTCCCAACCGGCTACCAGAGACGGCAGGATGAAGAGCAGCGGGCCAAGTGTAGAGAGAATGAGACCAGCGCCACCCGCTACCATGACCAACCCCTGCGCCATTGTGGGATGCTCTTGTGAGAATCTGCTAAACCAAGATGTGGCGTCGGTTATGCCTCCGACTAGGCTTTGTATCATAGGTATGGCGACTATGCCGATATTCGTAAACGCCATACTGGAAATGCTCTTCAGCCTGTCCAGAGAATCTCCGAAGTCGTCTGCCTTTTCGGCTGCTTCGGTACTCATTACCAGGCCCAGCTTTTTAGCCTCAGCCATCAGGTCTGCGATGCTTCCCTTAGCGTCTAGAAACATCGGGAGAAGCTGTTGTCCGCTTCTCCCAAATATAGCCATTGCCAGGGCGGTGCGTTCGCTATCGCCCCTCACCCCTCGCAGGGCTGTGCCGACTTCAGTAAAGAGCGTCTCCGACGACTTCAGCTTGCCGCTTGCATCTCTTACCTGCACCCCTAAGGCCGCAAAGGCCTCCGCCGCCGGGCCAGTTCCAGACTGAGCTTCATAGGCATTCTTGGCGACAAACTTCAGCCCCGTTTGCACACCGCCCAAAGATGATCCGGTCTGCTCTGCGGCATACTTCAAAGCGGACAGGGATTCCACACTCGCCCCGGTGCGGGTGTGCATATCCCATAATTCGGATCCAAAATCAGCCGCACTCTTGGCGGCTGCTAGGAGGGTTCCTGTAATAACCGTACCGGCAGCGGACATGGCAAATCCAGCGGTACGTGCGCCACCAAGACGGTCCTCAAGGGTCTTCGTCTTATCCCCGAACTCGCCGACTCCAGCACTCATCTTTTTGAACGGGGCGGTTAGTTGGTCTATTGCTCTAACGACCACCTGCAAGTCCATTGCCGCTAACCGCCCTTCCTGTTACTCTCTCGCGCCTCTAACAACAGTATCCTGCGCCACCTCTCTACGATGTAGGCAGGCTCAGCCTCCAGTTCCCGGCGCGTATAGCCGGGCAACTCGCGCAACAGTTGCAGCATGATTAACTCGTCTGGGGGATTATGTACTTCGTGGCCCTGCACGAACGCTAGGCAGGCTGCGTCGAAACCGCTAAAGGGTCAGAGGGCCGTTCTGCCTCCGCCACATTGAGGAGGGCGGTGAACATATCGCGTACGGCCCAAGGCGGCAATTCATCGAAGACGTCTTCCGACCAGGCGACAGGCTTTCCATCTTTTGTTAGCCCTTCGATGCCGATGATGTGCTGGGTCATGGTTTGGGTGATGGCTTCCATGACTAAGCTATTCGTTTTCGCCTCGTTCACCTTTTTGATGGACTTGCGCAACGCCCCCCACTTGATGCGCACCGCAACCTTCAGGTCCCCCACAACAAGCGTACTTACTCCAGCATCATTGAGTTCCATACCGCACCCCTTTCGTGATCTTGTTAGCTAATGGTGAGCGTGTCGGCGGTGTTCGGCTTGCCGATGTAGTCGATGGTATAGACAGATCGTGAGCTGCTATCCACGTAGTTGAATGACCAGTTGGTGATGGTCATGTTTGCCAGGGCAAGATTCAGTGTTACTGGAGAGACGGCAGCGTTGACGAAAACCAGTGAAGCGGCAACGGTGGCGTCCGGCACGTCCTTCCACGACTCGGCGAGGGCGTCCGTGCTGGGCGGGATAGCGACCGTGAAGTTCCCGGTGATGGTCTCATTACCGGCAGTGATCTCCTCCGGTAAGCGCAGGTAACCAGCGGTCCCGCCATCAAGCGAGGTGTCGGCTGCCAGGTTGTTACTCACATCAATCTTGAAGCTCTGCATTTGGCATGATTGCGTGCCGAGAGTGCAGGTCGCTTGGAACCAATGGAATTCACTGCCCGCGCTGTGAGCCTGCCACGTCGGCACGGAGATGATGGTCGGCGAGATTGCCTTCCACGAAAGCGAAGCGGTCAGCTTGCCATCCGGCGCGGAACACTCCAGACCCAGCTTGTCCACATAAGCCGACGCGTGCTGAAATGCCTCCCGCGAGTTTCCGCCCTGGAAGACCAGCAGCGGCGGGGCGGTGGATGTGAAACTTGCGCGGCGGCAGGAGGCGATGATGCCCACCGAAGTAGGCCAGAAGGTGCAACTTCCCTCGGGGACAAAGAGGGCATACTTGGGCGACGGTATGCCGCCGATGCTGAAGTCATAGTCGGCCCCTGAGTTGTGCGGACCCCAGGTGCCACCGGTCACTTTGCCAACGCTGGCAGATACGCTTGTGCCCACTCCGTAGTCAAGATGCTGCAGAAACCCGCTAACCTGTCCCATCGTTGGCTCCTTAGAATCGATAAAGCCGCGTCTCCCGATGTGGGAAGCGCGGCCTCTGTGCGTCTGCTATGCCAGTTGTCTGCTACGCGGTTGCGGCTATGCCCGGTCCTGAATATTCTACGATCACGTCTACAGTGTTAAGCGTCTGCTCACCGCTGGAGGCGTACCCATAGCCCCACTTGCGACTCTTCAAGGTGGCCTGCTCCCCGTCGGCGTTGAAGTCCCAGTTGTCGCGGATGACCTGCTTGATTTCCTCAGCCAGGTCAAGCTGCTTGTCGGTCTCTATCCAAGTCGCCGGATAGACGGCTTGGATATGCACCCGGAATATGTCATACCAGCCATCCCCGAGATGAACACTCTCGTCCTCGGAGGGCAGCGGTATCACCTGCACGGTGGCAACCGTGTCACTGCGTTGTGTGGTGGCGGGTGTCCCGCGTAGCACCTGCGCCGGGCCGAGATAGGTTCCGGTGGCGGAGATGAGTTGAGCGCGGAGGTGGTTGACGACGCCCTTCATGGTCATGGTGTTAGTGTCCTCTGCAGGGCCTGCTGGAAGTCATGGACGATCTCGCTTTGCGCACTCCGATACGCTGGGTGCAGATAAGGGCGGGCGGGTATCTTAGAGCCGGGGTGCTTGACTTCCATCGTGTAGGCGTACTTGGTGGCCTTCTTCGTCTTGAGACTCATAGCGGTGGCGAACCGCAGGACCTTCGCGTTGCGCGGGCGGATGATGTGCGCCTTGGTGGTGCCGCCAAACTCATGTATCTTGGCGTAGATAACATTCGTCCCGACGATCCCCTCCAGCTTGGCTGAGTCAATCTCTATGCGTATGCTGCTGCGGAGGGTACCGCTGCGGACGTGCAGTGCCCGGTTGGAGAGGTTGACCTTCGCCTGCTTGTCAATACGCCTGGCAGCCGTCTTCACTGCCGTGAGCAGTTGCCCTCTTAGGCGCTTGCCTGCCCCGTTGATTCTGTCAAGGACAGTGTTCATCCCGCTAATTTCAAGCTGTATCATCGGGCATCACTGCCATATCGCAGATCAAGTGGTCCGGCTTGTTGCGCGGGCGGTAGTTGCTTTCGCGGACCTCCAGAATCAGGAAGCACTTGCCGTCGGCCTCCCGCTTGGCGACGGCCCTCTGCACAATGGCAGCATCCACCTGTACGCGCATGGTGTGGGTAGCCCGGTATTCATGCCTGCCCTCGGCATTGGCGGCAAGCACTTGGTCCTGTGACATCCCGCGCACCTTGGCGCGTAGCTGCCCGGTCACCTGTTCCCACTCCGGCGGATCGCCCGTGCTGGCAGTCTGGTATATGGTCACCCGATCCGGCGCGTCGGTCATCATCAGAGGAAGTCCTTCCAGTGCAACCGGTAGCCATCAAGCACGTCCGCCACCTGTTGCGCAAACCCGTCGCGTTCGGCGTAGTCGGCACTTGCCCCGTCACCGCGTAGCCCCTGCAAACCTATGCGCTCTGAGTGATTCAACTCGTAAAGGACCTGCTGGATAAGCGCGAGCTTCAGGTCACCGGGGCAGGTGGTGGCTGACCAGCCGCCCGTGTAGACAATCTTAATGGAGCCGGGTCCTGCGTAGTAGACGCCCTCACTGTTGTAGAGCCGAACCTCACCCCGGCGCTTGTAGTCCGCTTCCTGGCGGACGTTGTTCGTCTGGTTAATGACCTGCGGGGAGATTGGTTCGTTGTGGGTAAGCGTCGTGATGGCAACGATAGGCGGGTTGTTGACCGTGAAGAATGTCTGCCAGTCGTCTGCATCATGCCACTCTGTGTACGTGGCGAGGTCAAACTTGCGCTGGCAGTAGCGTTCGGCGCGGGCCTGCACCCCAGGGATAAGCAGGTCAATGGTAGCCGTCGAAGCCGGGTCATTGATGTTCCCGACGTTGGTCACGTCACTAGTGGTTATCACTGCCATTAGGGGCAACCTCCTCGGAGGATTGGACGTTAGTCAAGCAGCGGAACGCGATGCCCAAGGCGGGCCTCGGCAAGCATGTAGATAGTCCTGTCTACCGGGTTGGCGCAGGTCTTTAGGTGGCGCAGCATCTTTCCCCTGTCTACCAGGGGATAATATGTCAGGATATTTTCCAGACACACATCCAGGATCATGACGCACATCGCCATGGCGGCCCGCTGAATGTCTTTGTTCACTTTGTGGGCGAAGTTAAGCATCATCTCATGGGCGGCTTGCTGAATCTCGTCGTTGGTCATCGCTTCATCCCCTTTACTTATCACCTCTCTGCATAGTCCATGCAACTTAGCCAATTGCCGGAGTTTCAGCACCTATTGCGGTTGTGTCTTCATGCGCGGCAGACTTGCGCACCGCAGGACGCGCCGTCTTGTCCAGTAGCGGGGCCGTCTTCTCGGGCGGCGTATAGACTTCCCATCCGCCACCTGCCAGCAGCGTAACCGCCTCCTCTTGGGAGACGGTTACCATGCGTCCGGCGACCACAACAGGCGGGCCGATGATGCCAGGGGGGAGTGTATTATCCTGTAGGGCGATTAGTCGCGGCATGTGTCTGCCTCTCTTCCCGGCCCTTCCAGGCCCACTTCTGCACAACGTCCCACACATTCTTTTTGCGCCCCTGCAGGTCGATGAGACCGCAGAAGCTCCCCCAAAACTGCGACGGGTCTACGCTGTCCCGCAGGGTGTGGACAATCACCACCTCGAAACCGTTGTCCTCCATCGCCTGCAGGTCGCGGTCAAACCATTCAGGGGCCTCACTCCAGTAGAGTTGACGCACCCCCTCCTGGACCACGTTCGAGCGCAGGTAGCCATCAGCTTCGATGCTGTCTACGTTGTGCGTCGGGTAGCCCCATTCGGTAGCGGCGAAGGGTTGGCTGGTTCCCTTCTCAGCTAGGGCGGCGCGGAGGCGTGGATACTCTTGGGCGAGGACGCGGTCAGCGTTCTCGCGGTTGCGGATTTGCATGAAATACGGGTGCAGGTTGCAGACGTCGAAGGACTTCCCGGCCCCCTGGTCAAGGCAGGCATGGAAGAAAGCGAGTTGCAGGTCCATCCCGTTGCCGCCAATCCATACCCGGCACTCAGGGACAGCCTCCTTCACCGCCTCGTAGAAACCTTCGAGGATTGCGGGGTATGTCTGGCTGCGGTCGCCGAAGACACTACCGCTTACCCAGGGGCAGCGGCACTCGCCCCAAAACTCCCAATCTGCGCAACGGTTCCTGTAGCGGTCGGCTGTGGCAGCGGCTACCTCGTAGAGTTTGGCATAGGCCAGCGGATGGACGCGGGAGTTGTTGGCGAGGATGACAGCGGACCTCTCCGCTTCGGTCATGTCATCCGTGATGCAGTCCAGCTTGCCTGCCGCGCCTAGTTCCTGCTGCGCCTTGACGCTACATTCCGACAGATAGAGAGGTGAGGTGCGCAGGTCCACCACGCAGCGGATGCCGAGGCTGTCGGCCAAATCGAATTGCTCGTCCAGTTCCGGAACCGTCTCGTTCGAGAGGTCGCATCCCCACTTGGTCCACGTCGCCCCTAAGTCGCGATACAGCGGAACGTCCTCGGGAACTAAGCCCCCGTGAATACCTATCTGCATCAGGCGTCACCGCCCGCGTCTTCTGGCAGGTAGTAGTCAACTGTCAGATTCTTGTTGAGCGGATTCACGCCGAAGCTAATGAACTCCGCTTTGGGATGCAGGAATGAGTAGAGAGTACTCTCCCGCAACTGCGCCACACTTTCGCTGAAGCCAACTGTGGTGGGACCGTCCGTTAGGCGTCCCCAGTTTACGGCGGACACGACAGCATGTTCCGCATTGCGGATGTCGCTTGCCTGCAGGATGTCTGCAAACTGGCGCGCCCTCTGAGAGAACTCTGCCTGCGTGAACTCAGCCCGATACAGCCGCTTGATAACCATTACCCATTCCCCTTTGCTATTCGATCCAACACCCGCACCGCGTCCATGCCCCATTGCCCGTCACCGTAGAGTTCTGCAGCCCGATCCCGGCACCCCTGCCACTCAGCAGACAGATTCCTCTCCAGCGCCGCAACCCTGTCCGTAGTCAGCACATCGCTGGGTACACTCACCCGCGCCGCCGTCGTCGTCTCCAGTAGCACAAGCATGGTGTCCAGCACTTGCCGACCGGTGTATCCAGCATCGCGCAGGTCTCGAATGGTGATGGCATTGGTGCCGCTCTTACTCATCTTGGCGGCGTCAACGCAGATGGTCGGCACATACCGCTGCAGGGGCGGGAACCCTGCGGGATAGAGCCGATGCCACATAGTGTCATAGGCCTCTGCCTCATAGAGCAGATCCCCTCCCCGTGAGAATGCCTGTATGCCCGCCTCATGGTCATCCACACACTTGCACATGGTATAGTATTCGTGGTAGCCAGCGCCGCCCCATACCGTGCGCACCCCGCCGCGTACAACTGGCGGCGGCATACCGGCAGCAGGTGACGTCCACCAACCCCCGGCGCGTCCCGGTGGGGACAAGCCTAACTGTTCGGCGGCGGCGGCGTGGGCTTCTGCGTTGCGCGTGGAGAAGACAACCTCATCCGGTGGGCAGCCAATCCACGCGAGGTCAGCGGCATACCGTTCCGCCGCGTGAGCGAGGGACCAGGACTGAGCCCACAGGTTCTGCCAGCCATAGCACAGGTCATCGACGAGCAGGACGAACTTGCCCCCGCTGGACTTGGCGACGGTCCAGCAGTCGTAAGCGGACGGGATGTGTCCGACGTGAAAGTCACGGTAGGGAGTGGGACGCCAACGCGTGTTCATCTGGCATCACCCTCCCTTTCGCAACTCTGTTGGGTATGGTCTCAGGGGGCCATTGATATGATCCCTTGTTACTTTCCCATTCGCCACCCGCCACGCTTCATTATCAATCTCGCGCTGCGCTGGGTCGTCAATCAAAGACCATACTAGATCAAGCAATGCCCTTAGGTCCCTTTTGTTCTCGGTGACTTTCTTTTCATCTAAGAGCAGAAAACCTTCGCCCAGTATCCATTGGTGTATACCATCATCAGCAGAAAACCCATTCCACCACAGAGATTCTTTAGGCAGCTTTCTCCATTGTAGTCCCCCTGCCTTAGTGCGTCGTGCCAGCAACTTTGCTGTGGGTTTCTTATCCGTATTCATCCCAAAACAACTCATAGCTGTCCCCTTTTCTTGTGCGGCTCAACTCCTCAGAGAATCAATAGGGGACCGCCTCCGAAGAGACGGTCCCCGTGCTTCCGTCCAGTCCAATGCTACGCGGCGACGCCAGGGCGGCGGGCCTTGAAGCGAGCGCAGATGCGCGCACCTTCACTGATGGTCTCACCCGCGCCGCTGGTCTCATAACTCGCGTAGACGCGGGCAATCGCGGCAGCAGCGTTAACGGTCAAGTCCGTGCCGAGGACCATGGTATTATGCTGGGTGAGCGCCCCGGCACCGGAGGCACTTGCCATGACAGCATCATCGCTGTCACGGTAGAGCTTCCAGATATTGCAGTTAGTGGCGCTGGCACCCTTGGCGGTGTCGATGTAGAAGTACGCCTCCTGCAACTCCCACAGGTAGCCGGAGGGCAGGGTAGCGTAGTATTTGCGCCCGCCAAGACTGGCGGTAGCGGGGATGTCCTCAAGGACAATGTCAACGAACACTTCTTGGGGCATAATGTCTCCTTCCGTTCCCTTTCATCGGAGACTGGAAAGACCGGGCGATGGGAGAAAGGGGTTAACTCCCACCACCCGGCCAGCCGCAGAGCGGCCATCTCTGGGGCTGCCTACGCGGTGGAGATATTGTAGCCGTAGGCAGCATAGTTGACGGTGGACGGCTGCAGGCAGTTGAAGCTCCCGCGCCAGTTGGCAATCAGGTTGCGCAGACCCTTGAGCGGCTGGTCATAGCCAATTAGGGAGAGTTCCTTGCGGTCAGTCAGCAGGAAGCTGTCGCGGTGGACGCAGATGATGGCAGACTTCGTCTTGGTGCTGCCATCATAGATTCCAGAGGCGTTCACGTTAGACCACAGGGTGAACGTGGACACAACCGGCGTCCCATAGAAGTCCATGAACGCGCCGGTGCGCACAACCTCGTCACCCATCGGAGTGCTGCGCTGATAGACGGGGTTCTTGTTGGTCGCGTTGTCAATCATGGTGAACCACTTGCCCCGAATCTTGGTCGGGGTAAAGATGACCATACTGCCAGGATCGTCAACGAACTTGTCTTCCATCAGGGCGGTCAGCCCCATGACAGTGTCGCCGGAGAACGTCGCCAGGGAAGTAGAGCAGGAAGTCAGCGTGTGCATCGCCAAGTCGCGCAGGCCATCCCAAGCAGCCTCAGCGGACGTGCTGGTATAGCTCTTGCCGGTGTCCATGTGTGTAGCGGTCGTGTCCCCGTTCATAATGGCCGAGTCGATATGCTCTGCCATCAGGCGGACGAGGTGAGTGCGAAACAGAGGTTCTGCGGCGATGACACTGTCCTCGTCAAACTCCTCAGACCAGGGAATGCGTCCAATGAGCTTCTTCGAGGTGATGGTTGAGTTGCGGCTGGTCGGGGTAGTGCTGGTATAGTCTGCGGCGGCATCGGTCGTCGCCTCACCGGCTAGATACACGGTGCCTCCGGTCGGCTGGAAAGGCAGCACCCACGAATGCCGAGGGGCAGGAACGCGGGGGAACAGGGGGGCAACCACACACTTGTTGTAGACCTCTTGCTGCAGGTCAGACGAGTAGAGGGTGGGAGCCCACTCCGCGCCGCCGGTGGCGGTGGCGGTGTCCACGGCCTTGTTAATGGCGTTCGCAAACTCGGGGTAGCGGGCTTCGATCTGCTTCCAGTATGATAGCCTGCGCACGGGGACAGGTCCGGTGCGCACGCTGCCCATAGCCACAGACAGCAGATGCAACTTATCCCACTGCTTGCGGAATGCCTTAATCTCCGGTTCCTGCAGGTCTTCGTCGTGAACGGCGGTGAGGATGTCTGGCAGGTGCTTGGTGCGGGCCATCGCCTGCGCGTCCTTATGCGCTTCTTCCTCGTCCACGCCGGGCCGCTTGGCCTCAGCCATCTGCCGCTTGAGGTCGGTAATCTCGGCCTGCAGCTTGTCCTCGACCTCGGCAATCTTGGCGGCACCCAAGTCCAGCGTCGGCGCGTGGATGTCCTTCTCTACCGGGGCAGTCTTATCGGCGATGCTCTGGATGACAGCGATGTGTGCATCAGTCACGGCGTCCGGCGCGAGGCCGAACGCTTCAGCAGCGATGTCCTTAAAGTCCATGAGAGTTCCTTGTAAAGCAGAAGACCCCCGCATAGCTGAGGCCTCTGGTGATCTTGGCTCGTAAGAGCCGTTAGGTTGTGCGCCGCCTGCTACGGTGCAAGCGTCAAGCGCGGCGCTTCCGGCAGCGTCAACGTAGGCAACCTAAGCAGGCATAGGTCTGTCTGCTCGCCATCAGCTTCCCCTGGCACCGGATAGGTCTCCAGCGCGGCAGCGAGTTGCTTGTGGGCTTCGGTGAGTAGGGAGATGGCTTCGGGGGATAGGTCTCTCCCAGCCTTCGCCCAATGGCGTTTGATGTTTCCGACTGAGACTGCACCCGTGCGGACGCGCTCCACGTCGGCGAGGAAACGGTTCTCCTCACGCTGCTCTGGAGTGTCCCCGGTAATCTCCGGCATAGCGATTCCCATTGACTTAGCCAGGGCAATTGTAGCGCCGGGGTTGCAGGGGATGGCACAGATGGCGGTCTCCATCCAGTCAATCCGCTTCCAGACTAGCGTGTCCGTACTCTCGCTATACCAGGGCTCGTAACCGTAGCCGGTCGTCGGCTCTGGCTTGGCGCTGGCAGGCACAAGTTCATAGTCAGGGGTGCCGTCTTCATGCGGACCATAGCTGCGCGAGTAGGGGTTGAACCCGATGCTGAGGCTTCTCAAAATCTTGTCCTCAAGCAGCCCGCGCACGTCGCGCCCCTGCTGCGTCTTATCTGTGATGTAGCCTTCGAGGACCGTACCCTCCGGCGTCACTTCAACGCGCAGGCCGCGACCGATGGCCCCGCCGTGGTGGTCGGTTACCACGGGGTTCTTCATGTAGCGTTCTGCGGCTTCCTGCATCGCCTCGGAACTCACCACCTCGCGCATCCTGTCCATTTGTGGGGTAGACGCCCGGCCCACAAAGACGCCGGTGGCGGGATCGAAGCTCTTAGTCTCGAAGGGCATCATACCTATGCGCTCAAACGTGGGCATGGTCGGTCTCCTTGAATCGAAAAAGCCGCACCCGAAGGCGCGGCTACTGTGGCAACTTATGGCGCGTCAGTTAGTCTCCGCTAACGACTGCACACCTGCACTGGATTATATTTCCTGCACTACCGTTCGGGTCTCCGGGGAACTCTAACGCTTCTCCGGTCGCCTCGAAGGCGTCCTGCAGCCCAACCATTTCTCCATGCGCCGCAGTGTGGTCAAACTCACCCTTGGTACCGTCGCGCACGTTATCGTCTTCAGCAGTTATCCACTCTTTGAGCGTGGCACCATTCTGCCCGTAGCACTCTACCGCCCCGTAGTTGTTGGCACCCTGCGTCTCAGTCCTGGCGGTGCGCTCCGCCTTATAGATCTCGTAGTCGGGCCGTACATCCTGTATGCGCTGGGCAATCTCTCCCGCACTCACGCCGTCTTCAACACCTTGTTGGATGATGTCACGCAGTTCCCCGTGCATGGTCTTGGGTAGAGTGCTAATTTGCAGCTCCTTACTCTCCAGCCACCGCACAACCTCGGGACGCCCAATGTCCCATACGTCTCCGCCAATCTCCGCCAGGACGCGTGAGGCACCGGCATCGACCGTGTCCTTGATAACCGGCAGGAGTTCCTTGACATAGACCTTGCCCGCTTCGTCAACGTCGAAGAGCACGGATTGCGCACTTGGCACCGTGGCCTTGGCGCGGTAGAAGGCTTTCTCCTGCGCCTCCAGGTTGCTGATTATCTCGTCTACCAGGTCCCGGTTCACTGAGGCGATGACCCGTACCAGCGGCTTCTCCAGACGACGCAGGTTGCTCTCGAAAGAGCGAATGAACTCTATATGTTGCGGGCTGCCAAACTCGCCATGAGTCAGGACCGCCTTGCGCCGAAAGGGCGCAACACCTTCGCGGCCTCAGTGTTGGTGGTGTCATCAGTTCCTGATCCGGAATCAGAGCCGAAGTTACCGAACAACCCAGCTCCAAACGAGGCAGGCTTATTGATGGCATCGCCGCCATCGACCGGCTCAAGCCCGACCTCTGCGCGCGCTTCGTTGGGGGTGATGAATGCCCCGCCAACCGCAGGCTGCAGGCGCGCAAACTTCTCCTTGCGGTCCTCTTGTAGGGCGGAAATCTTGCTCAGGTCGGGGCGCAACTCGTAGCCCCCGGCATCCTCCCACCGGGACACATAGTCCTGATTGAGCCTCCCCAGTAACTGGCGGACGTGGCCTCCGAGAATGGTGCTATCCCAAAAGATGCGCTCCTGCTCCTTGGAGTTGGCGTAAGTGGCACCATCCAGCAAGCCGACCTTCACGGGCGGCACCGCAAACGTTGCCAGAACCTCTTCGCGTACGAGCTTCGCCTCTGTGCTATAGCTGCCATCGCTATTCAGGTTGCCGAGTTGCTGCCAGTTAACTTTTCCACCGGAGATGTAGAGCGTTCTACCTGCGTTCTTGCCTCCCCCGTAGTTGCGCTGGAAGTGTTCGCGGGCTGCCCTCTTGTCATCTTCATTCTGTGTTCCTTCAACCGACAGAAGCCCAGCCGGGACCGCTGCGTTCTTCATGAAATTGGCGTTAAACTCGCGGATAGCCTTGTCCAGATTGACTGAGGTTTCCGCCGCCTGAATGGTGGACTGCCCATAGAATGTGTTGCATGGATTCCATTGGCGGAAGTGGATCACACAATCCTCGGGCAGCAGTTGCGGGGCGCGCTTGCCACCCGGCTTATACTCGTAGCGGATGACACCGCCCGGCATCGGCTTGATGCTTACCCAGTCGGGGCGCAGATTCCAGATGGCATTTGGCTGCGATGGCCTGTCCAGTAGCCAATAGGCGTCACCGGACAGAAGTTCGTAGCCAATGGTACCCGCGATTAGCCAGGGCAGATCATCGGTGGAGTTGACATAGCGGAGGGTGGCGAGGAGAGGGTGCTGCTCGACCTCCTCCTCTGTTGTAAGGTCGAAGAGTTGCATGACTACCGATGCTGAGGCGGTGGCGATAGCCTCCACACAGCGTTGCGTCCATAAGCTTACCTGATAAGCTCGCAAGTAATTTTCGCGGTCCACGTCGGGGCTTGCGTTACTCTCGGCATTCCACAGGACGGCATAGCCAGCATCCGCCACAGCCTTAGCCTCAGAGGTCGGTGCGGGGCGGTTGAACAGGTTACTTAGAAATCCCATTACCAGACCTCTATCGTTAAGCCCGGCGCTTGGGGGAGGAACGCCAACACTGCCGCGTCCGCCTCGTCCGGCGACGGCATCCCACGCGCCCGCATAGTCTCTTTGCTTTCGATCTTGATCTTCTCGTTGGCGTTGTATTCGTAGCGCGTGGCACTCAGTTGTGCTGCCAGCCTATCCGTTTCCGGTCCCGTGGCGGTAATGCTCAGGTTCGGTTCGTTGTTGCCCTGCCGCAGTAGCTCGCGCAGCCGCCAGTACATTTCCGCCCGCAAGTTGGCAAAGCGTCCGGCGTCTCCAGCGGATGATCCGAAGTTTACCCCCGCATAAGTTATACCCCCACCTCCGTGTGGCTTGCACTGGTCAACGACGCCAGCGCCCACACCCGTCTCGTCAATATTCACCTGCACCGACAGACCAGAGGAGGCGCGGAGATTCATTGCCCGCTCCATGACCAAGTGCGAGAGTTCCCGCGTGTCGATGCCAGCATAGGAGGTAACCGTGCGCAGATCCCACCCGACGCGCTCTACCAGGCAGGACTTGTCCCCGCCGAAGCGGGCGACGTCTACTCCAATGGTTGCGGTTGGGCTGGCAGTCGTCTCTACCTCGCGCCCCCGTGCTGCGTCAAACCAGGCCAGGGGGCAGATGATTGCTTGTTCGTCACCAGACGGAAACTGAGCATGTACGCGGCTCTGATAGGCCGGGCTGTCGATGCCCCAGTCAGATGCCCACTCTGCTACCTTGGCGGGCTGGATGAGTTCCGCCGCTACATCCTCGGGGCAGACCTCGCCCGTGAAGTTCGGCGTCTCAAGGGCATCAATGCGCATCGACTGGTAGCCGAGTTCGGCGTTGTTGAAGGCGCGGAAGAACTTGCCGCTGGCAGAGGTGGGGTTGCCTATCAGGAGTTCCCGATATTCGCCGCCTGCGCCAAGGGTGTCCGCCGCTTCGTAAATCTCGTCGCTCACACCGGCCGCTTCATCGACGATTAGCATGATGTGCGGCGAGTGAATACCCTGAAATTGGTCTGGTTTATCGGTGGATTGTCCGAAGGCTTCGTGGTCGGGGGCAATGGTCAGACGCGCCGTGAGACAGACGGCCAACCCCTGCAGGTCCTTGGGCAGCCGCAGATACTCACGGTTGACGTACTTCCAGAGGACCTTCTCAACCTGTCTCCAGGTCGGGGCGGTGGTGACCACAATGGCCGGGCGGCGCGTGAACAAGAACCAGAGGAGAGCTTGCGAGGCGATGAAGGACTTGCCTACTGAGTGGCAGGATGCGACGGCCACCTTGGAGTGTGCCGAGAGTAGCTGCAATACCTCGCGCTGCTTAGACCACAGGTGGCGGCGCAGGACGTGCTCGGAGAAGAGGTCGGCTTGGTCATGGATGCGTTTGGCAAGTTCAAGCGGGGGGGTTGTCTGGCTCTTCTGTGTTGCCATTGTCTTTGTCCCTCGCCGTCGCCGCCTCCAGCGTCTCCCACCAAGTTAGCGCCACCGGCCCCCCGTTGGCCCCAGTGAGTTCCTGGCGCTGAGTAACCGCGCCCTCTACCCGGTCCAACAACTCTTTGGCAGCCCTCACGTTGCCGCCCTTGGCACCATTAACGAGACACCGCCAAGCAGCGCCAACGCCTTCCCGGCGCATTTCGTCGATGACATCAGAGCAGGCTCGCACCCACTCCTCGTCACCCTTGCTATCCCATTCACGGAGTGTGCTTTCCCCGATACTCAAAGCTGTGGCTATATGAGACCAGGAAGAACCGTTCCCGTGGCGCAGCCATGCGGCCTTAATCTTCGTTCCATAGTCATGCATAATTACACCTAAAGCGCCAGAAAACGCCAGAAAGCGCTAAGTTCCTTACCTCACCACTCCCCGGTTCGTCCTCATCATCCATCCCCACGCCTTCGCCCCCAGCGTCCGTCCGTTGCGGTCCAGCGTTGCTTCTCGCAGTAATCGCTGCTTGCGCTCACGTTGGCGCTGGTACGCGACCTGTTGTGCGGGTGAGGTTATGGTCACGTCTGCGAGTTCTGGCAACACAGCGGGCCTCCTGGCTAATGCAGCAAGCCCCCACCCGTGAGGGCGAGGGCTGTAGATTGTGGGTGGCCGTGGACGGAGTTTTACCGTCTTCCGCGCTGGGCATTAGTTGCGCTGCCCCAGTCCCTTCGGGGCTTCACGGCTCACAAGTCTCTCAAGTTATCCAGCCGACCCCGCAGGGTTGTCCCGTGAAGGGACACTTGGCGGCCTGCCCGCCTGGAGCGCAGAGAATTCCATCACTTGAGTTGGGCGAGTAGGGCGGCGGCGGATGCCGAGGGGGGGCGACACCCGCCGCCTGGGCGAGGGAGGGACGGCAGAGTGCCGGGCGGGCTGCGATGATGGCTGCGGCTGCCCGGCAAGATGGTGCGGCCCAGTGGTTGCAACCGCCCCGGACGGGCCATTATTGGCGCAACCTGTATGCTGGCGGGTCCAGAGAGCCGCAATCTGCTAATCATCATCAAGCATGTGTAGGGCGAGTTCGTACAGATCAACAGGGTTCGGGAAGGACGGGTGACCAAAGTCGTCTTCCTCGCTGTAATTTGTTGGACCATGATCGTATTCAGACATATCCTGTTCCCCGTCCAACAACAGGCCCATCCATACTTGAGACATACTATTCATCTCCCTCGTCGCCATAGAAGGCAACGTGTACGTCGTCTGCCAGCCCCACCGTTTCGCTATGCCACAGGGCGTCTTTTCTCATCCTGCCGAAGACGCGGCGGCACTCCAGCCGGGCAGCGCCAAGCATGTAGCGGCGCTTGTCGATCCCGGTTAGACCCCTGCCCTCGGCGCGCAACTCAGCCTGCCAGGCCGCAAGGCGCATTTCTTGCAGGAGGTCATCACTGGAAATCAGCCTTTTGGCAAACCCCATTTTGGTAGCTTCGATGGTGGCGATTCTCGTGAGAGGCCTCTCAACGTCACTCAAGGCAGCGCCCGTTGTGATTGTCATTGATTTCGTTCCCTCTTACCTTATCCACGGAGTTTTTTGCAGCGCCACACAACAGCTAACCCAAAATATCTGCTATCTTTTTTTCAAGTTGCGCTTCCACAGATGAGATTCGTTGTTGGCTGACTCTCAGGCTTCTGCCCACATCCGACTGCTCGCGCCCCTCCACCCAGCGCATCATTGCTATCCTTCGATCCCGCCCCTGAAGTGACGCAATAGCCCGGTCTAGGTCCGCCTTGACCGCTATCAGATGACACCATCCCGGTTCTGTTGCGCCCGTCCTGCTGCCGTCGTTTGACGGCAGACTGCTGCCCGCCCCGTAGTCGCTTAGTGTCTCCGCAATCTCACGATACCGGATGAGATACTCCCGCACGCGCGGCAACGTCCACCAACTGCCAATGCACAAAGGGACCGCCTCCTATGCGTCTGGGGGCGGTCCCGAATGGCGGTATCCGATTCCAGCGTTTATTTGTGTGCGTCGTCCTCGCCCGTTGTGGGGGTAGAGGTTCCGGCAGTTATGTGCTAGGCGACTTCATCCATGGGCTTGATGTACGTTCTCTGGCTTTCGTCACAATGGACCACCCTACCCCCGTGGATCGTAACGGTAACGGTGCCGTACCCGGCATCCTGTACCCTGCCGATGGCGTCCAGCACCAGCGAGTCTTCGATGGCATCCCTCGTCGGGAACTTCCCCTTGCGCTGCTCGATCCCCCGCGCCACTTCTCCCGGCTGAAGTCCTGGGTGCCGCTTCTTCGGCTGCTGCTTATCATTCTCCATCGAGGCCCTCCAGCGATATGTGATTTCCGTCCGCGCCCGTCCCGTCTGTGGTAGAATCTCCCCCGTCGGCCAACGGTAGCAGACTCGCCCATATTGCCCCAGCCCCGGCCCCTGGCTACAGGACCGCCGGGGCTTGCGGCGTCTACGCTCAGCCTTCCCTCATTTCCGCAACGTAGTCTGCCGGGTCAACCCCTCCTGTGGTGTCCACTGGCGGTATCCTGAATAGGCCGCCTTTGTGCAGTTCTGATTTTTCCAGCCGATACTTCTGCTCTCCCCGCCACGCCACTCCCAAAGCGTCCGCGAGATGATTCTGTGTCTTCCTCAGCTTGGGCAAGTGCGGTGGCATCAGCAAGTTAGCCATCTGCACGTGCCTGGCTTTGTTGCCAGAGCCAGAGCCCGTCAGAGCGCGGAAGCCATCAATAGGCTTGACCATGACCACTTCGGACCCAAACTTGGAAGCGATGACCGAAAGCTGACGCACAATCTCCGCTAGGTGCATGGCGTTACTGGCGGTGGAAGCCAACTCCTTACCCCGCTTCCAGGTTCCGACGTAGGGCGCTTCGATGGCTACCACGTCCGGCTTATGCTCGCACATCACACGGGCGAGGCGTTGTGCGATTAAATCAATGCGCCTGGTAACGTCCCCGTCCGCTGGCTTGGTGGTGATGGTCTCAAATTCTACTGGCTTGCCGCCATCAAGCACACACACGCCAGTGTTCGCCAGACCTGGGTCAATTCCGATAGTCATCAACTCGTCACCTCTTCCCCAAGATGCTGCAGGCACTCGTCCGACGGGCCGCGTCCGCCGGGAACGTTCGCCGCAACAGACAACTTGCACCAATAGCATGGCCACTCTGTGGGGCACATCACATCGGCCCGTTCATGCCCCCGGCGGCAGTGCCCTGGCTTCCGGTTCGCTTCGGTATCCAGGCGGTACTGGTCAACGGTCTCATCTATCCTGTCTATGAGGTTCGGATGCTTAGTGGTGCTCACTCTGGCATCTCCGCCTTCTCGGCCATCAAGCGCCGCGCCGCCCTACCAGCGCATCGCATGGCACCTGCCTCGGTTGCACACCGCCCACATGCAATGTTAGCAGCCCATATGTTTGTCAATGGCACTACAGACCAAGAGAAGAATCTACCAGGAGAAAAATTCCACAGGTCTACAGTGATGAGATAATCACCCACAACAGCATATGCATCAGTTCCTCGCACCCACTTGATCTTCGCCATCACTTAACCCCCATTCCGCAGAGTTTGGCTATGGCGTCCCGCAGCGCGTTCCCCTTGTTGCCGAACAGACGCGGCTTCGCCGTCACCGCTGCCCCGCCCATCCAGCACTCGAAATGCAGGTGCGGGTCCTGGAGCAAACTGTTCATCACCCCGACCCGCTGCCCGGCCTTGACCAGCTCCCCCTCGCGCAGTTCCGATCTGATGTGTCCATACACCGCCACCGCCCCGTCGGCGCGCTTGATGTAGATCACCTCAGTCTTGGTGCCCTCACCGCGATGGTCGATGACGCGCCCCTCCCAACAATCCACCACCGGCGTCCCGGCGGCTCCGAACAGGTCCACCCCATCGCCCACGCCCGGCGTGTTATAGCCCTTGAAGACGTTGTGCCCGGACACGTCCTGCTTGCTCCAGATGCTGCGCCCGTGCAGGGTGCGGTTGGTGCGGCGCTTCAGCAGGTTACTCACTGGAGCTATCATGGACGGCCTCCTTGAGGACGAAGTGGTCATTGATGAAACCGGCCAGCCCAAATGCTTCTTCGGCACTGGGCATTTCTACACATGGCCCCTCTGAGCTATAGCCTTTGAAGCTCACAGTCCACACCACTCCATTCCCTCTATGGTATTCAGTCACGATAGGGAAGACCGTGGCTATTGGTTCCTCCGGGCGCTTGTCTGTGGCCCACCCGACGCGCTCAACGACCTCGGAGATTGGTTCTCGAAGTTGAAACTGCTTTAGGCTGGCAGTCATTACGACGGTATAGACCCGTCCGGAGTCCCAAAACATCGGTTCGCGCTTAGAGTCGTACTTTCTCTCTCTACAGGAGAATGCGTGAAGGCACCTCTGAGCAATCCACACCTCGCACCCTGTCTCGAAGTCGTGGAATGGGCCGACCGGTTTTGTGGGGAATGATGCTGGGCTACGTTCCGTCATTGGTTTCATCGCTGGCCTCCTTGCTTAGTTGTTGGCGCATCATAGCCCACCCAGGAATACCATGCCTCTGCAGTGTGTTCGTGGTATGGGCAAGCATCGCAATCCAAATCTGCAACCGGGCAGGGGTTTGAATTCTCCATACACTCATGCTTCAGAAGCTCCCCAATCAGCTTTTCACAGGAGAGGCACGCCGCATCCTGTTCATGCTCTCCGGCCGACACTTCCTCAGCGTGCACCAGCGCCTTCCTCAGTTGATCGGGGAGACACTTGGGGCAGACATTCCCGGTATAGGGGTGTCCCCACGGTTGGACTACGGACACATTTGACGCAAACTCCCAGCCGGGGATGGCACTGGGGATTTCCATTCTCGTAGCATTCTCAGCACCGCAGAAATTGCAAATCAATCTCACTGTTCAGCCTCCTGTCTTCATGATTTGTCCTGCTGTTGCGCACTACCACTGTGCGAAGTCAACAACGGGCGGCTGGTTGAGTAGCCACAGGCACAGGGAGCAGAGTCCGATGGCCGCGAGTTCTATCGTGAGAAATCCCTGTGGAGTGTGGTTGAGCCACAACCAATAATTCCCAAGCGCCTGACAGTCATACTCGATGGCCTGTTCGACGGCATCAATGACATCGCGCAGGGCGCTGGCGAGGTCGGGCTGGACAGGTTCTGGCACTCGCACATAGTCAACGTCTGGACCGTGCGGGTTGCTCTTCTTGAACAGGCGCACATCAGCCTCAACGATTTTCTTAATGCGCTCGCTGGCAAGCTCCAGAGCCTGCGGGTCAGCCGACAGCTTGACGTTGATTCTCACGGTTACTCCTCCTGTCCGCCCGGCTCCGCGCCCGGCTTGGCCGCCAGTAACCAGTCGGCTTGATCGCGGAGAGTTTTCCCGTTCGCATCATCCCATCCCAGCACCGGGAACCCATCTAGTTCGCGGTCAACCTCTTCCTCCAGCGCGTCCAGCCGCTCCCGGTCCCGCTCCAGCTTGATACACTTCAATCCCAATGGAACAGCGACTTCGTTGTGCTTCTTGTCCCACAATTTCACTTCGATCTTCAGAAATTCTACTTGTGCCCGAAGAGTCTTGACCTCGTCACATAGTTGCTCCCGGTCCCGCAGAGCCGCCAGCAACTCGCGGCCCGCGTCGGTGAGAACATACATTCCTGTACCCTTACATGCCGCCATTCCAAGTGAAGATAGCGCGTCAAAGTTGTAGTCATACCAGTGCTGCACAGCTTCTCTATGCTCCATCTGTTCCAGCAATGCCCTCAACTCGCTAACTGTCACTTCGCGCCTCCCATTCTCAAAATCGCATATGGTAGATTCCGCCGCGTCCCCTCATTGCACCCACCCCGGCACCTCGCCCGCCACACATCCACGTTGGCGCTCTCCCCGGCCCGCGTATACCCGCCGCCCACCCGCACCGCGCCGCCCCGGTCGGTGACCAGTAGCAGTCCGTCACCCTCCACCCACAGGAGAGAGTGCATCGGTATGCCCCGGTTGGCCGCGCACACTCCAACTCTCACGCGGCTGCCGTCGGCGCAGCGGGTGCCGGGGCAGCAGCGGGGGCAGTAGCTCGTGCGCTTGGCGCGACCGGCAACGGTGACACCACGAGCGAGGGCATCACGGAGGGCGGTGGCCTGCCAGGGAGACAGGTGGCCGGTAGCGAGGACAGCGGTTGCGTACCGCCGAAAGGCATCCACGGGTCGGGTGTTTGTGCTATGATGGGGGCGGCCCTTTGGGGCTGCCTGTGCCCGCTGCGCTGGTGTTATCCCTGCCAAGAGTGCCACCAGCGCGGCGGCTATTGCTGTATGGGGTCTACGAATTTCTATCACCTGCCATCACCTGCCAGAGTATCGCCTGTAGGCTTGCCGATACAGCGCATACCCAAGCAGACCACTCATTATGTGACATAATTGAGACAGAAAGACTCGCCGAACAGAATGCAAACTGCAGCAGGCAAAACACGAGTGCCGCTTTGTAGATCATCTGGGCTCGCCCCCTTCCTCCGGCGTCATGAACTGCAGCGTCCCGTCCGTCGCCACCGGGCCGGTCGCCATTCTATTTGCGGCGGCTATTGCGTTTTGCTTGGCATACCGATATTCCTTACTCTTTCCACTCCTCTTCGGTGATGAGAAATCTAGACTATCAGAAATCATCCACTCAACCCAACAGCCGTGGCAACACACCGACACAAAATACCCATTCTTGATTGTGATACAACCATAGTTGTGCCAGATTGCCGGTTTACCCATTGGAGTTGTCTCCGTCCCCTGGCTTCATGAACTCGATCCGCCAGCACTCAGCCACAAAGTCCACGGGGCAATCGAAGCCGCAAGCGCCGCAACGCCCTTCCTCGTCCAACTCCTCGGGTCGGATACATTCGCCGCCAGTACGCGGGCATTCGGTGCCACAGTAGGAGACGTGGCGGCAGGCCCTGAGCAACGCTGCCTCCAGCGCGGCCCGCTCTGTGCACAGGACATCTATCTCGTCAAATGGAATTTTGTACTGTTCTCTGCAAGTAATAACATCCTGCACTCGGTCAAGTATCTTACTAACACTGATTCTCTTGTCCTGGTCGAATGGTTCTGTGAATGCCTTGGTTCGAATAGCTCGGGTCAATGAACCTGGTTTCCAAAACCCGTGTACGCTTACACTGATTCGGCCTGCTTCATCGCGATAGGGGCAATCACTTGCATACATCGGTCTAGCAGCGACGTTCACGCCACTAACGTCTATTGAGAAATCCTCATTTCTGTGGCATGAAAAACCACGAATGCAAGCATCCACTTCTATCTCGGAAAGAATTTTAGTGCGCTTCTCATATATGATACTGAGTAATTCTTCCTTAGTTTTTATAGGCAAAACTCCCACCTGCGATCACTCCCTTTCCGGTCGCCTCTGGTCGCCCGATGCGCTCTGTGCTACAACCATGTTCTCCCACCACCGGCTTGACAGCCTGCCCCTGATTGGGTCTTTGAAGAAGTTCTCCCATAGGAAGTTGCCCGCTACAATCGTGGGGAGAATCTCAGCATGGCGGTCTATGAGTAATTCCTCAGCCCTCTGCTGAAAATAGTCCCGGCGGTTGTTCATCAGGTCGAAGTCGTCGATCATCAGCAGCCCGCAGTTCACATACTCATAGGCCCGCTTCTCCTCTACCGCGTCACACAGCTTCCCGCCGCTTCCGACATACCGGCAATCAACACCCAGGCGCGCCGCCTGTTTGGCGAATAGGGCCAGTGAGAATGTCTTCCCGCACCCAGGAGGACCTAGTAGGACCATGCCGATGCCATCGGAGACGTAGGTTGCCATCTGGCGAATGTAGTCATAGACCGCTTCCCGAATGTCCGCCGGTACGAGCTTCGTGTCCGGCTTGCGGAACCGCGCCGGTATACCGATGGAGCCCAGCGCCAACTCCACAGAGCAATCCCTACGCAGGGACGCTTGGTAACACTCGTCGGTATCCTCCAGCGGACACTGGTAGCCCTGCAGGGCTTCCCCTCGACAGTTGTCAGGGCATAGGGCAGCCCAGTCACGGGCGGCGGCAGCGGCCAGCATGGCGATATGCCGGGGATCGGCAGCCGTGGCGGCGGCGCGCTCGCGGGCCTGCTCTGCGAGGTCTATTCCAGTACCCAAGCCCAGCAACTCTGCGAATGCGTTCACGCTGCGTCTCCTTTCCCGGATGTCTGTGCTTCCCGTGCGGCGGCGGCGGCTGCGAAGGCGGCTTGTGTGGTGGGGGCATACTTCGCGGCGTTCGGCGACGCCCGCCCCTGAGCCCGCTGCTCTTTCCCGTCAAGTGACAACTGGTATGCTACCCACCCAGGAGCTTTCACAGAGAACGCGGGCTTCCGCTTGTCGGTGGTGAGCCAGCGCATCACGTCGGCCTCTGGCACTGGGGATGACTTGGCTTCGATGTTCCGCACACATTCCGCGAAGAACTCCTCGCAGCGTCGCAGAGACCAGCCATTGTCGTCAGGGTGAAGAGCCTGTATCGCCGCGAACAGGCAGGGGTATGTTTGCTTCATCATCCCGAGAGTAGCGGGTAGCTGTGGGGGCAAGTCATCCTGCAAGCGAATAGGCTTGAGCAGTGCGCTCTCTCTGCCGTTGGTCGGTGGTGGCGGGGTGGGGTCTCCTTGTTGCGTAGGTAGACAAGGCAGGGAGAGAGAGTCTTTTTCTTTTCCTTTCCCTTCTAACTTCCCTTCCCTTCCCTTCTGTCCCTTACTTACTACGGACTCAGTACGCACTAAGTACGCACTTAGTGAGGAGTCAGTGAGTAGTGACTGCTCAAACTCTCGTAGAATGGTGCGGAAATGGGTGTTGCCGCCACCCTTGCGCTGCTCCATAAACCACTCCTTGATGCCCATGACAACACGCCAGGAGTTGACTTGAGCAGGGGGAGGAGGGAGGCTTGAGGGCTCGGGGTCGCGGATGTACTGGTGCTCATACCAGCCTGTGAGGAAGCCATAGCGGCCGTCCTCGTAGAGTAGTAGCCAGCCGCACTGACACCAATAGGCGAGGGCCTCAGTGACAGCCTCTTCGTTGGCGTCGTGCGACCGGGAGAATATCAGTTCGGAGAGGTTCCACGCGTCGGCCTCAAAGCGCCCTTCATCATCGCAACAGGTGGCTATGATACCGATCCACATCTCACGCTGCACGTAGGTGGCGCGCCGGAATTCTGATTTGGAGAATAGTTCGGGGTCGAGGGTGCGCCGCTTGCCAGCCATCAGAAGGCACCTACTTCCAGCGCCAACTGCTGCTCGTCAAACTTCCCGACCTCGTTGCCCCAGACCGTCCAGCCGGGACGGTTCTGGCGTCCAAATAGCTCCAGGTAGGGACCTTCTATTAGTTGCTCAATACGTTGATGGAAATCCTCAGGCTTGCGGCTATGTTCGCGCCTTGGGTTGAATTTCACGTCAACTTCGTTTCCTTCAAGCCACTCGCATAGCAAACCAGGAACACCCGTTGCCTCGGGTCTCCGATGTGGGCTTCCCTTGGTGCAGAGCCAGATGTCTTCACCATTCGCCCGCGACCAGAAACCCATTCCGAATGGATAACTCCAGGTGTTTTTCTTAGCGGTTTTGATCCATGAGAACGGACGCGTGACGAATGTGAACCCCCAATTTGAAAGACAATAGAACGCGTGTGGGAGCATGGTTTGAGTAACCCAGAGGAATAGGGCACAGTCGTCTGCGGCCAGTTCACCCATCGGGAGACCTGCCAGCTTATCCACATCCAGCAGATCGTAGTGATTCCCAGCGTGTCTTCCGGTGATACCAGCCTTGAAATGCCAAGGAGGGTCAGCATATATGACGGGGTACTTGCCTTGAGGCCAGTCGGCGGGGCGGTATGGGGCCACCGGCTGGCAGGAGATACCCGCCTGAAGCAGCGCTTGCCTCAGCAGGGCATTCTCTGTGATTAGCTGGGTGCGGGTCATCAGCAGCCACCCCCCAAGCACAACAGCGCGGCCCCGTTGGTCACCATACTCGTCTCCTGGACAGAGGACAAGGAAGGTTCCGCAAACGGGGCCGCAAGTAGATTATAGCACAACAGGTTCCAATTCATGCAAAAACCTTCCTTGCCTCACTCTGTCCAGGAGCACGTACATTCTACTTCTGCGCGGCGCTGGCGTCAAGCTGTCATTTCGCCTAGTTTAAGGTCTACATCCGTAGCCTTCAATGCATCTGCTTCATCACAAAATAGCGGTATGCGAGCCCCACCTATGCGTCTCCTGGCAAGGTCTGTGTACCCGGCGTCTTGCTCGAAGCCAATGAACTTTCGCCCCAGTTCTACCGCCGCTATGCCAGTGCTTCCGCTGCCCGTGAATGGATCACATACAAGATCCCCTGGGTCACTCCAGACGCGGATAGCCTGAGCAGCAAGTTCTGAAGGGAATGCTGCAGGATGTTCGTCTTTGGATACTCCCATTGGGCGCCCGCTCGTATGCCAAATTCCATGTAATGACAAACTCTTGTTGCGATGAATTTCCCGATCATTGGGTGATTTGCGGAATGTCCATATGAATTCCCATTCTGCTGCGGGTATGGTGTGGGATATGAGTGCTCCGCCAAGACCGCACTTGAAAAATGGCTTGGCCCACACTCTGCGAGAGTGCATAATCCATCCAGAATCGGTGAATACACCGTTGTATAGTTCGGCCATTGTGCGCGGGTACTTGGTTGTCTCGCCGAAGTTGACGAAAAAGAATCCGCCTGGGACACAAGCCTCAATTGAGAGGGCTGCCACCGCTCCCATTAGATCATGCAGGCCATCCCAATCCAACCCCTGTTCGTAGGCCATGCCTTGCGCATAGGGAGGCGATGTCACGAACAGTTGAACCGTCTCTGCTGACATTGCGAACAGCCCTTCTCGACAGTCGCAGTTTTCTACGCGCCAGGATGCTTCCATCGCGTCACTCCCCTTCCTGCGGGCCGATGATGGCGCGGAGTCTTTCGGAGTCCACCTTGCGTCCATGCCAGAAGCCAGAACCCCATGAACCCTTGGGCCAAGGACATTCATCTCCAGGCTTTGGGAAATCTTCCAGTGACTTGCGAACCTCTTCCAGCTTCTGTTCCGCCATTCTCCCGCTGTATAGTTCACTGCTCAGCCCATCTAGCCACTTGCTCACTTCCATCTGGAGCCCCCCTTCCCGCCGCGATGATGGCGCGGAGTTCGTCGGCGATCCTCTTTTGACCATACCAGAAGCCAGCATCCCACGAAGCCTTAGGCCAAGGGCATAATTCACCTGGCGCCGGTAAATCTGCCAGCAACCTAAGCACCCGATCTAGCTTCAGCGTAGCATCGACGAACTCTTCGACCTCCCCTGCCTTGACACATACCGTTGCCTCACTGGCTTCTCGCTTCAACTCTGCCAATCGTCCTTCACTCAGCATCTGGAGCCCCCTTTCTCACCGCGATGATGGCGGCTGCGAGTTCGCGGAGTGAGTTCCCTTGGACTATGATCTTGGGATTGCTTCCCGTTGTAACCAGCCTGAAACCATCGAAGCCGACTTGTGTGTCGTATGCCCAAGCAGCCCACTCCAGCGCGTCCAGAAGCTCCGTGTCGGTTGGCCCCGGCGCTGCCGGAGGGACCTCTCCGCTACCAGCTAACACCTTCGGTTCATTCATCGCTGCCACCCTTTCACATATCCCCAAACGGGTCATCGAGGTCCGCAGGCCCGCCGCCCGCGTCGGAGTCGATGTCGTCGGCTTCACCGTCTCCGCGCCCCTGTTTCGGTGTGCCGCCCAGGCGGCGTTCCGCTTCGGACTTGCTTTCGAGGAAGCGGACGTTGTTGGCTACGATCTCCACCGAATACTGCCGCTTCCCTTCCTGCCCTTCCCACGAACGTGACTGTATGCGCCCCTCGATCCCCACCAGCGCGCCCTTGTCCAGATACTGCGCTGCGAGTTCGGCGGTCTTCGAGAAGGCGACAATGTTCAGCCAGTCGGTTTCTGACTTCCCGTCCTCGCCCTTCCGGCCACGGTCCACCGCCAGGCGGAAGGTGGCGATGGGCGTCCCCGAGGGGGTGTAGCGGAGTTCGGGATCGTTGGCGAGACGGCCGACGAGAACTGCTGAGTTAATCATGCTTGCACCCTCTGTTCTTCCTCGCGCTTCACGGCCTCCGTGTAGGCTTGGGCCAACCCCTTGATGGTCTCCCCAAACCATCTCTTGCCTACAGCGAAGTTCTCCCGACTGGCATCGGCGGCCTCGGCGATCTCGGAGGCGGTGGGGAAACGCAGCTCATCTGTCATATATCCACACGTGGTGAAATCTCCACTCCATGCTGTAGAGATTGTCGATACTCTGCCCGTTGAATTGATATGTGTGATGATCTGGAGTGGGCTATGTTCCCCGTCATGCAAACAAACAACGCACAGGTCCCCCACTTTCCACTCGCGCTTCGGACTACTCACCCTGCTCCCCACCCTTCTTCGCCCGGCCACGCGGCTTCAGGCTGCGCTTGAGGTTTGCCCTTGCCAGGAGCAACGTGTCGCGTTCTTCACGCATGACTGAGGCCTGCCTGAGGTGGTCGGCTATCCCCTCGCGAAGCTCTGCCAGGCGCTCTTCCGTGACATCGAGATTCTCCTGCGCCTGTCGCATCAGCTTCTCGGGTAGTGACTCCACCGTGAAGAGTTGAGGTTCCGGCGCGTCCTGCGGCTGTGCGTCCTGTGGCTCTGCTACCATGATCTAACCTCCCGTGATGTCGGTTACTTGTGTGTCTGAGTTCTTCACTGCTTCCGCGTTCATCCGGTCACACTCAAGCTGACACTCTTCGCTGGAAGCCCAAACGTAGTCCTCTGGTTTGTCATCAAGCATACCGAAGCCATAAGTAATCTCAGTGCCATGACTCGTTATAATGACTCTCGTGGATCGAAGGATCTTCTGCATCGGAGCATAAGAATCCCTATCAAAGACAACCCCTTCGTTGCAGTAGCAACACGGGAATGTACCGTTTGGGGTAACCACTTGCCGACTACCCAAACAGCGGGGGCAGGGCTTCATCAGGCGGGTAATCTGCCACACCCACACTTGTTGACCGGGTCTGAACTTTGTGGTGATCTCCATTCCGCTAACGTCCCTTCTGCGCGTGTACCATGCGCGCCCCGGTGCGGGTCGCTAGGCGGCTACTCAATCGTGATGCTATACAGTTCCTCGGGATCGATCATCGCCACGAAGGGAACAATCTCTCCAGTCTCGGATACCGTGTACGCGTTGCCGGCCTTTGTGAGCGTGTCCTTGAGCGGCTGCTTAGCCAGCTTTCGCGGGGCAAGTTCATCCACGTTAGGCTGCTTCAGCGCATACGCCAGGGCGGCTTCCTCGTCCCACCAAATGGTAGCGCGATTCTTCGAGCACTTCACTGTCCCCTCGGGGAATGACAGCTTGTCGTCGTCCTCGAACACGGTCTTCATTGCCCACGTGATGTTGCCTTCATGCCAGGTCACCTTTTGGGTTAGTGCCTTGGTTTCTTTCTCCAGCCACTTCTTAACCTGCGCAATCTGCAGGTCCGCCATCGCCTGCTTTTCAGCCATCGCCTCCCGCGCCGCGTTGCGCTTGCGGAGGTGCCAGCGCATCAGATCATAGGCTTTCTCGCGGTCTCCCTCCGATATAGCAGCCACGGAGTAGGTATCGGCGGCGGTCTCCTCGGCACCCTCGGGGCGCGCTGCCTGGTCAAGCCAGCCGTCCTCCGCAAGCTGATCAACGAGGGCTGAAATCTCTTCAATGTCCAAGCCCTCTTCGAGCTTGCGGGCCATGAATTCCTCGACCGATTCCTTCGAGCGATTGAAATCTGCGGCTACCATGTGTGTCTCCCCTGTCTATCCGGGTGTGGTCGCTTCGCGTCTCGGCTAGGCGGCTTTCCCGGCTGATTTCTTCCTGTCGTTCTCTTCCGCCACCCCACGCGCAAACTCATAGATACGCTTCAAGTCTTCAACGGTAAGCTGGTCAATTTCGTGTTCGCCGTAGCCCGCCTTGTCCTTGGCCCTGTCGATGCTCGTCTTCTCTTTGCAGCCGAGTGCCGCCATCGCTCCATAGAACGTCTCCCCATCCACGACCGCATCGGGCGTCGGGTAAACCGGACGGGAAGCCTGTGCGCCATTAGTGGGCTTAGAATTAGCTCGCGTCGTCGATGAACTGGGCGACTGCACTTGCCCATTACCGTTGCGCTTGTGGTCAACTTGCGCGGCATCGGGGTCGTCTTCGTCGGTGGGGATGTTGAAGAACTTCAGGAGGAAGTACTTCTCGGCATAGGTGAGGGCCTTGCCGACGCCCTTCTCCCCGGTATCCAACCCCTGCCCATACCAGGGGCAAACGATCTTCTCCTCGGGGTTGTCCGAGTTCACCCACACGAACTCCACGGTCAACTCAGTGAGGTGTTCGTTCTGCCCGGCTGCCCCGCGCCATTTGTCCAGTAGGTTGTGCGAGAGTATGCGGCACTCCAGCAGCAGGCCCTGCTCGTCCATCAGCGGGCGCAGGTTGCTCAGGATGTTGTTGCTGCTGACGTATTTGAATTGTCCTGAACTTTTGGTGGTGCTGTCCTTAGCCAGTCCCGTAACCTCTTTGCGCACGTTGACCAGCTTCTGATAGATGTTGTCTGCCATTCCCATTCACTCCCTCAAATGCCCGCCTGCACATCACAAACACTCTCTGCGCAGCCCGTGCGTGGGTACATAGGCCGCTACTCATGCACCCACGCGGGCAAGTACAACTCCACTTGTGTCCGTCCAGTTCTACCCGGTACGCGGGGCAATCTCCGAATGTATCCGGCGTGTCGCCAGTCACCTCGGCGACGCAGGTTCGGCCCGTGGCGCTAATGATCCGTACGGAACCAGTGAGGATCAAGCGGTCAACCTTCTGGTCTGTCGTCTCGCGGGCCATCGCTACTCCTCGTTACCACCGTTGCGCGGCTTCGTCCATCCCTCGCGGCAGGCTTCGTCGCGGGAAGCGTCGTCGTCCTCAGGTTGCGTTCCCATTACATCCCCACCGCCCGCGCGCACCGTTCATCCTGCGCGCCCGCGTGCTCTGCCAACTCAGCCGCCTGCGCTTCGAGCATCGCCACCGCGTAGTTCTTGTAGCACTTACCCGCCAAGTCACTTAGCGCATCGCCAAGTGTCGCCAGGTCCTTGTTCGAACACCACAGGCGGATGATGATTTCCCCGTGGTCTCCCACAAGTGGCAGAATGGCCTCGGCGTGTCCTTCATCGCTCAAATAGCAGCAGGCATCATCCCGCGCTATATTTGCTCCCAGTGTCGCCTCTAGACTCGTGTCTCCGACCATTAGGCCACCCTCTCCCTGCGTGTCGCTGTGAGTTCAAGCCGTGCATCTGCGGCCTCGTCCTGGCGCGCACTGATCTCTTCAACTAACAGGTCTGCGGCTCTTTGTAGGGTGCCACGCGGCAGATTACTCTCCGCTTCGAGTTTCGCTATCCTGCACATCGGGCACAGACCGTCTTCGATAAAGAGCGTCACGCGCCCGCACCACGTACAGCCGACTTCGCTTGACAACTCCCCGTCGTCTGCTGTAAAATCATGTAGTCTGCTCACTTTGCTGTCTCCCTGTGTGGCCCCGGTTGCCTGCCGGGGCTTCGCTGTTTGTTGGGGCGGGTCGGCTCTCTGCTTCCGATCCGCCCCTGCGACCGCTTCGGTTTGGTTTCCGTTGTATCGTTACCGCCCACAAGGGCGGGTGAAGCCACTCTCACCATGCTACCGCGAAGGGCCACTCTGGCACGTCGAAGGGCAGCTCTGAGTCGGGCGTCGGTTGCTTGGGCATATTGCTCCTGATTGCCTCAATCATGTTCTCCGCCCGGCGCAGTCTGTCCCTGGCAGCCTCTGTTAGTTCCCGGTGGTTTGAGTCTGGCTTGTCGCACAGACAACGCATCACCGTGATGGCGTCAAGCACCTGCCCGTGTAACTCTGTCACCGCTTGACGCAGCGAAACGATCCTAACAACCTTCTTCGCGTTCGCAAGTCTCGTGCGTCCCATTTCTACGCCTTCTGTCTCCTGGTTTGTTTCCCGCGACCGCTCAAGCGGTGCCTGTGCGGGTTCAACCCATCCCCAACGTCAACTTCCAGCACTGCGCATATGTTCGACTCATTGCCTCGGTCATGGCCCCCTAAACTTTGGCACGTAATTGTCTTGGGTCTCGCACATCATATTTTGCATAATAGCGCTCGTCTTCTACCCGTTGCTTGGCCCGCAGAATGATGCCATAAGCACTGCTGAACTCGCTGGTGAAGAATGGCACCTCGCCACGCTCTTTGAGCCTCAGCATTCTCCGGCTAAGGCCCATCCTGTCGGCCAACTCGTTCTGTGAGAGCCTGGCCTGTTTGCGCATGGACCTGATGCGAGCGCCGGGGCTTAATAGGCGTCTGGTCATTATTGTTCCTCGCCTGTCATGGCCGCGAAACATTTGGGACACAGGTCATGGATGTGCTTATTGTTGACCTTCGTCTCTGCCCACCCGGCACGCTCTGCCTCTCTGCGCAGCGCATAGGTCTTTTCTGCAGGCGGGAAGCAGACAAATTCCTCATCGCACTTGTCGCAGTGCATCTTTAAGCCGAGGTGTTCGATCATCGCTCATCACCCCTTCGGCATCGCTTGGCACGCCGCCCCAGTGGCCGATCCATCAGCCAACTCGGGCCATAGAAGAGAACCAAGCAGGCGACCGCCAGTAATACAATGTCCATACCGTTCATCGCCAGCTCAGGAGTTGTCATCATCTGGAATGTCCTCTCCGTGGCCTGCACTCTGCGTCGGGTCCACTAGGTGATACCCGCAGATGTTTCTTTTCCCAATGCCTGCCTCGTGCATGAATTTTTCGAGGATAAGCGGAACAGATGACAAGACCTGATAGCACCTTTTGCATAGTGCTGGAGCAGAGGATTCTCTCCGTATAAATCCTCCGCACCCCTGGCAATAAGCCTCGCAGAGTGGGGTAGGATTCGGAACTATTCCCTCAGCCTCGCGCTCCATCCACTCAACGTCATCGTGCGTGTGCCAGGGCTTGACTTCGATATCACCACTCATGCAGCACTCTCCCCTAATTCATCGCTTGGCGCGTCCTCCGAGAACACATCGCTGCCGCAGTGTGGGCAACACTCCTCGTCCCTCGTCCGCAGTATCCAGCCCCCCTCGAACGGTACCCTTATGGCGTGGGTGTCCCAATCCCCGCCGCAAGTGGCGCAGTACAGGCGCGTCTCCTCACAGATGCACTCCTCGTGACCGAGGCCCCAGCCGCAGGCGCAGGGGGTGGGTTCCTCGCATGAGTAGCGAGTGGAGCCGCGCAGGGCTGGCTCACCGGAGAAGAGGGCGGAGGCGTAGGATTGATCTGTCATTAGGACTCATTCCAATTTTCAATGAGTCCGATCTCGACTAAGTCCTTCTCTGCAACGATTTTGCATCGGCGTACACGGAATTTCCCGTCAGTGGCTGTTGGTATGGCTGCAATATCCGCAGCCGTGAACTCAGCAACGAGTATTCTGTACCCTTTTATCCACTCCCTCATACACCAATCAAGCGTGGCTAGATTTATGCCTGCGCCACACTCAGAACTTGAGTTGGTATCTGCATTAGGGACATCGTAAAACTTGCCTACCTCGTAGGCTATGCCCCCACGAAATGGACCCTCGAATGATGAGTTGACCAGTTTATACGCTCTAATTTCCCCAGGCTGGTCAAACATGAGGAGGAGCGGTGTAACCAGATTAGGGTTAACGCCCAATGCCCCCGACAGGTCGGCCCCCGACAGGTAGGCCCGCGACAGGTCGGCCCCCGAGCGTGCCGCCGCTATGAGTCCCTCGCGTACGCATCCCTCCCACAAAACTTCCCCGGTCCAACGCTCCTTGATTTCCATGGTCTCTCTCCCTGTTTGCCTGCTGTCTCCCGCCCGTCCGATCACTCGGTGGGCATGTCACTGATGTCCACGATTGTGCCATTCAAAACACCACTGTCGGCGTCATCGGTAGTCTCATAAGAGAGGTGTTCCCAATCTTCGGGAAAGAGCAGGAGATCATCCATGGTCTTCCCATCTATGGCCGCCTCAACCTCATCTTTGCTCTTCGCCTGCACAACCATGCGGGCGGTACGCGTGAACTCGACGAGATAGTTAGGCATCTATGCCACCCGCTTCCGGTCGCTGGAATGAGACGTCTTCTCCGCAGAAAAATCCGGGGCGGGCGGAGGAGGTAGCGTCTTCCCGCCCCGGTGGCTCGGTCCCGCGCTGGCTGCGCAAGCATCTTCATCATCGGGTCCGTCGTTTTCAGCGGAGTTGACAAAAGCCCGGAACTCCGGGTTCTCCTCTAGAATACGTGTCAACTCCCACGAGAGGCGCTCATCTCGGGTCATGGCTACGCGCTCGCTTTCTGGAGATCACTCGGCTGTTGCCTTGTAGCCTCTTCTCGCAACGCTTCGCGGAAGGCCCGGTTGCGCTCGGCTACCATAGCCATCAGTTCTCGCTTCCAAAGTTTGAAGGTGTCTGCGTCCAGCCGGTAGGCGATGCCAGTCTCAGTCCGCGACAGTTGAGTGCTGTTCAGGCAGACCCGTGCGGCGAAGGACTGTTGGGCTATTCCGGCCACTTCTCGGAGGTGCTTGAAAGCAATGCCATATTCGTTATTTTCAGTGGTTCGTTTGCGCATGGGTATAGGATACCTATAGTCAACCCGCGTGTCAATAACTTTTTTTGGCGCAGTCGTTTTATGTCTTGTATAATGGGCACATGACTGAGGGAATGGCGTTGAGACTGAAGGCTGCAAGAGTAGAGGCCGGGTTCCGGTCACAAAATGCGTTTGCCGATGCTATCAAAAAGCATTGGCAAACTGTATCTAATTACGAGAATGCAAAGGTCATCAACCCATCTGCCGAAGTGCTGCAGAAGTGGGCCGACATTACAGGGAAGACCATTGACTACTTTATGGAGGAGCCGATTGTGCCAGACCCCGAGCCGGTCCAGCCTGCCGTGCATAAGTTCCCATACCACCCCGGCGTAGAAGCTCTGGCCCAAGATGTAGACCTCTGTCGGGAGAACGACGTAACGGCGCAGGAGCTTAACTCGCTGCGCCGTTGGTATATGCCTGACCCAGAAACCGGTGAGCCTATGATTCTGCAGACACGTTCGGAGGCCCTGGGTCTTCTTCGGGAAGTCCTTCGACCCAAGCCCGCGCCTCTCTCAGTGATCGACGCCACTCCGCCGGGTTCCCGTCAGCCCGCAGGTAGATAGTCAGATCATGCCCCACTGCCCAGCGCGCCCCTCCGGGCAGGTCAACAAGCAGAACTCGGCATTCAGTACGGCGCGAGACTTGCATAGTACTTCCTCCCGATTACACGTAGCTGTCCCCTCTCAGCGGTGAACAAGGAGAGAGTACACAACTTATCCTCAATAAGTCCTGTCCGCGACCTTGAATCTATCTGTCATTTGCTCAACAGCCGAACGCGCCAAACAGTAGAGACCGTAAAACTGGAGGGGAATGTCATGCGCCGGATAATGCTCTTTGTGCTGTTAGCCAGCTTCTGCCTCTCGCTCTCATGTCAGACTTTTGCCAAGCCGCTAAAGCACAGAACTGCACAGGCCAAAGTCAGACACGCTTCAAAGTCCCACAGCCGCCGGAGTATCAGGGGCGCATCTAGGCATCACGCAGCCATGTCCCGCGAGCTTGTTATAATGAGTTCGCGGGCCAGACGCTTAGGCCCACGGGGCAGCGGCGTCCTCACCCGCTCTCAAGCTCTATCCCTGGTTCCTCCTCCGGCGGTACAGCCTAATTAT